>CHCFR05602__coassemble_6491_pt1 | contig 3481 bp, 2 predicted proteins | sample CHCFR05602__metabat2_low_PE_046 | metagenome-assembled genome bin CHCFR05602 | reverse complement strand
ATCATCTCTAGAATATTTTGAGCAACCCCCAATAACCCCGCATAAACGATCTTTAATGGCCTTCGTGGATGAAAATCTTGTCGTGGCAATACAAAATCATGCTGTAAATTTCGATACAAAAATGATCTTTTATCCGGAACAAATTGCCTGACATGATCTATAATTTCTTGACTTTGTCCCTGATATGCCGTTGATTGAGTATAGATATAACGTTCAATACGGCTCATTACTTTATAATAGACACTGCCATCTGTCATCGCACCTAATTCAACAGCGGATAAGGGCCAAAGATCAGAAACATTCAATATTACTTTTTTATTATAGAAACCTCTAAAAAGAAACATAGCTGAAGCGGCCATTAGAATAGGAGGTGTCTGAATAATAACCACATCGTATGACTTTATACGTTTACTCTTTAGTGCAAAACTCCAAAGAGTAATCGCAAAAGCACACATACTTGCTAATCGTACTAGCGGTCTCTTTGAGACTGTCGCATAAGTCCAATATCGAAAAACAGTTACCCCATTTATCTTTTCCTTTTTCGAAAAAGCACCTCTATATCCGTCATAAATACGGCCTTTAGGGTAATTAGGCAAACAAGTCAAGACTTCTACGTCCATCCCTGATTGAGACAACCCCTCCGCCATATTGGTGATACGCGAAGGGGCCGCCCCAATTTCAGGAATATAAGAGGGTGATACGATCAAAATCCTCATTTTCTTTCTAATATTCTTAATTCAAGAATTTCAAAATCCTGCCACAAGCCAATCCATCACCATAAGGATTAACCGCCATACTCATCTTCTCATAAACCTTTTGATCATCGATCAAAGCGGAAACCTCATTCACGATCTTATCGTAATCCGTACCGACCAACTTGACCGTACCGGCTTCCAATGCCTCCGGACGTTCCGTCGTGTCACGCATCACCAAAACCGGCTTACCCAAGCCCGGAGCCTCTTCCTGGATGCCGCCACTATCGGTCAAGACAATCGTTGATTTCTCCATCAGATAAACGAAACTCAAGTACTCCAATGGCTCGATAAAGAACATATTAGCAGCCTCTCCCCAGCCCTCTCCGGAGGAGAGGGAGTCCAAATTCTCAAACACCTGTTGGATCGGCTTACGCACATTCGGGTTCAGGTGCATCGGATAAACGAAATCTACCTCCGGATATTTATGACTCAGATCCTTGATGGCCGTACACATGCTGATGAAACCATCCCCGAAATTCTCCCGGCGATGCCCCGTGATCAAGACCAGTTTCTTGCCACTGGCCAAACGGCTCACGTCATAGCCACTTGTTCTCAAAACGCCCTCCAATTCAGCCTCTAAGGCAGCGTCTGTCTTGATCTTACGTACAACCTGATGCAATGCGTCGATCACCGTGTTACCCGTCACCAAAATCGTATCCGGATTCACATTCTCCTTAATCAGATTCTGCTTGCTCAACATCGTGGGAGCGAAATTATAGGCAGCAATCCGACTTGTGATCTGGCGATTCATCTCCTCAGGCCAGGGACTATAGATGTTATGTGTCCTTAACCCTGCCTCCACATGGCCAACAGGAATCTGTTGATAGAATGCGGCCAAAGCCGCAGCGGTCGAAGTGGTTGTATCCCCATGCACCAAAACGACATCGGGCTGGGCCTCCTTCAAGACATCCCGCATACCCAACAGCACACGAGAAGTCACGTCATAAAGATCCTGCCCCTGTTTCATGATGTTCAGGTCATAATCCGGCGTGATCTCGAACAGGTTCAATACTTGGTCCAACATTTGGCGATGCTGTCCCGTAACACAGACAATGGTCTGGAACGACTCCGGATTCTTCTGGAATTCCTTCACCAGCGGAGCCATTTTAATGGCTTCGGGACGAGTCCCGAAGACCAACATTACTTTTTTCATCGATTAAAATCTTATTTCTTATAGATTCCACAAAAATCCAGGATCACCTTATCCTCTGTCCAAGGCAAGGTCTTGAAAGGATCGTGCGCCACGAGCATCACCAGAATATCCGCTTTCTCATAAGCCTCCTTGTAATCCGTCAGCTTAAAGACATTATGCTCTTTCACATTTGGCTCTACCACCAGGATATTGGCGTTGTTGCAGCTTTGCATCACCTTAGTCGTAATGTACTTGGCTGGTGACTCGCGCAAATCATCAATATTGGGCTTGAATGCCAACCCCATCATCGCCACACAAGGTTTGCGGTGATGCTCCAGCTCAAACTTCAGCATCGCATTTTGTACCTTCTCCGCACACCAGAACGACTTATAGTTATTGATCTCACGTGCTTTAGCGATAATTTGAGACTCTACCGGGAAATCAGCCGTAATAAAATAGGGATCCACAGCGATACAATGGCCACCCACACCACAACCCGGCTGCAGGATATTAACCCGCGGATGCTTATTCGCCAAATTAATTAACTCCCAAACATTGATACCCGCCTTATCACAAATCAAGGATAACTCATTTGCGAAAGCGATCTGCACGTCACGAGAAGAGTTCTCCGTCAGTTTACACATTTCGGCTGTCTTGCAATTGGTCCGGTGCAGGGTTCCTTTAACGAACTGGCTATAAAACTCAATCGCTTTCGTGGTCGATGCCTCATCCATTCCGCCAATTACCCGATCATTATGCACCAACTCATAGATCACATTTCCCGGCAAGACACGCTCCGGACAATAAGCAACATAAATTTTGCCTACCAATTCCGGACGCTCACTAAATATCAATGCCTTCATCTTATCGGTCGTCCCAACCGGAGAGGTTGACTCGATCACATAAAGGTCTCCCTCCTTCAAAAAGGGCAAAACCGCCCGAGTAGCCGCCTCGACATACGAGATGTCCGGCTCATGATTACCCTTAAAAGGGGTCGGTACCACCATAAAATAGGCGTCACTTACCTCTGGTGTTGTTGAGGCTCTCAAGGCTCCGGAAGCGACGACCTCTTGCAGCATCTCTTCCATTCCTGGCTCAATAATATGCAAAAGGCCCTGATTGGTCATCTCAACAACTTTCGGATTGATATCCACTCCTGTGACTTGCACACCGTGCTTTGCGGCAATAATAGCCGTGGGCAGGCCAATATAGCCCAACCCCATAAAACATGCTTTCATAAGAATATATGATAATAATTAGTTGGAAATCTAATAGGTAAGTTGTTATGATACTAACAACTTAACCTGATAAGAGAGGTGTTTGAAAAAATAAATGTGTATTGTTTTAGAATGATTAAAGCAATTATAGGTGTATGAAATCTCATCATCTACAATCTCCACTTTTAAAGCATCCTGTATTTCAATAATCCCCCGATTTGTAATGATTTTAGAAGAATCATAAGAAATGATTTCAACATCCGGAGCCAAATGGATTACACTTATCGTCTCTTTATCTCCAGAAAAAGAATCTTCAATACCAAAGCAATTATCGGTAATTCTAAATCGCCGAAAATGCGTTCCCGAAGAACCAAAAC
>CHCFR05602__coassemble_3842_pt1 | contig 5053 bp, 4 predicted proteins | sample CHCFR05602__metabat2_low_PE_046 | metagenome-assembled genome bin CHCFR05602 | reverse complement strand
AGGTTGAGTTGATCCCAAGGGTTGGCCGTTTCAGGATTGTCTTGGGGTCATTAGATGATTTTGAGGAGAAGTTGAATAAGTTGAGACTTTTTTATGATCAGGCTATACCAAAAGTTGGATGGGATAAATATAGCGTAATAGATTTAAAGTATAAGAACCAAATAGTTTGTACAAAAAAATAAAATATAGATATGACATACACGGACTTTATAGCGGCGATCGATTTGGGAAGCTCCCACATGGTCGGAATGGTTGGCGTTAAGGATGCGTCAGGCTCTCTCTCTGTGATTAATTATGAGGTGGAGAGCTCTAGTTCTTGTATTCGGAGAGGCTGTGTATATAACGTGAAAGAGACAGCCAGCAAAATTAAACGCTTAATCCTGAAATTGGAAAACAAACTAAATGGCGCTAAAATAGGAAAAGTTTATATTGGTCTGGGAGGACAGTCCATCCGATCTATTGATCATACGGTTTGTAAAGTATTAGGAACTGAAGGCGTGGTGACCGAAAGCATTATCGAGTCTTTATATCAGGAGTGCCTCACTTATCGTCCGGAGATGTTGAGTGTGCTTGATGTAGTATCACCATCCTATTATTTGGACGATCGGCTCGAGTCGAATCCGGTTGGTGTTTCTTGTTCTAGGATAGAGGCTCGTTATAAGCTCATTGTGGGTAGGCCGTCTTTGAAGTTAAATGTTATCAACAGTATTGCGGAACAAGCGAATATTGAGGTTGCGGGAATTTTGGTGTCTCCGTTGGCTTTGGGCGATGTGAAGTTGAGCGATAATGAAAAGGATCTTGGCTGCGCCCTTGTTGATTTCGGGGCTGGCGTGACATCCGTAACCGTCTATAAAGGTGGAAAGCTGATAAGTTTGACTGTTATTCCTTTGGGTTGTAATTTGATTACTAGGGATATTACGAGCTTGCGTGTCGTAGAGTCTGAAGCAGAACGTCTGAAAATAACTTATGGACGGGCCAAAAATGATAAGGATAGTGATTTGACGGTTCAGGTTAGTTTGGCGGATGGACTTGGCCTTCGGGAAATCAAAGTAGCAGAATTAAACAATGTTATTGAAGCGCGTGCGAATGAGATCTTGGAAAATGTTTATGCTCGGTTGGAGGCTACAGGCATCTTGAACTCGTTGGGTGCGGGTATTGTCATTTCTGGTGGTGGTGCGGCATTGAAAGATTTGCAAGAAGTCATGAGCGAGCGGTTAAAAATGGAAGTCCGCTTTACGCCAATACGAAAAGGGGTAATCGCTAATGGAGATCTGGTTGTTTCCAATAATCCGGAATATGCGGTCGCTGTTGGCCTGTTGATGAAAGGAACGAAGAATTGCGCTTTGTATATTCCTCCCAAACCTGAACCTAAGCCGGTCATCGAAAAGGAGGAGCCCATCCAAGAGGTGAGGGAGGAGATGAAAAAGGAACCGGAACAACCACAGGTGAAGCCCTCAAGGAAGAAGAATAGTGGTTCATGGTGGAAGAACTGGACACAAAAGGCAGAGAATATTGGACGTGACCTGTTCAATGAGAGTGAGAATGGGGAAACGACAAAATAATAACATAAGAAAGAAAATCAGAACACAATGGACGATACGATATTAAATTTCAATTGCCCGACAGAAACCCCTAAGATTATCAAGGTGATCGGGGTTGGCGGCGGAGGTGGCAACGCTGTCACGCACATGTTCAAGGAGGGGATTCAGGATGTTACATTCGTGTTGTGTAATACGGATAATCAAGCCTTGAATCGTTCGGATGTCCCTGTGAAATTGTTGTTGGGACGGGAGATTACGCAAGGTTTGGGTGCGGGAAACAAACCTGAGCGAGCTATGATGGCTGCCGAGGAAAGTATTGACGATTTGCGCAATATGCTTAACGACGGCACGAAGATGGTTTTTATCACCGCAGGTATGGGTGGAGGAACCGGAACGGGTGCTGCTCCTGTCATCGCTCGTATCGCGAAAGATATGGGTATCCTGACTGTAGGTATCGTGACGATTCCATTCCTGTTCGAGGGTGAGCGGAAGATTATACAGGCTTTGAATGGCGTCGAGGAGATTGCCAAAAATGTAGACGCTCTTCTGGTGATCAATAACGAGCGTTTACGTGAGATTTATTCGGACCTGTCCGTCATGAACGCGTTCGGCAAGGCGGATGATACGTTGACCATAGCCGCAAAGAGCATCGCCGAGATCATCACCCTGCCCGGTATCATCAACTTGGATTTCGCCGATGTCAATACGACCATGAAAGATGGCGGTGTCGCCTTGATGAGTAATGGTTATGGCGAGGGTGAGGGCCGTGTCCGCCAGGCTGTGGAGGATGCGCTTAACTCTCCGTTGTTGAGCAACAACGATGTGAAGAATGCGAAGAAGATCCTGTTTAACGTCTACTTTAGCGAGGAAGCGGAGTTGCGGATGGAGGAGATGAACGATGTTCATAATTTTATGGCTGAGTTCAATCGGGATATTGAGGTGATTTGGGGTACGGCGATCGATAACTCTCTTGGAAACAAGGTGAAGATGACGATTCTTGCGACAGGATTTACGATGGACGATATTCCTCAGATTGCGGACAAGCGTCGTGCGGAAGCAGCTCAGATGACAGAAGAGGAGCTTCGTCTGGAAGAGGAGAGACTGATGAAGGAGCAGAAAGACCGCGAATTGATTGGCAAATATTATGGAGCTTCTGCTCAAAAGAATGGTCGGTTCGTCTCACGGGTTAAATCGGTCGTGCTGACCCAGGAGGAGTTGGATGATGAGGCTTTGATTTCCTTGCTGGAAGAGAATCCGACTTATAATCGGGATCCGAAATTGGTGGCACGTGCACGCTCTAAAGTTTCTATTGATATGGCGCGGACAAGTCAGCCAGTAAGTAATCCGATGTCTGAGATGAAGAAACAACCAGAATTTAGCTCAAATAACCGTTCTGCGGGAAAAATAAAATTTAGATAAATATGGATTTATTCGAGAAAGTCAGCGAAGACATTAAAAACGCGATGAAAGCAAAGGATAAAGTCGCCCTTGAGACTTTGCGAAACGTAAAGAAGTGCTTCCTTGAGGCGAAGACCGCCCCGGGAGCCAACGATACATTAACCGACGCGGACGCGCTGAAGATCATGCAAAAACTCGTTAAGCAAGGCCGTGATTCGGCTGAGATCTATAAGCAACAAGGCCGTGAGGACTTGGCGGAGGTCGAGATGGGACAGGTGCTTGTTATCGAGAGGTATCTGCCGAAACAGATGTCGGCCGAGGAGCTGGAGGCGGAGCTGCGGAAGATTATCGCCGAGGTGGGCGCCTCCTCGCCGAAGGATATGGGCAAGGTCATGGGAGTCGCTTCCAAGGCATTGGCCGGTCGGGCGGAAGGGCGGATGATATCCGAGGTCGTCAAACGCCTGTTGAATAACTAAGATATAATTTATAAGATATAATTTATTAATCAATCAATTAATTTCTTTGATGGATGATGGGAGTATTTCCGTCATCCATCTTTCTCATTTATTTATACAACGAATGATAACATTTATTTTTTGCCTGCTCGCCTTGATCGCGGGCTATCTCTTTTATGGGAGATTCGTGGCACGGATTTTTGGGCTTGACCCTTCCCGGCAAACTCCCGCTTACAGTATGCAAGATGGCGTGGATTACATCCCGATGCCAACCTGGAAAATTTTCATGATCCAATTCTTGAACATCGCCGGATTGGGCCCGATCTTCGGGGCGATCATGGGCGCTAAGTTTGGTACGGCCTCTTTTCTCTGGATTGTATTGGGCAGCATATTTGCTGGAGCAACACACGATTTTTTAGCTGGAGCGCTCTCCTTGCGCTATGGCGGAGAAAGTCTTCCTGAACTGATTGGCCGTTATCTTGGAAAGAATTTCATGCAATTCATGCGTGGCTTTACCGTGATCCTGATGTGTTTGGTCGGAGCGGTTTTCGTGGCAGGACCTGCCGGGTTGCTCGCCTCTCTCACACCAGAAAGCCTCGATACGACTTTCTGGATTATCGTTGTCTTTGCTTATTATGTCCTGGCGACTCTCTTGCCTATCGATAAGATTATCGGCAAGGTTTATCCGCTTTTCGCTATAGCCTTGCTTTTTATGGTAGTTGGCATACTAGTGATGCTTTTCGTTCATTGGCCTGCCCTGCCGGAAATAACGGATGGTTTGAAGAATACGCATCCGAGCGGCTTGCCTATCTTCCCGATCATGTTTGTCAGCATCGCTTGTGGAGCGATTTCTGGTTTTCATGCGACTCAAAGTCCGTTGATGGCCCGTTGTTTGAAAAATGAGCGTTATGCCTATCCCGTATTTTATGGCGCTATGATTGTTGAGGGAATTGTCGCTCTGATTTGGGCTGCTGCCGCAACCTATTTCTTCCATGAAAACGGAATGGGTGAGAGCAATGCCGCAGTTGTCGTGGATAGTATCACGAAAGAATGGCTTGGCACGTTTGGTGGCCTATTGGCGATCTTGGGTGTGATTGCCGCACCGATCACTTCGGGTGATACGGCCTTCCGGTCTGCCCGTCTGATAGTCGCAGATTTCTTGCACATGGAGCAGAAGAGCATCTCGAAGCGTTTGATGATCTGCATTCCTTTGTTTGTGGCAGCGATAGCCTTACTGCTTTATAGCTTGAAAGACCAGGCTGGATTCGACATGATCTGGCGTTATTTCGCTTGGTGTAACCAGACATTAGCGGTCTTCACATTGTGGGCCTTGACCATTTATCTGGCGGAGGAACATAAATTATATTGGGTAACGTTGATACCGGCCTTGTTCATGACAGCCGTGTGTGGAAACTATATCTTTGTTGCTCCCGAGGGCTTCGGTTTGTCGACACCTATATCCATTGTGGTGACAGGCGTGATCCTCGTGGTTATTCTTTTCTTGTTCTTCCGTTGGAAGCAGAAGCATTGAAATAATTTCTGACAGATTACAGCGAGCCCGAAAATCAGATTAGTAGTGTTGCCAATCTGATTTTCGGTTTTTTTATTATTGCTGTCCGATAAAAATTTTGCAAAAGACTAAAAATAGGGCTGACTTCA
>CHCFR05602__coassemble_2785_pt1 | contig 6304 bp, 7 predicted proteins | sample CHCFR05602__metabat2_low_PE_046 | metagenome-assembled genome bin CHCFR05602 | reverse complement strand
GGTCGGAAAACGAAAGTAGGAAGAAAACTACTTCGTTTTCCTCCTACTCGATTCTTCGCTTTTTCATCTGGTTGTCTTCCTGTTGTAATATGTGGATCGTTACTTTGTGTTGTACTAAAAAATGGAATAGATGGTCATTAGAAGATACTATCCGACAATCGTCCTCTCCGATATTCATCTCGGGTCGGAGCATTCGAGAACGAGAGAGGTGACAGACTTCCTGAAGCGTGTCAATTGCGGCCGTTTGATCCTGAACGGCGATATTATCGATGGTTGGCAACTCCAGCGCTCCGGAAAGAGCTGGAAACAGGCCCAGACGGACTTCTTCAAGGTCTTGATGAAGATGATGGAGAAGCAGGGCACTCAAATAATCTATGTCAGGGGAAATCACGACGATTTTCTGGATAGCCTGGTCCCGTTCCATTTCTCGAATATCACGATCGTAAAAGATTACCTGTTGAATACGCGAGACGGAAAGCGTTATCTGGTGACACACGGCGACGTGTTCGATACCGTGACCACCAATATGCGCTGGCTCGCCAAGCTGGGCGATGTAGGATACACTTTTTTGTTATGGCTCAATAAAATCTACAATCGCAGGAGGGAGCGACTGGGCAAGCCCTATTTCTCCCTCTCACAACAGGTGAAACATAAGGTGAAAAGCGCTGTCTCCTATATCTCCGAGTTCGAGAAGGAGCTGGTGGCTTTGGCCGAGTCCAAACACGTGGATGGTATCATCTGTGGACATATTCATCAGGCGGCCAATACCTGGTATGGAAAGATCCATTATCTCAACTCTGGGGATTGGGTAGAAAGCATGACCGCTTTGGTTGAGAACGAGGATGGCCAATGGGAGGTCTTGACCTACAGTGAGGCGCGTGAATACGCGGATGCCGTATGAGAATCCTGTTTGTCATACAAGGTGAGGGACGAGGCCATTTAACGCAGGCACTCTCGTTACGCCAAAAACTGGTTGGCGAGGGACATGAGGTGGTCGGTGTCCTGGTTGGCAAAAGTCCGGCCCGTCGGTTGCCCGCTTTCTTTCTCGATAAGATTGGCGTACCGGTCTATCCTTTCGAGAGCCCGAACTTCCTGCCGACAGCCAAGAATAAGCAGGTGAACCTGGCTGCCAGTATTGTTTATAATTTGGCCCGCCTGCCGAAGTATCTGTTGAGTGTCCGTTTTATTAACCGGATGATCCGAGAGACGGAGGCCGACGTGGTCGTGAACTTTTATGAGCTCCTGACGGGTTTCACCTATTTCCTGTTCCGTCCAAAAGCCTTGATGATCTGTATTGCTCATCAGTACCTGTTCTTGCATCCCGATTTTAAGTTCCCGGACGAGAACCGCCTGGAACTGGCTATGCTGCGCTTCTTTACGCGGCTGACGGCGATCGGTGCCGCCAAGAAATTGGCGTTATCGTTCAGGAAAATGCGTGAATATGGGCCGGCGGGATTGATTGTCGTGCCTCCTTTATTGCGGCATGAGGTTTTGGATATAAAGCCGAAGCAGGGTGAATATCTTTTCGGCTACCTGTTGAACAGTGGGTTCTCGGAAGAGATCATCGATTGGCATCGAGCGCATCCGGAACAGGAGTTGCATTTCTTCTGGGACAGGAAGACCGAGACTGCCGAGTTTAAGGTGGATGAGCGACTCTCTTTTCATCAGCTGGATGATCTTTTATTCCTTTATTATATGTCGGGCGCTAAAGCCTATGCGACGACTGCCGGTTTTGAGTCGGTTTGCGAGGCCATGTATTTGGGTAAACCGATCCTGATGGTGCCGACACATATAGAACAGGCATGCAACGCCTACGATGCCGCCTTGTCGGGTGCAGGGATTGTGGCCGATTGTTTTGACTTGGATCGCCTGAGCGAATTGTCTAAGAATCATTCCGGAAATATGTCTTTCCGTCATTGGGTAAAACAGGCGGATTGGTTGATCTTGCGTGAGTTCAGACCCGATTTGTTGTTCCATGAGTTGCCCGCTGTTGGCTTAAGGCGGCACGCAACCAATTGGGTCGCCCGACTGGGACGTTTCCTGCCGATCTGATGGGGAATAGCCAAGTATTACTTGCTAACTCTCAAGTATTTTTTTACCTTTGTGATCTAAAGTAAGCTATTTATGGGACAGTTGGCTTTTTTGAAAATGTTCCTCTTGGTCTCGATACCGACCGATATTAATGATAACCGACGGCATGTACATATCAAAAACATTCCGTGGAGAGAAAACGAGAATAAAGAATATTGAAAAATGATTGGACCATGTGTAAGATGAAAGGTATCAATGTTGGAATAAAGAAACTGGATTTTACGGAGCATCGAGGTAAGATGACCGCTTATCTGACTGATGGCCGTGAGATTATCCTTCCATTATCATTTTTCCCGGATATAAAGAATTTGCCGTTGAAGAAGCGTTTGCAGTGGATGATCTTGGATGATCAGTTTTTTACTTTTGAGGGAATGAGCAAAGTTTATTCCGTAGTGGATTTGTTGAGATTATAAAGATTTTATCTTTATTCTATTTCATGTATATAAAGAGTACGGACCTTGTGGGAAGATTCCTCGCAAGGTCCGTATATTTTATTAAGCCTCTAATGCTTGTTGGATATCGGCGATGATATCTTCCACGTTCTCGATACCGACAGAGAAGCGGATCAAGTCAGGTGCGATACCGGCCTCGATCAGTTGCTCATCCGTAAGTTGGCGATGCGTATGGCTTGCCGGATGGAGAACGCAAGTCCGGGCATCGGCGACGTGTGTGACGATAGCCGCCAACTTCAGGTTATCCATGAAACGGATAGCGACATCACGTCCACCCTTCAAACCAAATGAGAGAACACCGCATGAACCGTTTGGCAGGTATTTCTTCGTCAGGTCATGATATTTGTTGTCCTCCAGGTCCGGATAGTTGACCCAAGCGACCTTGTCGCAACCCTTTAACCATTTAGCGACCGCTAAGGCGTTTTGGCAATGGCGGGGAACACGAAGGTGCAATGTCTCCAGGCCAAGATTCAACAAGAATGCGTTCTCGGGCGATTGGATGGAGCCCAGGTCACGCATCAGCTGGCTGGTCGCTTTCGTGATATAGGCCATCTTGCCGAATGCTTTCGTATAGGTCAGGCCATGATAAGAGGGATCCGGTTGGCAAAGGCCGGGATACTTGTCGGCATGGGCCTCCCAATCGAAGTTACCGCTATCTACGATACAACCACCGACGCAGGTCGCATGGCCATCCATATATTTCGTAGTCGAGTGAGTCACGATATCGGCGCCCCATTCGAACGGGCGGCAGTTGATCGGTGTCGCGAAGGTATTATCAACAACGAGAGGCACACCCTGTTTGTGGGCAATCCGTGCGAACTTCTCGATATCGAGCACCATGACGCCCGGGTTCGACAGTGTCTCGCCGAAGAGCAGTTTCGTGTTCGGACGGAACGCCTTGGCGATCTCCTCCTCGCTAGCGTCCTGGTCAACGAAAGTGCAATCGACTCCCAATTTCTTCAGCGTGACAGCCAGAAGGTTGTAGGTTCCGCCATAGATGCTGGTGGCGCTGACGATATGGTCGCCCGCCTCGCAGATATTAAAGAAGGCGAAGAAGTTGGCTGCCTGTCCTGAAGAGGTCAACATCGCTGCGACACCACCCTCGAGAGCGGCGATCTTGGCTGCTACAGCTTCGTTGGTCGGGTTTTGCAGGCGGGTATAGAAGAAACCGGACTTCTCGAGATCGAAAAGTTTGGCCATCTCCTCGCTTGTCTCATATTTGAAGGTTGTACTCTGATAGATCGGAAGAACACGCGGCTCGCCGTTTTTAGGCTGCCAGCCGGCTTGTACGCATAATGTCTCGCGTTTGAAATTATTACTCATGATTCCTTTATAATTTAGAATTTATCCAGTTCAGCCGCAAAAATAAACAAATATTGTTCACGGGAGATGCCTGTTTAGTTACTTTAAAATTTTCTTCTGAAGAATGAGGAACCAAAGTGACAGGACAATACCTTTCGCTATACTCGACAGGCTGATGGCCCACCAGACGCCGTTGATGCCGATCGCCTGGCAAAGCAGGATGGCTGTCGGGATACGGAGCGAGTTGAAGGTAATGCTGACCACGGCTGGTGGAATCGTGCGGCCAACACCGTAGAACAATCCTTGGTTGGTGATCTCCAGCATCATGAAGAGCATCGAGTAGCCGTCGATCCGTAGGTAGACACCGCCGGCCTCATAAGCCGCCTGTTCCGGCACGATGAGTGAGAAAACCTCGCTGCTATAGAAGACAAACAGGATCGTGCAAAGGATACCAAGCACGGAGGTCATCTTGAGTGTTGTCCGATAAGCTCCCTTGACCCGCTCCCATTCCTTGGCGGCATAGTTTTGCGCGACAAACGAGCTGAGGGCCGTACTGAAGCCTTGTGAGGTATTCCAGGCGATCGCCTCGATTTGTCCGCCAGCGGTCAGTGTCATCAGTCCGATGTGGCCGCCGTAGGTGCTTGCCGTGCGGGCCATGAAAAAGTTGATCACGGCAAAGAGGGCATTGAGCGTGGCGACCGGCAGTCCGATATGGATGATCTTCAAGGTGTAGTCGCTTTTCAGGCGGGTGAGGAAACGGAATCCTCCGAAGAGCGGATTGCGTATTTTCAGCTGATAGATGAACAAGGCGCAGACCACCGCTTGCGAGAGCCACGTCGCCCAGGCTGCCCCGTCCGTTCCCAGGCCGAAGCCGAAGATAAAGAGCGGGTCGAGAACCATGTTGAGCAACAGCCCGACGCCACTGATATAAAATGGGGTCTTGCTTAGGCCCGAGGCGTTATGGATGCCGGTGAACGCCGCCGACAGGAAGATGAAGGGAAAGGCCGTAGCGACGATCCTCAAGTAGGAGACGGCCTGTGCCTCGATCGGCGCTTCCAGCTTGTAGAGGTGGATGACCGGTTGGGCGAACAGGAACAACAAGGCTCCCCATATCACCGAGAGAATCAGCGCGATCGTCAGGTTATGCGAGGCGAAGAGGCGGGCTTTCTCCTCGTCGCGGATGCCGATGCTTTGGGCGACACTGACCTCCGAGCCCACCTTGCTGAGGTAGGAGATCGAGTTGGTCATCCAAGTGAGGATGCCGACAGCACCAACGGCGGCGACCGCCTCCGACCCCAACCGGCCGACCCACGCCATGTCGGTGATGCTGTAGGCCATCTGGATGAATGAGGTCCCCATGATCGGCATCGCCAGGTTGAACAACTGGCGGACGATTGGTCCTTCGGTAAGATTTTTCGCGCCTCGCATGTGTTGTTTATTGAAATCGCCCGCAAAAGTAGGAATTATTTTCTTACCTTTAGCGACGTTAATCTTAAAGATTGGAGTGATGATTACAAGAAGGAATTTCTTAAGAGCGGGTGCCGCTCTCGCGGCGCTCAGCGTAGTGCCGAATGGTTTCGCCTCGATCCTGGCGGGAAAAGAGAAGGCGATAGGTTTGCAATTGTATAGTGTAAGGGATGATTTGAAGACGGATTTTGACGGGACGATGCGCGCCCTGGTGAAAATTGGTTATAAACGGTTTGAGGCGGCTGGTTATCGCGACCGCAAATTCTACGGCAAGACACCGGCCGAGATGAAAAAGTACCTGTCTGATCTGGGTGCCCGGATGGTAGGCTCGCATACGGGAAGCGGCCTTTTGGCGGATGGCGACACGAGTGGCTGGGATTTCTGGAAAAAGAACGCCGAGGATACGGCCGAGCTGGGATGCAAGTGGATTATCCAGGCGGGTTATCCCTCGAAAGATATTAAGAGCATCGCCGACGTGAAACGCCTGGCGGACCAGTTCAATAAGTGCGGCGAGATCGCTAAGGCGAGTGGCTTGCGTTTCGCCTTTCATAACCATGTGGACGAGTTCAAGGAGCTGGAAGGCAAAGTCCCGTTCGACGTGATGATCGAGAATACAGACAAGGCGTTGGTGACTTTCCAGATCGATACGGCCCAGTTGGTCTATGGCGGTTACAAGTGCCACGACTACGTGAACCGTTATCCCGGTCGTTTCGCCAACTGGCACTTGAAAGACGCAAACCCGGATGGCAAGGGAAGCACTGAGATGGGCAAGGGCCTGGTCGATTTCAAGGCGCTCTTCGCCGTGGCCGAGAAGGCGGGTCTCGAGGACTACTTCATCGAGCAGGAGCGTTACAACATGACGCCGCTCGAGGCGATGAAATACGATTACGACTTCGTGATGAATGCCGATTACATTAAATGGTGATATGAAAAAAGGGGCTGTCTCAAAATGAGACGGCCTTTTTTGTGTTTGCAAAAAAATCGGGCAAGTC
>CHCFR05602__coassemble_2542_pt1 | contig 6755 bp, 2 predicted proteins | sample CHCFR05602__metabat2_low_PE_046 | metagenome-assembled genome bin CHCFR05602 | reverse complement strand
GTGTTACGGACTTGCACCGGTTAGAGTATGTTCGTGCTGGGCGAACCAATAAAAAGAGGCCAACCTCCCAGCTGGCCTCTTTCTTCATAAACCCTAATTTAAACCATAACAACTATGGCCACACTAACTTAAACGATTATTCGCCAATCAAATTTAACGCCATTAAACAAACGCTAACCCATTAACCTGTTTATCTATTATCACTATTACTCTTCTTTCTGGGAAGCCTCGTAAGCTTTCAGCAGCTTCTCCTGGACATCTGCCGGTACAAGCTCGTAGCTGGCGAATTTCATCGTGAACGACGCACGACCGCCCGTGATAGAGCTTAATGAGGTCGAATAATTCGACATCTCCTTCAAAGGCACCTTCGCCAACAGCTTCTCGAAGCCCTTCTCGCTGTTCATACCCATGATCAACGCCCGACGGCCCTGCAGGTCGCTCATCACGTCGCCCAGGTAATCTGCCGGAACGGATACCTCGACATCATAAACCGGCTCCAGGATCTTCGGTCCTGCCTCCTTGAAGGCCGTACTGAATGCGTTACGGCCCGCCAGCATGAACGAGATCTCATTACTGTCTACCGGGTGCATCTTACCATCGTAAACGCAAACACGGACATCGCGGGCATAAGAACCCGTCAACGGACCTTGCTCCATACGACCCATAATTCCCTTCAGGATCGCCGGAAGGAAACGAGCGTCGATCGCGCCACCGACGATACAGTTCACGAATACCAGCTTACCGCCCCAATCCAGTTCGACAACCTGCGTATCACGAACGTTCATCTTATACTCCTGTCCACCGAAACGATAGCTGTCCGGAGCGGGCATTCCCTCATAATAAGGCTCAATAATCAGGTGAACCTCACCAAACTGACCAGCGCCACCCGACTGTTTCTTATGACGATAGTCCGCACGGGCCGCCTTCGTGATCGTCTCACGATACGGGATCTTCGGCTCCAGGAACTCGATCGGTAATTTATCATTATTCTCGATACGCCATTTCAAGGTACGCAAGTGGAACTCTCCCTGACCTAAGACGATCGTTTGTTTCAATTCTTTGGATTGCTCGATAACCCATGTCGGATCCTCCTCACGCATACGGGTCAAGATCTCCATCATCTTCTCGGCATCGGCCTCGTTCACCGGCTTGATCGCCCGACGATACTTTGGATCCGGATATTTGATGAAATCGAAACGATAATCACAACCCTTACCGTTTAACGTATTGCCACGACGTACGTCTTTCAGCTTCACGGTCGCGCCAATATCACCAGCGACCATCTCTGTTACCGGAACACGGTTCTGGCCCGCTACAGCGAATAACTGCGCGATACGCTCCTTTGATCCGCGATCGGCATTCAACAGGTCGTCGCCCTCCTTAACCTTACCTGATATCACCTTAAAGTAGCAAACCTGGCCAATATGGGGCTCAACTGTTGTCTTGAAGAAGAAGAGGCTGGTCGGTCCCTCAGCGTCGGGTGTTACCTCCAAGCCCTCCGTCGTGATCAGACGCGGCATCTTGTCCGTACAAGGCACTACATTACCCAAGAACTCCAACGTACGGCGTACGCACATATCACGACCGGCGCAAACACAGAATACCGGGAACATACCGCGAGTCACCAGACCGGCACGGATACCGGCACGCATATCGTCCTCGCTCAAGGCACCCTCCTCAAAGAATTTCTCCATCAGCACATCGTCATGCTCAGCGGCAGCCTCTACCAACGCCTGATGCAACTCCATCGCCTTGTCCATCTCCTCAGCCGGGATTTCCAATACGTCGGGCACACCGCCTTCCGGTTTCCAGCGATACATCTTCATCTTCAGCACGTCGACAACGGCGTTGAATGACGCGCCACAAGTGATCGGATATTGGATAGGAACAATCTTGCTGCCCCATTGGTCGCGCAATTGCGCTACAGTGCCCTCATAATCGGCCTTGTCGTTATCCAACTGGTTAACCACGAAGATCACCGGCTTGTGGAATTGCTCCGTATAACGGAACTGGTTGATCGTGCCGACCTCAACGCCATATTGGGCGTTCAATACCATCAACGCGGTGTCCGTTACGTTCAAGGCGGAAACCGCGCCGCCGATAAAGTCGTCCGATCCCGGACAATCGATGAAATTCAATTTACGGTCTTGCCATTCTACGCTGAAAACTGTCGAGAACACAGAGTAACCATATTCTTTCTCGACCGGGAAATAATCCGATACTGTATTTTTATTTTCAACAGAACCTCTACGTTTTATAACTCCACCCTCGTAAAGCATCGCTTCAGCGAGAGTGGTTTTTCCGGAGCCAGAACTTCCCAAGATGGAGATGTTCTTGATTTCATTTGTTTGGTACACTTTCATGATATCAGGTTTTAATAAGATAAAACAATATAAAATCCCGTGATCTTTAATCACGAGGCGCAAATTATTCAAAGTAGAAGAAATAAACAACCAAACCGACCATGTTTGAGAGCAGTGCTGAAAAACAGGCTCACCACCATGTAGGGACGCACGCTCGTGCGTCCTAATAGCTCACAAGATAAATCCGTCCAAAAACAATTGATATCCAATTAAATAGAAAAAGAGAGCTCACCAGCGGTAAGCTCTCCCTATTCGTTCTCCGTACTCGCTTCTCACGAAGATCCTACGGCATTTATTTAAACCTAAAAAATATCCACCATGCCTGCCTCACGGCGGTACTTGGGTTGATGAGACCCGTGTGGATGAATTTAATTATTTAATTATTTAGCGCCGGGTTAAAACCCGACGCTAATATTAGATTAATCAATTATTGATTATTATTTAACGATTGCCTTAACAGCAGCCTCACCCTCAACAGCTACAGCTACGATACCTGCCGGTACGGCGATTGTAGCGTTGTCAGAAGCGATTGTCTGGTTAGCGATAACCTTACCCAAGATGTTAGTAATAGTTACGTTCTTACCAGCGGCACCCATGATTGTAACTTGACCGTTGCCAGCGACTACAGATACACCCTCAACTGCGATGTTCTCGTTGTCAACAGCTACCTTGTCACCACATACGTGCTCTACGTTGAAGATCAAAGCGTCGTCACCACCAGTTACAACATCATTAAATGTAGACTTATTATCATCAGCTAATACCAAGCAGCCATTCTGCATCTTCAACCAAGCTGCCTTCTCTGGAGCAATATCCTTATCACCCTCATTCTTCATAGACTCAAACAAGAACGCACGGTCAGCCTCAATCTCGTTTGCAGCGACTGAACGGTCATAGAAACGCATAGACCAAGTCGCATACTTATGGTTATCACCTGTCAAGTCATAGATATATGAAGGATATGTAGCTGCAAGCTCTGCATCGGACTCTCCACTATAATCATCACTCTTCTTCTTATCAGCAATCCACTTATTCAAAGCTTCTGCCTCAACCTTCTTTATAGCCTCGAAATCAATCTCCTCATTCTTCAAGTTCTTGAACTCATCACGCAAGATCCACAACGTATCATTACGAACGATTGCCTCCTTGAAGCCAGCACGATCATACATATTCCAACGATAAGAGCTATTATTGATATCATTCAAACCATTTGCCCAAGCATCATACTCAGCCAAATTGTGGAAGTTGATCAAATACTTACCACGAGCGAAGCCCGGAGTTGCGGGGATAGCGTGTGAGCAGTGAGCAGCATCTACAGCGTTACCTTGATTGTCATAATGGTTGTGCTCGTATGTACAAGGCACACCCGGAGTACCAGCCAAATCATGACGATCGATCGAGATCAAATATTGCGGCTTAATGTTACCAGCGCCACGATTTACCCAAGCGGTATCCACGATGAACGCCAAACCACCTTGTGCCTTATCCTGAGCGTCGATACCCAAGAAGTCGATGTGCTCAACCATAAAGTTCGGGTTCGCCTCGATCATCAAGTATTCGTTACGATATTTCTCATAGAAACGCAAAGTATCTACACCATCACCAACCTGACCTTCCAAAGTCGAGTTGAAACGACGATACAACGGCGTAGCATCACGCTCGATAGCGAATGCAGAAGTACGAGTTTCATCCAACACTTGCTCTTTCAAAGTTGCGGCAGCATCATAGTCAGAAACACCGGCTTTGGAGAAAGCAATATAAAACTCCTCATTTGGAGTATCTTCATACAACTTTCCATCAGAATCTTGATACAATCCAGACGTAGCACGAACAATAGCATAATAATGTTTACCATCAATGTGATTGTTCTCCTTAAAGAACGCATAATAATGCTTTCTAGATTGATCCTCACCATTACCCACATTGAATTGAGAATTATTATTAACGCGCCAATCCGCACCATTCAAATTAACCTCATATACAGTACGAACCAATTGAGCTAAACCAGGAATTCTCTTTTGAATAGCCTTAAACTGTGCATCAGTCATATTCGTACCAAAACCATATTTGATATCGATTGTTGAATAATGATCCTCGTTTTTCTCATCATATTTAATGATATCGTCAATTTCAGAAATACCAAATGCTGCGGAACCATTCAACACAGTCAACGTAGAATCCTTATCAGACTTAGCGATGTACTTATCGCTTGCGTAAGGATGCCAATAGTTAAACGTATATTTGTTAACCAACAACGAATCTGAATTGATTTTCTTATAACCCAGATACTGATCTTTGACAAGTTCACTATCAACTGCCTCAAATGTCAACGAATCTTCATCTGAAATACCAACACCCTCATTTAATGTGTACATATACTTTGCTCCATCAGCTTGACGCAATTGAATACTATTATTCAAGTCCGTATACTCACGGTTGGTTATTGTTACAGTAGAGGTTGCGCTCGCATCTGCCTGAGAATAATTCTTCAAAACAACCCACTGATATGCTGGCATATGCTCAGGATCTTGCTCATCTACAGAAACAAACTGCGCACTCCAACCGTCGTTATAAATCGGAGATGCCAATACCTGTCCCTTAGAATTCTTGATTACATAAACGCCATCAGCAACAGAAGTGTACTCAGCCTTTACATCCGCACAACCACCAAAACCAAACGAAATAGTCGTATTGATCGGTTGTTTACCCAATGTAACGATTCGAATTTCTTGTTCCTTAACTAAGTCTTGAAGTTTAACCCAGTTATGGACATAATCACAAACATGTCCATCTTCATAATCCACTTCAGAGCTCAAATCCTCAGAACTATTCCAATAATAAGTAGTGACATTTGCAAGATTGCCATTAGCATCATGCCACCACTTCTTACCATCAGCTAAATAACGAGCCTCTTTTGCCTGAATAAAGAGTTCGTCGGTTGTCGGATGATAGTTCAAGCGGAAACGATATTGACCAGGAATCTTACTCTTTGTCAAATCTTCATTCTTATCGCTAAACGCGAATTTCAAGAAATTAACGCCATAGTCATTCGCATAAGCCGTATCAACACGCAAATAATACATATTCTTATTAGCGTCCTGCTTGTAAAGAGTAACGAAACCATCAGGATCAGCAGTACCTGCCATCAGCTCATTTGTAGAGAAAGGATTGACGATGTCTGTATTGTTATAATCCTTATCAAAGGACATTTTAACAAAATCTTCGTCCGAACGAGTATTTAAAATCGTATTAAATTGCGTAGAAGTCAAAGTAACACAATCGGCTTCCTTCAAAATAAACTTAAGTTGCTTAGCATCAGTTCCAAGAACTTCATCAACCTTATCATTCTTAATATCTGCAGCCTTAACAACAGCAACTCTTACTTGCTTTTTACCATCAACAGTTACCTCAACCAATGTGGCAGCCCAATTTGAATCAATATAAGAGTTCAAGCTATAAGCCTTACCTTTAGCGTCAGTACCAGGGAAAGAAGTCGCTGCACCCTTATAGTTAAACATATTAATATCATTTGATCCCAAAACTGGAGCAAATTCCCATCCTGCGACCTCACCACCTACATGAGCAACATTATCACTCAAATAAAAACCTGTTTTTTCAGTCCAGCCATCCTCATCTGAATAACCACCAACTGTTACATCAAGAATCGCCTTTTCTCCCTTATTCGTAAAATCGAAAATAGGATTTTGACCTTGATTTTCCTGTGTTGTATTTACACACCACAAGGAAGCACCTAAAATGTTGTCCCCTCCTAAATCAAAGTTTGTGCCTACTAACTTTAATTCAAGGTCACGAGAAGCATTCTCTTTCAAAATGAGATACTCACCGTCTTCAGTTACTAACTGATACTGGTTACCATTATCTCCCTTGGCCAACTTAGTTACGACATCGCCTGGTCCTGCATACGCAGTGAACGCAGAAGCCAGCATAGCCGCAACAGCTAAAGTAGAAAACTTTTTGTTCATAATTAAAAAATTAATATTAGTAAATAGGTATAAATAATTAGTCTCTCTTCTTTAGACCTCATCCGGGACTCTTCTTCCTTGCTCACCCATCACGATGTCGCATAGAAACGCCCCTTTTTTTCCGACAGTTCCCTCCCCCCAAAAAACAAGTGGTCAAAAAAATGTAGGGACGTACCTCAGGTACGTCCGGAGGATGACATGGGATAATCCAATTCGTATTGATATACATTCATTTATGCGCATTCGGACGCACCTGGGGTGCGTCCCTACGGTTGGCATATGATTATAAACGGATTGGATGTTAAGCGAATCGCCGATCCATTTTGCCGTTTAGTTGGCAAATCGGGCTATTTCGTCAAGAAAAACTAAGGGAATTGATAAGAAAGAGTTGGAATGGATAAAAAAAGAG
>CHCFR05602__coassemble_2427_pt1 | contig 6972 bp, 4 predicted proteins | sample CHCFR05602__metabat2_low_PE_046 | metagenome-assembled genome bin CHCFR05602 | reverse complement strand
TGAACTGCATACGGAGTTGGCTAAAGATGCGATCGATTATACTTTGTATCCCGATTATCGGACACATTACAAAGCACATACGAATGCGACGATTGAGTTGGCTAACTGCAAATACTTTACGACTAACTTGATGGATGTTGATGCGACCATGACGCGCGATTTCAAGGATCTGGATTCATTTGTCGTTTATATCTGTATGGAGGGCAAAGCTTCGCTTAAGGATGATAAAGGAAATGAGATTTTCGTGCATCAAGGACAAACGGTTTTGATGCCGGCAGATACGAAAGGGGTGACAATCTCTCCTGCGCCAAAGGCGAAATTCATGGAAACCTACATTAAATAATAGAATGAGAATAAAGGATAGCCAGCGAGGTATTTTCGTTGGTTATCCTTATTTAATATATAATGTATCAATAAGTTTTTACTTCTGGAAATGGCAGACGACAAAAAGATCATATTTTCAATGGTGGGCGTAAGCAAGACCTTTCCGCCCCAGAAGCAAGTGCTCAAAAACATATACCTCTCGTTTTTCTATGGAGCCAAGATTGGTATTATTGGTTTGAATGGTTCCGGAAAATCAACATTGTTGAAGATTATTGCGGGAATTGATAAGGAATATCAGGGAGAAGTCGTGTTTTCTCCGGGTTATTCGGTTGGTTATTTGGAACAGGATCCGAAATTGGAGCCTGGAAAGACCGTTAAAGAGGTTGTTCAGGAAGGTGTCCAAGAGATAGTGGATACATTAAAGGAATATGAACAGGTAAATGAGCGCTTTGGCGATCCTGAGGTGCTTGAGGATCCGGATAAGATGGAGGCATTGATAAATAAGCAGTCGGAATTACAAGACAAGATTGATGCTATGGATGCCTGGAATCTGGAAAGCCGGCTGGAACGGGCGATGGACGCATTGCGTTGTCCGCCGGAGGATCAGGTCGTGGATACGCTTTCGGGAGGCGAGCGCCGTCGTGTCGCTTTATGTCGTTTGCTGTTGAAACAACCGGACGTGTTGTTGCTTGATGAGCCTACCAACCACTTGGACGCAGAATCAATTGATTGGTTGGAACAACATTTGCAACAATACAGTGGAACGGTGATTTGTATTACGCATGATCGTTATTTCCTTGATCATGTGGCAGGCTGGATTCTTGAGTTGGATCGTGGGGAGGGTATTCCTTGGAAAGGCAATTATTCCTCATGGCTGGATCAAAAGACCAAGCGTATGGCTCAGGAAGAAAAGCAGGCAAGCAAGCGTCGTAAGACATTGGAGCGTGAGTTGGAGTGGATCAATATGGCGCCTAAGGCCCGTCAAGCTAAGGGTAAGGCTCGTTTGAATTCGTATGAGCGATTGCTGAATGAGGACCAAAAGGAAAGGGAAGCAAAACTGGAGATCTTTATCCCGAATGGCCCGCGTTTGGGTAATAAGGTGATTGAGGCGCATCATGTGGCGAAAGCCTTTGGTGAGAAATTGCTGTTTGACGATTTGAATTTTGTTTTGCCGCCTAATGGTATTGTGGGAGTAATCGGTCCTAATGGTGCCGGAAAGACAACCCTTTTCAAGATGATTATGGGACAAGAGTCTATCGATAAGGGCAGTTTTGAGGTTGGTGAAACCGTGAAAATCGGTTATGCGGATCAGACGCATAAGGATATAGATCCGAATAAGACTGTTTATCAGGTTGTCTCCGGTGGTCAGGAATTTATTCGTATGGGAGGCAAAGAGGTTAATAGTCGAGCCTATTTGTCGAAATTCAATTTCGCTGGATCTGACCAGGAGAAATTGTGTGGCGTCTTATCTGGTGGAGAGAGGAATCGTTTGCATTTGGCTTTGACATTGAAGGCGGATGCGAATGTCTTATTGCTTGATGAGCCGACTAACGATATTGATGTCAATACGCTTCGTGCGCTGGAAGAGGGATTGGAGAATTTTGCGGGTTGTGCGGTTGTTGTTTCGCACGACCGATGGTTCTTGGACCGTATTTGTACACATATCCTTTCGTTTGAGGGTGATTCGAATGTTGTTTTTTATGAGGGCAGTTATTCGGATTATGAGGAATATAAACGGAAATCTGTTGGGTATGAGGAACCGAAGCGTGTACGTTATCGTAAATTGATTGTTGATTGATTTTACCTAATTATATATAGTTTACCATGAGAAAAAAAATGTTTTTATTAGCTGCGTTGGCATTGAGTAGTTTCGCATTCTCGGGAGAGGCTCTTGCGCAAAAGGCTGAGAAGTTATTTAACGGGAAGGATCTCTCAAACTGGAACTTCGTGGTGGATAAGAATTCTGTTCCGGCCGATCAGGTTTTTTCTGTTCGTGATGGCGTGATACATATTAAGGGTAATCCTTTTGGTTATATGTACACGAAGGAGAAGTATTCTAATTATAAGTTGCATGTGGAATGGCGTTGGCCGGATGGGGAATCAAACAGTGGTATTTTCTTGTTGATTGCTGATCCTAAGAATCCATTTCCTAATGGAATAGAGTGCCAACTTCATGCTGGTGACGCTGGAGATTTCGTATTGCTTGGCGGTTCAGATTTGGTAGAGTATTTCTCTCGTCCGGGTGTTCCTCGTCCAGATTTTCCTGTTGTCAAGAAACATGCTGAGTCGAGTGAGAAACCTGCTGGTGAGTGGAATGAGGCTAATATCTTCGTTAAGGATGGAACGATAACGGTTTACATTAACGGAGTTTACCAAAATACGGGAACCAATAAGGTCAAAGAAGGTTTTATTGGTCTTCAAAGTGAGGGAAAAGACGTACAGTTCAGAAATGTGACAGTCACGAAGTGGTGATGGACGCAGAGTTGTTCTTGTCCGTTTTTTACAAATATGAATCTATTAATTTAATTGAGAATGAAAAGAGACAACGTCATTTTTGACATTATTGAGAAAGAGCATCAACGTCAGTTGAAGGGAATTGAGTTGATCGCTTCTGAGAATTTTGTCAGTGATCAGGTTATGCAGGCTATGGGTAGCTGCTTGACGAACAAATATGCGGAAGGTTATCCTGGTCATCGTTATTATGGAGGTTGTGAGGTCGTCGATCAAAGTGAGACAATCGCTATCGAGCGTTTGAAGAAGATTTTCAACGCTGAGTGGGCGAATGTACAGCCTCATTCAGGAGCTCAAGCTAATGCGGCAGTATTCTTCGCTGTTTTGAATCCGGGTGATACGTTTTTGGGATTGAACCTTTCTCATGGAGGTCACCTGTCTCATGGTTCTCCAGTAAATAGTTCTGGCGTGCTTTATCGTGCTACGGAATATAATGTAAAGGAGGAAACTGGTCGGGTTGATTACGACCAGATGGAAGAGGTCGCTTTGCGTGAGAAGCCGAAATTGATCATTGGTGGTGGTTCTGCCTATTCTCGTGACTGGGATTACAAACGGATGCGTGAGATCGCGGATAAGGTTGGTGCCTTATTGATGATTGATATGGCGCATCCCGCAGGTTTGATCGCTGCTGGTTTGTTGAACAATCCTTTGGAATATGCCCATATCGTAACATCAACTACACACAAGACTTTGCGTGGTCCTCGTGGCGGTATTATCTTGTTAGGTAAAGACTTTGATAATCCTTGGGGTAAGAAGACTCCGAAAGGTGTTATCAAGAAGATGTCGCAGCTATTGGATTCTGCCGTATTCCCAGGTATTCAGGGAGGTCCGCTGGAGCATGTGATCGCTGCTAAGGCTGTTGCTTTCGGTGAGGCTTTGGAGCCGGAGTATAAGGTTTATCAGAGCCAGGTCAAGGCGAATGCGGCCGCGATGGCACAAGCTTTCATGGATAAGGGTTATAAGATTATCTCGGATGGTACAGACAACCATAGCATGTTGATTGACTTGCGTACGAAATTCCCTGATTTGACAGGAAAGGTGGCGGAGAAGGCTTTGGTATCGGCTGATATTACGGTCAACAAGAACATGGTGCCGTTTGATAGCCGTTCGGCATTCCAAACTTCTGGTATTCGTGTTGGTACACCTGCTATTACGACTCGTGGCGCGAAAGAGCCGTTGATGGGTGAGATTGTGGAGATGATTGATACTGTCTTGTCCGCTCCGGAATGTGATAAGACTATTGCCTCTGTGCGTGAGAAGGTAAATGGTATTATGAAGGATTATCCTATTTTTGCCTGGTAATTGGTAAGTTTTATAATAATAGGGAAGCGGATCCTTGTCCGCTTCCTGTTTTTTTCACAATCTAAAATAATTGGTTTTATATGAGAAAGCTCTTAGTTTCATTATGTGCCGTGGGCTTGTCATTGGTGGGCTTGTCTTCTTGTGGAGGTTCCGCCGAAGAGGTAAAATCCTACAATCAGGGGATTAATATTATTCCCGCGCCAGTAAGTCTACAACAAAAAGAGGGTGCTTTTAAGCTTGGCACCAGTACAAAGATCTATGCCTCTTCGCCCGAGGCAAAAGTGGTGGGCGAGTTTTTTGCCTCAAAGTTAAACCAGGCGACTGGTTTCAATGTGGCGGTCGTTGGTGAAGAGCCTTCCTCTGGAATCTCTTTGTTGATCGATTCTTCTTTGGATATGGGAGATGAGGGGTATTCGTTGGATGTGGAATCCAAGAATGTCGTCGTAAAGGCTAAGACCGCGCAAGGTCTGTTTTATGGCATGCAGTCTTTTTTGCAGTTGTTCCCTGCGGAGATTGAAAGTCCTACTGTTGTGAGTGGTATCGTCTGGAAGGCGCCTGCGGTCTCCATCAAGGATGAGCCTCGTTTTGGCTATCGGGGCATCATGCTGGACCCGTGTCGCCACTTCATGCCGATCGAGAATGTCAAGAAGTATATTGATGTGTTGTCGTTGTTCAAGATCAATCGGTTGCATTGGCATTTGACGGACGATCAAGGTTGGCGTATCGAGATCAAGAAGTATCCGAAGCTGACGGAGGTTGGCTCTAAGAGAATTGAGGGTGAGGGCACGGAGCACAGTGGGTTTTATACCCAGGAAGAGATAAAGGAGGTTGTCCGCTATGCGGCCGATCGATTCATCACGGTGGTGCCTGAGCTGGAATTGCCAGGGCATGAGATGGCCGCTATTGCCGCTTATCCGAACCTCTCTTGCAAGGGAGAGCCGGGAACGCCTCGTATTATCTGGGGCGTGGAGGACATTGTCATGTGCCCGGGCAAGGAGGACATGTTCGAGTTCCTGGAGGACGTGATCGACGAGATGGTGCCGCTCTTCCCGAGCGAATATTTCCATATCGGTGGCGATGAGTGCCCTAAGACAAGCTGGGAGAAATGCCCGCTTTGCCAGGCCCGTATCCGCAAGGAAGGCTTGATGGGCGACAAGGAGCATACGGCCGAGGAGAAACTCCAAAGCTATGTCATCCAGCGGATGGAGAAGTATCTCGCCACGAAGGGAAAGAAGATTATCGGATGGGATGAGATCCTGGAAGGCGGATTGGCCCCGACGGCTACGGTTATGTCCTGGCGGGGAGAGGCTGGCGGTATCGCGGCCGCTCTGATGGATCATACGGTCATCATGACGCCGGGGGGAAATGGTATGTATCTCGACGCTTATCAAGGTGATCCGAAGATTGAGCCCGTAACGATCGGTGGTTATACGCCGTTGTCGAAAACCTATGGTTATGACCCGATTCCTGACACGTTGAAGACGCTGGGCAAGGAGAACTTTATACTGGGTGTGCAGGGGAACACTTGGGCGGAATACATGTATACTGAGGAGAAGCGTGATTATATGATCTTCCCCCGTATCCTGGCTGTGGCCGAGATCGGTTGGACGCCGCTTGACCGGAAGGATTACAAGGATTTTGAGCGTCGTATCGAAAATGCCTTGGTCCGTTTGGACGGGCATGGCATCAATTATCATATCCCTCTGCCTGAGCAACCGGATGGCTCTTGCGATTTTGTGGCTTTCACGGATAAGGCGACTTTGGCATTCAAGACTTCCCGTCCGGTGAAAATGGTTTATACGCTTGATGGCTCGGAGCCTACGCCTAATTCGACCGCTTATACGAATCCGATAGAGGTGACGGAGACAACCACCTTGAAGATCGCTTCCGTATTGCCTTCTGGCAAGATGAGCAAGCCGCGTGTCATTACGGTTGAGAAGCAGGCTTTGGCTCCCGCTAAGGAGGTCAAGAGCAAGACGCCGGGCTTGAAGATGGAGGTTACGGATGGCATGTACTTGAATGTGGACCAATTGGCTGGCGCGAAGACTTGGAAAAGCGCGCCTTGTAAGGAGTTGCGTGCCTTGACGAGCTATGTGAAGACGGACGAGTCCATGCGGGGCGTGAAGCAGTATGCGGCGGTCGCGACGGGCTATGTCGAGATCCCCGAGGATGGCGTCTATTTCATCTCGTCGGACAATGAGGAGGTCTGGATTGATGGCAAGTTGTTGGTCAATAATGGTGGCGAGGTCAAACGGTTCTCTCGCCATGATACCTCTGCCGCTTTGGCGAAGGGCTTGCATGAGATTAAGGTGGTCTTCTTGGGGCATATCATCGGCGGTTGGCCCTCAAATTGGAACGACGGAAGCGTGAAGCTCCGTAAGGCGGACGCCAAAGAGTTTACGCCGATCACGGCGGAGATGCTGTTCCATTGATGGGCGCGCCCGCCCTCGTCGAGGGATGTTTGGATGATCTGTTATAAACGCGAGAGCCGCGACCGACAAGGTCGCGGCTCTTCTGTTTTCGCCCCAAACGGTCGGCGCGGACAGGCCCCGGGGGTGGGGGAGGCGGTGGATTGCCAGAACAGCGCGCTGTTCTGGTCGTCCGAGGGGTCGGCTGGTCAGAACAGCTTGCCATTCTGTCAGTCCGAGGGGTCCGCCGGCCAGAACAGCTTGCCATTCTGTCAATCCGAGGGGTCCGCCGGCCAGAACAGCGCGCTGTTCTGGTCGTCCGAGGGGTCGGCAGGTCAGAACGGCACGCCGTTCTGGTTGTCCGAGGGGTCTGACTGCCAGAACGGCACGCCGTTCTGGTCGTCCGAGGGGTCCGACTGCCAGAACG
>CHCFR05602__coassemble_1874_pt1 | contig 8348 bp, 5 predicted proteins | sample CHCFR05602__metabat2_low_PE_046 | metagenome-assembled genome bin CHCFR05602 | reverse complement strand
AGCATATCACAAATAAAAGTGAAATCGGACCTTGAGATTTGTCCGATTCCACAAAAAAGTTGTCGTATATTGTCGTTATGCGTTTTTTTGACAATACACTTAATAAAAAGAGCTACATAAACGAGAACTTAAGCAAAGCGCCACCATAAGCTGGCACCTTAACTTGATAATAGAACGCGTCAGACAGCGTACTGATCGACCTTTTCCCCGTAAAAAGATCCGTCACATAAGCCGGTTTATTATCCTCTATACCTAATGTCTGGAATGCCTCTACCGGAATCCGAATTCCAATGGATTGATCTCCCCTATCGAAATTAGCGACCGCCAGCAAAACCTCATTCCGCCATTTACGCAAGAAAACATATTGCTTACGGACATTCATATAGGGATTATCCTTATTGGCATACATCAAGTCGTAGAACTCACCTTGAGAGACAACCGGTTCCATCTTAGCGATGTTCAAAAGCTTAGCATAAGTCTCACGCAACTTAACCTGAGCAGGAGAAAGTTTTTCCTTATCAAAACGACCACCGTTATTCCAGTCACGAATACTTTGGATACTCCAATAATCAAAAATGGTCGTCCGACCGTCACGGCCACTGAAGCCCTCCTCATCCATACCCGGCTCACCCAATTCCTGACCACAATAGATCATGACCGGATTGATATTCATCATCGCGGAGACCGTCATACCGGCAATACCCAACCGGGCATCTCCCGCAAAGAAAGGAGAAGCGAGACGCTGCTCATCATGATTCTCCAGGAAATTCAACATTTGAGGCTGGATATTACCCAATTTCTGCCAACAAGCGGTAATTGCCTCAGCCGATGCTTCCCCACGCATGACCGCCTTTAACGTATCATACAAGCCAACCTTATCATACAAATAATCGAAATGGCCCGTAAACAGATAATTGCGGTACTCATCCGGATTATAGACCTCTGCGATGAAGATTACCGGGAACTGTTGCTTTACTCGTGGAATAGCCCAATTCCAGAACTCAACGGGAACCATCTCAGCCATATCACAACGGAAGCCATCGATTCCTTTAGCCGCCCAGAACAACAGGATATCCAACATTTTACTCCAGGTATCCGGTATTGGCGAGAAATGACAAGCGCCACCATTCTGATAATCGACACCATAATTCAACTTAACGGTCTCATACCAATCGTTTATTCCCGGAGTCGCGCTAAAACAATTGTTTCCGGTCACCTTGGCAGGAAACTCACTGTACTCAAAATCCTCATCATCCTGATCGTCGAAATGGAGCACTAAAGTCTGCCCTGGCAGGTAGTAGAAATTATTGTTCGGATCAAATGCCTTATTTACGTTATCGTGATCACCCAAATCACCCACATAATTTTCCTTGCGATCTGAAAAATACTGACGCGCCACATGATTAGGTACAAAGTCGATAATCACCTTCATTCCTGCCTCATGCGTCCGGCGTACCAACGCCTCAAACTCTTCCATACGATTCGGTACGGAATCAGCCAAGTCAGGATCAATATCGTAATAATCCTTGATCGCATAAGGTGAACCGGCCTGTCCCTTGACAATAGCCGTGTGATCCTTGCGAATGCCATAAGCGGTATAATCCGTCTTGGTCGCATGCTCAATCACGCCTGTATACCAGATATGGGAAACACCCAACTCGGCAATGGCCGCTAACGCCTTAGGTGTGAACGCCGAGAACTTTCCGACCCCATTCTGAGCCAGACTGCCATTCTTCACCAGTTGAGTGTTGGTATTACCGAACCAGCGCGGGAATACCTGATAAATCACTATCTTGTCCTTATTATCCATGTTCCTTTTGTTTTAGTGGCAAAAAGCGAGAGCAGATCAGGGATTCAATTCCTTCTTTCCCGCCAAAATCGCCTTGGCTAATATATCTGTTTTATTATCATTCACCAATTTCTCGAAAGCCCGCATAGCGGCAACGTAACCCAACTCAGAGATCACGTCTACATTCTCCAGGTCGAAAGTCTTGTATAACCCGGCCTCTTCCACCTCGATCAAGACATCGCACAACTCACGATCCTCCAACGTGTTCGCCCGGAACAGGTAATGATAGGAACGCTCCGCGATATGTACCAAGGTCTGTTTATATTTCTGGGGAATCAAAGGGCTGACATTCACGCCAACGATCCGCTCGCACTCCTCGCGGATGGTTGAGACAGGGAAATTGCGGAACAGGCCACCGTCCACATAATGAATGCCATTAATCACAACCGGACTGAAAATAACCGGGATACTGCATGAGGCCGTTACCGCCTCAACGATCGGCCCCTCGCGAAACTCGACACTCTCGCCATGATCCAGGTCGGTCGCCACAACAACCAGCGGAATATTCAAGTCTTCGAAGTTCTTGGCACGCAAATGTCTCTTCAGGAACAGGCTGAAACGGCTGCTGTCAAAGAGCCCCGCTTTGGGGATCTGCAACTGGGCGAACTCAGAGAACTCACGCCCTGAGAAGAGAAGTTTGATCTCATCCGCAGCATAACCATCGGCAAATAAAGCCCCCATCAACGAGCCGACACTCGTGCCGGCAATAATATCCGGTCGCAACCCACATTCTTCCAAAGCCTTAAATACACCTAAATGGGCGAACCCCTTCGCACCTCCACCACTCAACGATAAACCTAAATTATATTTCTTTTGGGTCGTTCTTTCCGCCATACAGGTCCATTTTGAAATTCTTCGGCAAATATGCCTTTTTTTTCCGTGACTCTCATATTCTTTAGCACAAAAGTTTTCGATTGGATTCCTCTTTTTGCTAAATTTACCCCACGTGAAGCTATCACGACACATTAAGTTTAATTTTAAATCTTAATCCACCATGATTACAAGTATTTTCTGGATCGTGCCTCTGGCCTCTATCCTGGCATTGGCATTCGCCTGGGTCTTCTTCAGGCAGATGATGAAAGAGAGTGAAGGAACCGAGTTGATGGCTAAGATCGCCTCGCATGTGCGTGAGGGGGCGATGTCGTACCTGAAACAGCAATACAAGGTCGTCGCCACCGTCTTTCTCATCCTAGTGATCCTCTTCTCGATCATGGCTTATGGCTTCGGCGTACAGAACGAATGGGTACCCGTCGCTTTCCTGACGGGCGGTTTCTTCTCCGGACTGGCCGGATTCCTTGGCATGAAGACCGCGACCTACGCCTCCGCCCGCACGGCCAACGCAGCGAGGAGCTCGCTCAACAAGGGCTTGCGAGTCGCCTTCCGCAGTGGTGCCGTCATGGGACTGGTCGTCGTAGGTCTCGGATTGCTTGATATCTCCTTCTGGTATATCCTGTTGAACGCCCTAATTCCAGCCGATGCGATGGATCCAACCCATAAATTGACCATCATTACCACCACGATGCTGACCTTCGGCATGGGCGCCTCAACGCAAGCGCTTTTCGCCCGTGTCGGTGGTGGTATCTATACGAAAGCGGCCGATGTCGGTGCCGACTTGGTCGGCAAGGTGGAGGCTGGTATTCCCGAGGACGACCCGCGCAACCCGGCGACCATCGCCGATAACGTGGGCGACAACGTGGGCGACGTGGCCGGCATGGGCGCCGACCTTTACGAGTCCTATTGCGGCTCGATCCTGGCGACAGCCGCCCTGGGTGCCGCCGCCTTCGTGGCCAGTGGCGACCTCGTGATGCAATATAAGGCGGTCATCGCCCCGATGCTGATCGCCGCCGTCGGTATCGTCCTCTCCATCATCGGTATCTTCGCCGTGCGGACCGACGAGAACGCCACGATCAAGAACCTCCTGAAGGCGCTCGCCGTGGGCACCAACCTCAGTTCCGTACTGATCGCCATCAGCTCGTTCGGTATCCTTTACCTTCTGGGGCTTGAGAACTGGTTCTGGATCGGTTGCTCGGTGGTCATCGGATTGGTTGTCGGCATCGTGATCGGGCAGGCCACGGAATATTACACCTCACAATCTTACCTGCCGACCCGCAAGGTATCAGAAGCGGGCCTGACAGGTCCGGCGACCGTTATCATCTCCGGCCTCGGACTGGGTATGCTCTCGACAGCCGTGCCGGTGATCGCCGTCGTGGTCGGTATCATCTGCTCTTTCCTGTTCGCCTCGGGATTTGACTTCTCGAACATCGGCATGGGACTTTATGGCATCGGTATCGCCGCTGTCGGCATGTTATCGACGCTGGGCATCACGCTGGCGACCGACGCCTACGGACCGATCGCCGACAACGCGGGCGGTAACGCCGAGATGTCGAACCTGGGCAAGGAGGTACGCAAGCGGACCGACGCGCTCGACTCGCTGGGCAATACCACCGCAGCCACCGGCAAGGGCTTTGCCATCGGTTCGGCCGCGTTGACAGGCCTTGCCCTGTTGGCCTCTTATATCGAGGAGATCAAGATCGGCCTCGTCCGACTGGGTGAGACGACATTGCAATTTGCCGACGGCCGCTCGATCGACATCGCCAAGGCCTCCTTCTCCGACTTCATGATTTACTACGACGTCACGTTGATGAACCCCAAGGTGCTGGCCGGTATGTTCATCGGTTCGATGATGGCCTTCATGTTCTGCGGATTGACGATGAACGCCGTCGGCCGTGCCGCCGGACACATGGTCGAGGAGGTACGCCGCCAGTTCCGCGAGATCAAGGGAATCCTGACCGGCGAGGCGGAGCCTGACTACGCCCGTTGTGTCGAGATCTCGACCCGCGGCGCGCAGCAGGAGATGGTTCTCCCATCAGCCCTGGCCATCATCGCCCCCATCGTCACCGGATTGATCTTTGGTGTCTGTGGCGTGGTCGGCCTGTTGATCGGTGGCTTGAGCACCGGTTTCGTCCTGGCGGTCTTCATGGCCAACGCGGGCGGCGCCTGGGATAACGCCAAGAAGCACATCGAGGAGGGCAACTTCGGCGGTAAGGGCAGCGAGGCGCACAAGGCGACCGTCGTGGGCGATACCGTAGGCGATCCCTTCAAGGATACCTCCGGCCCGAGCCTCAACATCCTCATCAAGCTGATGAGCATGGTAGCCATCGTCATGGCGGGACTGACCGTCAGCTGGAGCTTGTTCTGACAAGCCATTTCAAGATAATAAATAAAGTATAATCAATCCGGCAGGGCGACACGGCAACCGTATCGCCCTGCCTTTTCATCAAAAACATGAGCACAATCAAAGTCCAGGTAGCCCAAAACCCGCTGGCTACCGACAACACGAACGACAAGATATTCGTCCCCATCTCCCCCGGGCTCGCCGACAAGGAGCGGATCATCGGGGAGATCATGAACCTCAATCCCGGGCTCGAGCAAGAGACCGTGCGCATGGCGATCGACCTTCACAACCGGGTCGTCCTCGACCTCCTGCGCCAAGGGATGCGCGTCAACAACGGCCTCTTCGAAGCGGAACCCCGCTGCCGGGGCGTGGCCAACCAAGAGACGTGGAACCCCGAGACAAACAGCCTTTATTTCCAGTTCAAACCCACCAAGAGCGCTCGCGACGCGGCCGCTTCCCTGAATGTCGAGGTGAGCGGGCAACGGGGCCGGGCTATCTTCGCCGCGCATTGTTATGACCTCGCCAACGAGCGCCACGGCACGAAGGCCACGGCAGGCGGCTTCTTCCGGATCGACGGCCGTAATCTCAAGATCGTGGGCCAGGAGGCCGGCGCGGGCATCACCCTGACTGGCTCCAACGGGCATGTCATCCCTATCGAAGCAGCCCAAATCGCCCAAAACAACCCCAAACACCTCATCTTCCTCATTCCCCCAGAGGCCAACTTGGGCGAATACCGCCTGACCATCAAAACCTTCTATAGCGGGACCACACGGATCCTGAAAAAGCCGCGCACACTCGAGCTGTCGCTGACAATTGACCACAAGCTCTAAGCGCCCGCGGCCAGCCTTGTTAGGTCCATCGGGCCAACTCTAACAACGGTTGTCGAGCAGCGTTGCTCGACAATCTCATGCAATATTGATCAACAGCTTCGAGCAACACTGCTCGACGTGCCTGATCAACTAAGTCCATTCCCCGTTGACAATTCATCCCAACCGTTTTTATTCGCCCTAATCCACGATCCCCGATTTTTGTGTAAATTCGCGCCGTAAAACATAAAAACAACTCAACAACTATGTCTATCTCACGCTTTAATGCCGTGGAGAAAGCTTCCAACCGCAAGGCGACCGAAGCGCATACGCCCACGCAGATTGTATCCGAGTTTTATGGAGAGAACGTCTTCAACCGGAAAGCGATGCGTAAGTATCTTTCCAAGGAGACCTACAAGGCCCTGACCTACGCGATCGACAACGGGATACCTATCGACCGCGAGATCGCCAACCACGTTGCCGCCGGCATGCGGATGTGGGCCCTGGGCAAAGGGGTCACGCATTACACGCACTGGTTCCAACCGTTGACCGACGGAACGGCCGAGAAGCACGACGCTTTCGTCGAGCACGACGGCAACGGCGGCATGATCGAGGAATTCAGCGGCAAACTGCTCGTACAGCAAGAACCCGACGCTTCGAGCTTCCCCAACGGCGGATTGCGTAACACATTCGAGGCCCGCGGCTACTCGGCCTGGGATCCCTCCTCGCCCGCTTTCATCGTCGACGACACCCTCTGTATCCCGACCGTCTTCATCGCCTACACGGGCGAGGCGCTCGACTACAAGACACCGCTGATCCGCTCCATCGAGGCGCTCGACCAGGCGGCAACCGAGGTTTGCCACTATTTCGACGGCAGCGTCAAGAAGGTGACCACCTATCTGGGCTGGGAGCAGGAGTATTTCCTGGTGGACGAGGATCTCTATTCCGCCCGTCCCGACCTGTCGCTGACGGAGCGCACCCTGATCGGCCACGAGAGCGCCAAGAACCAGCAGCTCGACGACCACTATTTCGGGGCGATCCCCTCGCGGGTACAAGAGTTCATGAAGGATCTGGAGATCGAGTGCTATAAACTGGGCATCCCGGTCAAGACACGCCATAACGAGGTCGCTCCCAACCAGTTCGAGCTGGCGCCGATCTATGAGGAGTGTAACCTGGCGAACGACCATAACCAGCTGCTCATGTCGGTCATGAAGAAGGTGGCCCGCCACCATAACTTCCGCGTGCTGCTGCACGAGAAGCCCTTCAAGGGAGTCAACGGCTCGGGCAAGCACTGCAACTGGTCGATGGGTACAGATACGGGCGTCAACCTCTTCTCGCCCGGCAAGGACCGCGAGGATAACCTGCGTTTCATCACCTTCGTGGTCAACACGATCATGGCGGTCTACCGCTTCAACGCCCTGTTGAAGGCGACAATCGCCTCAGCCACCAACGCGCACCGCTTGGGAGCCAACGAGGCGCCGCCCGCCATCATCTCCACATTCCTTGGCACACAGATCAGCGAGATCCTCGACAAGTTCGAGAACAGCTCGATCGAGGACGCTATCGAGGTGGACGACAAGAAGGGACTTCACCTGGGCTTCGGCCAGATCCCGGAGCTGCTGCTCGACAACACGGACCGCAACCGGACGTCGCCTTTCGCCTTCACCGGCAACCGCTTCGAGTTCCGCGCGCCGGGCTCGTCGGTCAACTGTGGCTCGGCGATGCTGGCGCTCAACAGTGCCGTCGCTTACCAGCTGCGTCAATTCACGAAAGATGTCGAGTCGCTTCGCACGGAGGGCAAGAGCAAGGAGCTGGCCATCTTCGAGGTGCTGAAACGCTACATCAAGGAGTCGAAACCGATCCGGTTCGACGGTAACGGTTATTCAGAGGAGTGGAAAGAGGAGGCTCGCCGCCGCGGATTGGATTGCGAGAACAGCGTACCGTTGCAATACGACGCCTATCTCCGCCCCGAGTCGATCAAGATGTTCGAGTCGATGGGTGTCTTGAACCGCAAGGAGCTGGAGGCCCGCAACGAGGTGAAATGGGAGATCTACATCAAGAAGGTACAGATCGAGGCCCGCGTCCTGGGCGATCTCTCGCTGAACCATATCATCCCGGTAGCCGTACGCTACCAGTCGCTGTTGCTGGATAACATCACGAAGCTGAAAGAGGCCTTCGCCGGTGAGGAATACGACGAGATGTCGGCAGAGCCACGTCGGCTGATCCGCAAGATCTCCGGCCATATCTGCGCCGTCACCAAGAAGGTGGACGAGATGGTAGAGGCCCGCAAGAAGGCGAACCGCATCGCCGACATGCGCGAGAAGGCGATCGCCTACCACGACACGGTAGCGCCCTACCTCGACGAGATCCGAGACCACATCGACGACCTGGAGCTGATGGTCGACAACCAGATGTGGCCATTGCCTAAATATCGGGAGTTGTTGTTTATTCGATAAATGAGAAGAGGCTGTCTCAAAATAGAGTTGAGATGGCCTCTTTTGTTTTATTTCAAATTGAA
>CHCFR05602__coassemble_1707_pt1 | contig 8968 bp, 10 predicted proteins | sample CHCFR05602__metabat2_low_PE_046 | metagenome-assembled genome bin CHCFR05602 | reverse complement strand
GATAGTAGTTATGTGCCATTATATATTAAGTGGATTTATAATATAAATTATCATCAGTATTGTGGTAGCCAAATTTTTATAGATATAATTCGCTCCCAAAAATATCGAATGTTTTTTATGGGCACTTCCCAATCTATTTTAGACGGTTTGCGGATTAATCTTTTGAATGTGAATCCACTAGTTGCGGATATGCGATTTGAAGAGTTGCCATATTGCGATGTAGATGATTTTGATTATGAGAGTATCGCTAAAATGATAGAAGCAGATGGTGCGGATATAATTTGGATTGCGTTAGGGGCTCCTAAACAAGAAATATTTATGAGCCGTTTAAAGCAACATCTTTCAAGGGGAGTCATGATCGCGGTTGGGGCCGCTTTTAAGTTTTATAGTGGCGTTGATGAAAAACGAGCCCCCAATTGGATGTTGAAAGCGCATCTGGAATTTCTTTATCGAATTCTACTTGATCCTAAGAAGCAGTTAAAACGTTGTGGTTGGATCGTGTGGACACTTCCCGGTTTACTTTATAAAGAATGGAAGAGAAAAAAATATTCTGAATTGAATTGTGTAAAGGAATAGATATGAAAACAGCTTTGATTACAGGTATTACCGGCCAGGACGGCTCGTTCCTGGCGGAGTTTTTGATCGAGAAAGGATATGAGGTGCATGGCATTATGCGCCGTTCCTCGTCGTTTAACACAGCCCGCATCGAGCATCTGTACTTGGATGAGTGGGTGCGCGACATGAAGAACAAGCGCCTGGTGAATCTGCATTGGGGCGACATGACGGATTCCAGCTCGCTGGTGCGCATCATCCGCGAGGTGAAGCCGGATGAGATCTATAACCTGGCGGCGCAGAGCCACGTGAAGGTCTCTTTCGACGTGCCGGAATATACGGCCGAAGCGGATGCGGTCGGCACGTTGCGTTTGTTGGAGGCGGTTCGTCTTCTGGGTTACGAGAAGCGGACAAAGATCTATCAGGCCTCGACCTCTGAGTTGTTCGGCCTCGTGCAGGAGGTTCCCCAAAAGGAGACGACGCCTTTCTATCCCCGCTCGCCTTATGGCGTGGCGAAGCAGTATGGCTTCTGGATCACGAAGAATTATCGGGAGAGCTACGGGATGTTCGCCGTCAACGGCATCCTCTTTAACCATGAGTCGGAGCGCCGGGGCGAGACCTTCGTCACCCGCAAGATCACGCTGGCGGCGGCCCGGATCGCCCAGGGCTATCAGGACAAGCTCTATCTGGGAAACCTGAACGCCTTGCGCGACTGGGGCTACGCGAAGGATTACGTGGAGTGCATGTGGCTGATCCTGCAACAGGATGAGCCGGAGGACTACGTGATCGCCACGGGCGAGTATCACACGGTCCGCGAGTTCTGTACGCTGGCTTTCCATGAGGTCGGCATCGAGCTGCGCTGGGAAGGCGAGGGCGTCGACGAGAAGGGTATCGACCAGGCGACTGGAAAGGTCCTGGTGGAGGTCGACCCGAAGTATTTCCGCCCGGCGGAGGTGGAGCAGTTGCTGGGCGACCCGACGAAGGCCCGTACCAAGCTGGGCTGGAACCCGCGCAAGACCTCGTTCGGGGATTTGGTGAGGATCATGGTGAAGCACGACATGAGGTTCGTGAAAAAGCTCTACCTAAAGGCAAAAATGGATCAGGATGAGGCATAGGAGAGCGGCATCATGATCGACAAGAACGCGAAAATCTACGTGGCGGGCCACCGGGGACTGGTGGGCTCGGCCATCTATAAGAACCTTCAGGAGAAGGGCTATACCAACCTGGTCGGGCGCACGCACGCCGAGCTGGACCTGCTCGACGGGGTGGCCGTCAGGCGGTTCTTTGACGAGGAGCGGCCGGAATATGTGATCCTGGCGGCGGCCCATGTGGGCGGCATCATGGCCAACAGCCTCTATCGGGCCGATTTCATCTACCAGAACTTGCAGATCCAGCAGAACGTGATCGGCGAGAGCTACCGGCATGGGGTGAGGAAACTGGTCTTCCTCGGCAGCACCTGCATCTATCCGCGCGACGCGGAGCAGCCGATGAGGGAGGAGGCCCTGTTGACCTCGCCGCTGGAATACACCAACGAGCCCTACGCGATCGCCAAGATCGCCGGCCTGAAGCTGTGCGAGAGCTTCAACCTGCAATACGGCACCAACTACATCGCCGTGATGCCCACCAACCTTTATGGGCCGAACGACAATTTCCATTTGGAGAACAGCCACGTGCTGCCGGCGATGGTCCGCAAGATCCATCTGGCCAAGTGCCTGAATGAGGGCGATTGGGAGGCCGTGCGTCTGGACCTGGACAAGCGTCCGGTCGAGAAGGTGGACGGCTCGGCTTCGGAGGAGGCCATCCTGACGATCCTTGGGAAATATGGCATCTATCCGGATCGGGTGGAGCTTTGGGGCACGGGCAAGCCGCTGCGTGAGTTCCTCTGGAGCGAGGAGATGGCGGACGCGACGGTCTTCGTGATGGAGCGTGTGGACTTTAAGGATACTTATCTGCCAGGCGATCGGGAGATCCGGAATTGTCACATCAATATCGGCACGGGCAAGGAGCTGACCATCGCCCGATTGGCGGAGCTGATTCGCCAGACAGTGGGCTTCAAGGGTGAGATCCGTTTCGATCCGACCAAGCCGGACGGCACGATGCGCAAGCTGACCGACGTAAGCAAGTTGCATCGGTTGGGTTGGCACCACCGAATCGAGATCGAGGAAGGTGTCCGAAAGATGTATGCCTGGTATGTGGAACATTAATATATGGAATGTATGATGGTTAATGATCACCTGTATTGCGTGATTATGGCGGGTGGAATCGGTTCCCGCTTCTGGCCGTTGAGCCGGGTGGAAAAGCCGAAGCAATTCGTGGATGCCTTGGGGATCGGGAAAACCTTTATCCAGATGACCTACGAGCGTTTTGCCCGATTTATCCCGGAAGCCAATTTTTTGGTGATGACGGGAGAGGATTATAAAGAACTTGTCTTGGAGCAATTGCCGAATCTCCGTCCCGATCAGGTCTTGACAGAGCCCTGCCGTCGGAATACGGCGCCTTGTATCGCTTACGCCATGTTTAAGTTAAAGCAACGGGATCCGAACGCAGTGGCGATCGTTACCCCTTCGGACCAATATATCGGGAATGAGACCGCATTTGAGCGAATTATGCGGGAATGCTTGATCTACGCCGGGAGTCATTCCTGTTTGCTGACGGTGGGAATATCGCCTACCTATCCCGCGACAGGTTACGGGTATATTCAAACTCCTCCGGAATCAGGAGAAACATTTGCGCCTGTAAGTCGTTTTAAGGAAAAACCGGATTTGGCGACAGCGACGGCTTACCTGTCCGAAGGTAATTATTATTGGAATTCCGGAATGTTTATCTGGTCGGTTGAGGCGATCACGGAGGCGTTGCGTCATTACCTGCCGGAGGTGGCCGGTCGCTTCGAGGCGCTCGGGGAGGCTTATGATACGACCAGGGAAAAAGAGATGGCACGTCAAGCCTTTTGGGATTGTCCGAGTATCTCGATTGATTATGGGGTGATGGAACGATCCGACCGGGTGTATGTGCGCCGGGCGAACGACTTGGCTTGGAGCGATGTGGGATCGTGGGGCGCTCTTTATGGCCTGTTGGAGAAGGATAGGTTGGAGAATTCCGCCTCAGGAGGTGATCGGGTCGATTTATCTGCCTCCAGACATAACTTGATCAAGGTGACGAATCCCAATAAGCGAATCGTAATTGATGGCTTGTCGGGTTATCTGGTAGCCGACACGGAGGATGTTTTGATGATCTGTCCTCTGGAGGATGAGAATCGCATTAAGCGAGTCATTGAAGAGGCTTCCGGAAAATAGGTCTAAGATTGAAAAAGATGCGGAAATTTGGCTTATTGCTATTCATTTGCTTGTGTTTACGGACGGAGGTGGGATTCTCTCAACCGACCGTCCCCGCCGGGCAGGTGGATCTTTTTATGGGGGTCGACTTCAATTATCGGGATATTACTTTTGATAAGCTTTATGAGTTTCTGATTAACCTGACACCCGGTGTGAAATGGAATATGGGAAAGCAGTGGCAGGTGGCGGCGCAGGCGTTGATCCCAGTCTATAACGACTATGGGGATCGTTACAAGCGGATCCGGTTAAATATGGCCCTACTTTCGAAAGAGTTATACTTCAAGGAGCGTTATTTCCTGAAGGTGAGCGGGGGCCTGTTCGGGAGCGAGCGGTATGGCCTGGACATGAAGACGATGCTGATCGCCAACGACTGGTTCGTCTTCGAGGCGCAGGCGGGACTGACAGGTTTCTGCTCGATGGCCGCCGGCTGGGAGGCGAGCGCACCGGAACGGGTGACCGCCTTGATAGGGGCAAATGTCTATCTGAATCGCTGGAACACGCAATTCCGGGTACGGGGTGGCCGTTTCCTTTATGGCGATTATGGCGTAGTGGGCGAATGTATGCGTCATTTCAAGCATTGCTCGGTGGGACTGTTCGCCTCCTATAGTGATCAGGGGGGCGAAAACGGGGGATTCAAAGTGGTAATGATGATCCCGCCCTATCGCCGGACCCGGCGGACGGTAAATGTGCGGCCAGCCTCCAATTTCCGTTTGACTTATAATATTATGGCGGATCCCTACGCAAACCGGATGTACACGACCGATCCGGAAGAGAACGAACGGGAGGGGTGGTTTGATCGCGACCGCCTGCGTTGGGGCAGCAACCGGATGGCACCCGACTTCCAGGTCAAGGAAAAAATGGAGAAGGAGGTTGAGCGATGAGACGATTGGTTATTTGCCTGCTGGTCGAGCTGTTGCTGATTTGTACGATCCAAGCTCAGGAGTATACGGGGATCACCGGCATGATCCATGTGCCGACAGCGGAGATGGCTCCGGAAGGGGATGCCCGGATCGGGGTGAGTTTCCTGAACCGGGAGTTTATGTCGGATCGATTTATTTTTGAGGGAGAAAAATATCATTCGTTTAATCATTATTTAGCGATTACACCTTTTTCGTGGCTAGAATTAGCCTATACTTGTTTATTATTAAAAGGTCATAAAAATCATGATGGAAATTTGCCCGTTGGATATTATGAGAAAGATCGATATTTTGCGGTGAAGCTACGTCCGTTAAAAGAGGGTATGTATTGGCCCGCTGTGGCAATAGGCGTGCAGGATCCGAGCAATTCTGTGTCATATGAGGAAGGTAAAGATAATACCTATGTGAATAATTATTACATCGCCGCTACCAAACATTGGCGACCCGGTGGGCATGAGCTGGGTTTTCACCTGACCTATCGCTATTACCGGTCGGACCATAATCGTAAATGGAATGGCGTGGTGGGTGGTGTGACTTATCGGCCGGCTTTCGCTTCCAACTGTCGGGCGATGGTGGAATATACGGGCAACGACGTGAACGTGGGGGTGGATTGCCTGTTGTGGAAGCACCTGTTTATCCAGGCGGCCCTGCAGAACGGGCGATATTTCTCGGGCGGGCTGCGTTTTCAGATGAATTTGTTTTAATTCACGGGAGAAAAATACATTTATTTTGTGTATGTTCGCGAATAATGTCAAGTGTAGGTGATGAGAATCTCAAGTTTAAAACTGTATAATTGGAAGAATTTTCATGAATGTTCTGTCTCTTTAACCGAGCGTTGTTTTATTGTGGGCGCGAACGCGACCGGAAAGTCTAACTTTTTGGACGCGATCCGTTTCTTGAAAGATATCGTGAAAACGGGAGGTGGTCTGCAAAAGGCTGTAGATGATCGGGGTGGCATTAAACGAATCCGATGTTTAGCGGCACGACGGCGGACGGATGTCGCTTTGGAGGTGACGTTGAGTGATGGACGGCAAGACAAGTGGCGATATGCGCTCAGTTTTAAGCATAGTGGTGGCGGCATTTTAACCAATGAGGTAACGGTGAATTATGAGAAGGTCTTCCTGATCCCGGAGGATAGATATCTTTTGGACCGTACGGAACTCTCGGATGGAGAGACCAAAGAAACCCTGAAATACACGCACTTGGAACAGGCCGTGACCAGTAAGGATTTTTTTGATTTGAAAGAGGCCTTGCAAAATATACAATATTTGAATATTATACCTCAACTTGTGCGGGAGTCGAATTCCAATGGAGGAGGCTATAAAGATGATTATTACGGCAGGAATTTCCTGTCGGATTTGGCCAAGTTGAATGAGGCTACGCGAAATAAGTATCTGTGTTTGATCAATGAGGTCTTAAGACGGGCAGTCCCGCAATTGGATAACCTGACCTTCGTGAGGGATGATAAGGGGTTTTATCATTTGGAGGCCAAATATCAGCATTGGAGAGCGCAGGGCAGTCGGCAGACGGAACGGCAATTCTCTGATGGGACCTTAAGATTGATCGGGTTCTTGTTCGCTGTCTTGTCGGCAAAAGGGATTCTTTTATTGGAAGAGCCTGAAATTAACCTACATCCCGGCGTGGTAGCGCAGTTGCCTGAATTCTTGGCCAAATTACAACGCTATAAACACAGGCAACTTATCATTACGACGCATAGTTATGATATTTTGGCGAATAATGGCATAGATGAGCGGGAGGTGATTTTGCTGACGAACGGGAATGAGGGGACATTGGCAGAGAATGTCTCGAATATAAGTGACATTCGAGATGTCTTAGGTGCCGGTTTTTCCATGGCGGATGCCGTGTTGCCCTTGTCTCGCCCGGATCAGATTCAGGACCTCGGGTCGGTTGAAATAAGGGAGGACTAAGAATGAGAGAGGTCTATCTGGCTGGAGAGGATGAGGTGACTAAGGCGATTATCCGCCGGACTTTGGCGGAGTATGCCCCTAATTTAAGGGTGAAGAATGAACTTCCTGCCAGAGGAGGGGAATTGAAAAAGAAAATCGAAAATTTCAATAATCTTTCATCAAAGGTTCCGGTTATCTTGTTGACGGATTTAGACGCTGAGAATTGCGCGCCGACCGCAAAGGAGCGATTGCTGGATGGAATAAAGCAAGAGGACCATTTTATAGTCAACATTGCTGTTGATGAAGCCGAGGCTTGGTTGATGGCGGACAGGGAGGGTTTCGCGAAATACCTTGGCGTGGCGGTTGAGAAGATGCCATCATCGGAACTTCAAAAACAGGGAGGAAGGAAACCTCTGAAAGAGATGAAGATACCATTAAAGGCCTCTTATTTTTTGACTCATACGTTGGCTTTTGAATCCAATAAAAAGGATATTCGGGAACGAGTGGGAACAAGCGGCAAGAATTGTAAGGGGAAAGAGTATAATACGACTCTTGTGCCTTTTATAGAGAAGGATTGGAATGTGGAAACCGCCAAGGAGAACTCAGATAGTTTACGGCGGATGATAGAGCGGTTGCGAAAATTGAATGACACTTGCGTAGAATAAAAATGTAGCCATAACCATGGCCATAACCGATGAAACAGTTCGCTAATAGCATTGTCTATAGAGGACTTTCTTGTTGATATTGAGTAGGACACAATATTTTAATATTCCTTTTTTTGTTTGGCGGCCCCGCAGAACGGGCGGTATTTCTCGGGCGGGCCGCGCTTTCAGATGAATTTGTTTTAATTCACGGGAGATGTTCCCCAAAGGGGGCATCAACCAATGTTTCATTTCTAATTTATATTTTCAACAATGAAATGCTTTATGAAATGGGGAATGCTGAGCGCGTTCTCCGTAAGTATGCTGTTGGGGGGCACTGCCTGTGGCAGCGATGACCCGGATTATAGTGATGTGACCCCTCCCGTGGTGGCCTCGGTAGCCAGCACGATTGGTGGAATCGTCTCTGACAAGAGCGGTGATGTCATCGCTGGGGCGACGGTAACCATGACAGACAGTAATGCCGGCACCAAAACGGTGCAGACTGATGCGGATGGTATCTACCTGTTTGAGGAGGTGCAGCCGGGGGCTTACAGCCTGACCGTAGAGGCCGAAGGTAAACAGACCGCCGAGGGCAACGTGACCGTAGAGGATGCGGAGGTGATGCAACGTTATATCTGGAACGTGGCTTTGGCCGCTGACTTGGTGGAGCATATCGCCGTGTCGGCAACAGAGACAACTTCAGCCAGTGTAACTACGGAAACCTTGAATGGTAACGAGGTCGCTGCCGTCAATATCACTACGGTGGTGCCCGCTAACGCCGTTAGTGACGTAGCCCAAGGTGAAGAGGTGGTGATCGATATGAGACCGGTCTATTCGATTGCCGGGGCTGAGCGTAGTGCGGCGCTGGGTACGAAGGCTTCCGCCGAGACCCTGTTGACCGGCTCGGAACTGAAATGCAACGTTGAGGGTGCTACCCTGAATGAGCCCATGGAGTTGCGCATGGATGTGGGCGACCAGCTGGTGAGCGGCGCTGAGGTGAGAAGATATAAGGATGGCCAATGGAGCGCTGCCAAGTGGACCAAGGATGGCGATGAGATCGTCGTTGAGGCGGATGAGTTCGCGACCTATGGCGTGTTTGTCAATATTGACTATACGCTTCAGGAAAAGAACGACCCGATCTCGTTTACCCAAAGTATTTGGGATAACCTGTATGGCGCTCAAGATGTGAATGTGACCTCAGTGCCCTATTCTTTCAAGGCGGGAACGGAGGTGACAACTAGCGCTTCGGATAAGCTGACCGGCCTTTTGGTGGAGAAGCTGGCCCAACTGTATGCCGCCGCCAACACCACCGTAGACCGTGAGTATCCGGTGAACGTCACGCTGCCGGTTGGTACGAAGCTGGAGATCTCGGCGACCCAGAAGGTGATTACCGCCACGATCTCCACATTGGGAAGCTCTGCTACGATCACTAATTACAGTGATGTCTCGATAAATGTCACTACATCCAACCGTCAGCATACGGGTGGTGGTAGCCTGTAAGAGACTTATCGGATTTAGATGTTGATTTGAACCGCCAGGAGTCCTCGTGAGAGGGGCCTGGCGGTTTTTTTGGTTCGCCCAGCACGAACATACTCTAACCGGTGCAAGTCCGTAACACG
>CHCFR05602__coassemble_1576_pt1 | contig 9494 bp, 8 predicted proteins | sample CHCFR05602__metabat2_low_PE_046 | metagenome-assembled genome bin CHCFR05602 | reverse complement strand
ATGCGGAACCAAATTCCTACAAGAACGCTGATTGGAACACATTCATTGATCAGCAAATCGTCGCTGTTGATGAAGCACAGGATTCACACCCTTGGAAATGGTTGAATGCATACAATAAAATAACCGGAACTGCAGGATTATTCGACCAATTTGTCTGGGATAAATCGGAAGATGGGAAAATCCTCTTCTCGGATAATGAGGGGACAACATTGCAGTTCGAGGACAACACGATTCAACACTACGATGCCTCTCGAGACATTGATTTAAAAATAAACGCAATCCAGGATCTCCTTCGAAATATTTAATCCAAAAAGGTTAAAACATATGAATGCATTATTGGAACAATTTACAAATTGGCAAATCGCTTTAGAAGATTTTCAGAAAAATATCGAAAAGGATTTGGAAGAGATCCGCAAACATAAGACAGAAGTTCAACAGATGAAAATTGAACTGATTGATCACCTGGATCGAGGGCGTTATATCCGTGATGAAAACCGGATCATTATTTCCGCCCCTGAAATTATTATCGGCAACATCGATAAAAGCGGCTTGCTCCAAAACGGCTACTCAAAAGTCATCATCCGGGCAAACGACATTGGTTTAGAAGGCATCGGAAGTGGTGCTACTACTTGCGGAAACATCGTTAGCCGGGCTGCAAGCATTCAACAAATCGCTGTCGATCCAGGTATAGACGGCACGGAAAGTGTCGTTAAACCAACCTCCGAAATCATCTCTCAAGCACGGTGTGTCACACTTCGAAGCGAAGCCGCTAACGACTACTTTCCCTCTGGTGCACCAAGAGGAGGTGAAGGCATTTTACTATCCGCAGATAGTATGGTCAACATTGAAGCCACTAAACCTTGCGATACACGGAAAGAACAATTAGAAACCCAAGAAAAGAGTTTGAAAACTATCGTTAATGATCTTCAAAAAGAGGTGAACGATGCCAAGTCGGAAACATCATCTCTCATCTCTAAAATGAACACTCTGGTTGATAAGGATACGATGAATTTGGATGCGACAGCTACACGCACTAACTATCTCGATATCGAAGAATTACACAAGGAGTTTCGCCTACTTGCAAGCAGTCTCTACGGAGCGATGACTCATTATTTCAATACGCTTTCCCGCCTTGCCGAGGCAAACCGACAGTTGAACAGCGTCAAGGAACAAAAGGAGGAGGTAAATAATATAAAGTCGTCGTTTAAGGACAAAACAACGGAAACCTTCATCTCGATACAGTCCGAAAAGATCAATCTGGTTTCGATCGATGGCGACGGCAACTTGCGTACCAACGACGGCGCGGGCATCGGGCTGGCGGGCAAAGAAATCAGCCTCACCTCCTACGGCAACGACGGCGCCCTGATCAAGGAAGGCGGCATCTTCATGGGTTCTCAGGAGGTGGAGATCAATACCGCCAATCCTAAGATATCAGACAAGAACATTGACCTGCCGGCGGAAGGAAGCGTACGCGTCGTCTCGAAAGCGATTGAGGTCGAGGCGGTGGACTACGAGACGAAAAACAACAAGACCGAGGAAAAGAGCCTGACCAAGGAGGGCTCGGTCACCGTGCGGGCGGAGAAGATCAACCTCAACGCTACCGACACGGAAGGCAAGGCGACCGGATCGATCGCCGCCAACGCCAAGGCGGTCGAGGTCAAGGCAATGGACGTGGACAAGGAGAAACGGACCGACAAGAGCCTGGCCGCTGGCAGCACCCTGCTCCTGTTGGCAGAGAAGGTTTACGCCGGATCAAAAGACAAGAAGACCAAGAGCAAGAGCGTGCAGGTGGCTTCCGACAAGGTGGGTCTCTTTGGCGATACGACTGTCGAACTCCAGCAAGATGGCAAGGCGATCCTGCAATTGAGCGGTGGCGACGCTTCGCTTTCCGGCAGCAAGACCACTTTCTATGGCGAGACCACCCTGCAAGGAAAGGTCACCTTCAAGTCTGATGTCACCGCCGGCACGGTCGATATGAAGAACCTTAAGGTACAAACCTCATTCAAGACGCCCTACACGACCGAAGGCATGTCCGTTCCAGGAGCGCCTTCCACCGCGAAACTGAGCGCTAAATTGAGCGAGGAGGAATTGAAGTCGAACAGCTAATATAAGGAGGAAGAATATGGCAAAATATGTTTGTATGGGCGCGACCCTGAAATGCTCTTTCGGGATGACGCCCTCCACCTTAATGGTCACGGTCCCATTGCGACCGATGATCCAGAACAAGCCGAAAGCCACCATCATGGATTTCGCCCCGATGGTTAACATCCTGCCTTTCGGCATGTGCCAGTCGTTGAGCAATCCGACGGTCGCCTCGGCCACCTCGGCCGCGATGGGTGTACTGACGCCAATGCCCTGCATTCCGGCCATTGTAGCTCCTTGGGCTCCGGGCGGTAAGGAACTGATCACCAATATGCCTGCCCTGCTCGACAACTGCAAGCTGATGTGCGCCTATGGCGGCAGTATCTCGATCACGATGCCGGGCCACACGTGCGACTCGCAAGGGAAATAAGGCTTCGCACGGGCCGCCACACGGATTTTTCAGCTCGCCCAAGCGGTTGGCGGACCTCCCATACGGATTTTTCGGCCTCCAAAGCGGTTGGCGGACCTCCCATACGGATTTTTCGGCCTCCAAAGCGGTTGGCGGACCTCCCACACGGATTTTTCGGCCTCCAAAGCGGTTGGCGGACCTCCCATACGGATTTTTCGGCCTCCAAAGCGGTTGGCGGACCTCCCATACGGATTTTTCGGCCTCCAAAGCAGTTGGCGGACCTCCCATACGGATTTTTCAGCCCCGCCAGCCCCTTTCCCGTTTATTCGTCGCCGGCCAGCTGGCTCAAATCCAGTTTCGAGCCCTTGTCCTCGCCCCGCGCGGCCTGCCGCTCGCTCTCCGCCCGCTCCGATTCCGCCTTTTTCGCCAGGTATTCCTGGTGGGCCGTCTCGATCTGTTTCTCCTTCTCTTCCCGATACAACTGGCAGGTCTCCGTTATCTGGTCGTAGAGTTTCTTGAGCTCCCCTTTCGCCTCGTCCATCTCCTCAGGCTTGGCGCCTACCAATTGCTTAGCGATCTTTACATCGTAGGCTGCGTTGGCCGCCTCGATCTTCGCTGTCATCTCTTCGTAAACGGCTTTTACGTAGTCCATACCCGCATCGTGGCGATCGTCGTTCACCTCGGGCATCGTACACAAGACATACTTATCGTCTTCCTCTTCCGATTCTGCCCCATCAGAACTCTCTTCCTCCTCGTTCATCGACTTCTGCTCTATCTTATAATCCGGATGCGCTTGCGCGACCGCCTTACAAATAGCGAACAGATAGTCTTGCTCTTTAGGGATCAAGGCAAACTGGTCGTCCTTGGGTATCGCCACATCAGCCACATCCTCAAGGTTCATCGACTCATCGCCCAACTCAACCTCGACCGACAAGAGTGCGGCTGGCTCGGCCTTTACACCGAAGTGCATAAACTGGTAATTCATAAACACCGTATAACCGCTCATCTTCTGTTGGACCTCACGCAACAGGTTATAAACCGATCTTCTCATATATCCTTTAATTATATATTATTTCATTCAGTTCTCTCAATACTCTTTCCTCAGCTTCAATTCCAAATTCAAGTTCACGATATCGTTTCCCCGCAAGTGGATCACTCGCTCCGCCTCCTTTCGTCCCTTCACCAAACGGACTCGATAGGTCCGATCGACCGGTAAGTTGCGCAATACGCAAGGCGTGAATCCCACCGCCAGGTCATTCAGGAAAACTGCCGCATCGACCTCATCACACGACACGTTCAACAGGCCATAATCGGCCTTCGGCGAAATCAGGTTCAATTCCACCATCTTGCCCGCCTCGACCCAGAAGAAATCGGTTCGCGACTCCAGTCCCTCTTTCCTCGAGCTGACAGAATAGAAGCCCGGCACCAACTCTCCTTGCCACTCTCCTCGCCCAACCAACTCACGGTTAAGCCAGATCTCCGTCTCCTCGTCGAACGCCGTAATATGAACATCCGACACGGCTAAAGCTAGAGTCGTATCACCACGCAAAACCGAAGCCGAAGGCTTTCCCTCCACAGGCACCGCATCAGCAACTAACGAGGAATCCGGCAAGAAAGAAGCTTGCTCCGGAAGCGGCTCGCCCCGTCTTGACGGACGTAAAGCCATGCCTCGCAAATCGATCACCTTCCGTTCCGCGTTGGCGATCTCGACCAAACGGTCATAATAGGTCCAATCGCCTTTCTCAATGGTCAGCCGATAACGCCCCGGCCTCAATCGCCCCGTCTCCGCCCGCATAGAACCAATCGATTTACCATCCAACAAGATCCGGACATCGCTCAGGTCAGTCTCGACCGTCAGGTACGCGTAAAACGACTCCAGGACAAACCGCTTCTCAAGCCGGGCGGAATCCGTCAACTCAATCGTATCACTCAATGGCATATAAAATGGGGACTCAATCCGGCAGGCATGCTTACCGATAGGCAGGTAAAGCGACAATTGCCCGTCCTGAATTTGATACATCACGCTATCCACATAGACAATCGCCCGCTCCGGTCTCACTGAGAGCAGGGCCCATTGCTTTTCCTGACGATATTCCTTATCCAAACTCTCCGTATAGAGATAGGCATGGTAATGCTTTTTCCGCTTCAATACCTCAGGCGCTTTCCAGGTATATTGCCCATAAACAGGATGCTTGATCGTCAAGAAATCACACTTATGAGGCAAGGCCAACGTAACAAATCCCTCGCCTTCAGTTGTCTCAACCGCCACGCCACCCGTCGAGAACTCAAATCCCTTCTCATTCGTGATCAGGTCGAGCAAGGCGAAACGCTTGTCGGTCGTGAACGGTGCCTTCCGCAGGAACGGTTTCTTATAGCGTCCCAAGTCCTCGACACGCATCCGCTGTGCCATCACCATCGGAACGACCAGCAAGCAGCCTAAAATAATCCACAAATACCTCATGCTCTTTGGAGTACTATTTTATTGATAGCAAACTTACGCAAAATAGATGGAAAAACCTTCAGAAATGATGAAAATGGATTAACCTGAACTTTTACAATAACACACAATGCCAATCTAAAATCGGCCGACAACAAGAATATTTGCTTAAACCTAACAAGAAAGGAATAGTCTAACAATTGGTCAGGTTATTCTTCTTTGCTATCTTTGAGTATCATCAAGATGAAAGATTATGAAAAAGCTTCTGTTCATATGGTTTTCATTAGTCGTTATCAGCGAGCTTGCCGCACAAAACAACGATTATACAGACATGTCCACATGGCAGGAAAGCAAGATCCGGGAAGGACTTACAGATAGCACTTTGGTTTTCCAATGTTTGCCGGACAGCTTAACGATTGGTACCGACACTGTAAAATACGTAACAGACAACAGTATTGAAAGGCAACGTAAGAATGAAGAACGTTTGGACAGTATCTGGCGCAAAGAAGATATTTGGAACAAGGGTGTCGCAAAGATAACTGGAGAACCTGTCAAAGATTTATCCACGATAGAACCGCCACGATGGGCAGTATGGGATTATGATCTTACAAAATACTATGTTTCCCAAATGAAATACCCGGAAGAGTTACTGGAAAAAAATATAACAGGTTACTCCGTAGCGATGTTTACCATAGATACTATGGGAATGCCACGAAATATCAATATCTTGACAACCATACATAAAGACTTTGACAAGGAAGTCATCAGACTGACCAAAGAGCTTCCACACTGCCTGCCATGCCGGGACAGGAATGGAAAGCGGATGGAATGTCTATACACGGTATATGTACCTTTCCTGCCACAACTTTATAGAGACAGAGTAAAAGCAGACAGCATTGCGGAGGAAAATGCGAAGCATAGCTTCGTCGAATGGGAAGCCGTATCTTATTTTCAAGACGGGAAACCAAGTGCCGCACAAGATTACATTACTCAACACCTGGTATATGACTCTTCATTGTTGGATGACAAACAACAAACAAGAGGAATTTATACGATACGAATTAATTCGTATGGAGAAGTATATGAGACAGAAACAATACGAAGTTGTGGCATACAAGAATGGGATAATCAAGTCTTGGAAATAATCCAAGGGATGCCTCGGTGGACACCTACAATAAATTATTATGGCAAAGGAGAATATCGTAATTCCGTATGGACCATCTCCATATTCTTTAAGAAGGGAAAAGGCAAACTGATTGCCCATACATTTGAACAAAATCTTGAGACAGGTGTCCCCGTATGCTATCTGAATGAACAGGGAGATACCATTGTACCATACGGTAAATATAAATTCTGTCAAATAAATCGCGTTAAAAATTTAGTTTTCGCATACGAAAACAAACAGGATGCCCGGATTGTCTGTCTGGATGGTCAAGGCAAAGAACTATTCTACGTCTTTCAGTATGACAACGGCCCCGATAAACTTCAGGAAGGACTGTTTCGTATAACGGATAAAAACGGACTGATCGGCTTCGCTGATTTATTAGGGAATGTGGTTATAAAGCCCCAATTCAAATTTGCCTTCCCTTTTGAGAATGGTAAGGCAAAGGTTACATTTTCAGGAGAAAGTAAAGCCGTCCCCGATTCTAAAGATGAAAAACATTACTGGGATAGTCCCGACTGGTATTATATAGATACGAATGGCAAAATATTAAATGAGTGACTGTATGAAGGAGTTATTTTATTTATTCATCTTTTTGTCCGTTTGTCCGTTGATAATGGATGCGCAGGACATTGATTTTCCTCTTTCACAATCGGAAATTGAGAAGTATGAAAGCCGTGTACATATCCAACGATTACCAGATGTTGCCATCACACATCCGGACGCTTATAAGATTCGTACCCAAAAGCCTGTTTACTCGCCATCAACCAAACAGATTACGCTGGACGTAATCAATGTCGATGCTCCTGCTGCTGAACCGGAATACCACTGGATGAAATATTGGAAAGACGATAAGTGGGAAACTTTTCCTTTTATTGATGTACTTGTTTTTGAAGGTGTAGGCAAAGATTTGTCCAAAGGCGATACTTTGCCCGAATACATTCATATGTCTGAGTTTAAGTATCCGCTGAAGCCGAACAAATACCAGGTTCATTTTTACGTGTTCTCCAATATCTATACATATTGCAACCTGACAGACACAGGCATTCAGCCAGTATCAGGTACAGAAATGCAAGGGGCTTTTGGTTTTCGTGTGTTGGAATCTGGAAATGATTCCATCCGAATTCTATTCGAGAATCATACAAATCTATCCGTACAACCCGTATTCTTTCCAAGTGTAGATACTGATAAACGGTATACGGTACATCCGTATGCCCGTTCAGGATGGAGTGGTGAAGCTGATTATATGAAAAAATGTGCTCATCTGGAAGCTGGAGAAGCTATATTGTTTTCCATCCCTGTATCGTGGGAGGTCAATCGCATTACCAACCCTAATGATAAAAAACTGTACGGTGCAGGAAAATTATCTCCAGACAAATACAAGATAGGATTGCAATTAGAAATATATATGGATACAGAGTTTGAAGTCAAATAGAAATTATATTTAATGAGATAATATGAGAACAATTTTGCTATTATTAGTTTCCACATTATTGGTGTTCCCATTACAGGCGCAGGAAACAAATAAACGCTACATCGAAGTGACAGGCACATCCGAAATAGAAATCGTTCCGGACAAAATTCACTACATTATTGAAATCCGTGAATACTTCGAGGAAGAATTTGACGGAAAGTCCAAACCTGAAGAATATCATACCAAAGTGTCCTTGCCACAAATAGAACAAAATTTACGGAAGACTCTCGCGGAAGCAGGCATTACGCAGGACGCAATCCGTATGCAGGAGATTGGTGACTATTGGCGAAAGCAGGGACAGGACTTCTTAATATCCAAGAATTTCGACATTACTTTGACCGATTTCCGTCAGATAAATGAAATCGTTAAGCGCATCGATACCAAAGGTATCCATACCATGCGCATCGGAGAACTGGAAAACAAAGACATACTCACCTATCATCAAAAGGGAAAGATTGAAGCGTTAAAAGCCGCACAGCAGAAGGCTACTTACTTGGTGGAAGCTTTAGGTAAGAAATTAGGTGATGTGATACGTATTGTGGAAGAAGGGAACAGTAATATTTTCCCGTTCGCCCAAAGCAATGTCCTCTCATCCGATGCTGCTTCATTCGATAACTTCCGCACTATCAAAAAAAACTATTCCATGTTAGTACGTTTTGAAATTATAGATTAAAGACAAAGCGGGCGAAAGAAAAATACGATATTCTTTTTTTTCGCCCGCCTCACCTATGTTTGCGTACATTCTAATCATGTCTAACTTATGAAAACAATCTCCCATTATCATTCCATTCTCCATAAAGGAGACCTTCCCTTGTATTTTCAATGAATTTGTTCAAGCGGCTTTCAAAAAGTTCGGACTGATTCCTTTTGATTTGGATGGTATCAATCCTGATTCGTTTATACAAATCCGGGAACTGACAGAAGTTGTTCCACACTACCGGATCGGATTGTAGCCTTTGTAATATATCCTTGTCTATAGTAAAACCATTAGGTGACATATCCGGAAGAACAGCTCTCCCGGCATCGGTCATCAACCCTAAGCGTTCCATTCTGCGGCATCTCTCTTTGTTAAGCTCAGACCAATTGCTTCGCGGCTTTCGTGGACAAAGTTTTTGGGCTGTTACGCCCTCCGCTATTTTCTTTGTGGTACTGTCTATCCAGCCAAAGCATAGGGCTTCCTCTACCGCGTCAATATACCAAAATGTATTGTCATCAGTAGGTCTTCCACGTTTCACGACTACCCAGCATTCTTTCTCCTTTTTATGGTTTCGCATTAGCCATTCACGTAGCTCAACCCTTGATTTGACATCCAGTAAATTATGTATTTCCATTGCCTGTCGTTTCAATTCGCATTTTACAATGTTGGCCTCCTCGCAAGATGGATTCACGGATTATGCCTGAAGAAGCAACATATCGCCGCAACAGACTTGTTCCCGCGGAAAAATTCCTGGGAGCCACAATGAACAGCGTGATAAAACGTTCTATGAAAAGTCTCATCAGAAATCCTTTCATTTGCCATTTCCGAAACAGCCATTTCGGAAATGGCTGTTTCGCTACTGCGAATATAGCGTATTTTTCCGTAAAACAGTTATCCGGCTTATCGTAATTCCATAATAATACTTTTATATACCTCTACAAGAAGTCCTAATTTGAGCAATTTACGGTACCGGAAGTGAATAACTAGCGGCTTTTCAAGTGAACAATTGATCACTACCCCTAGTGAGCAACTAACGGCTTGAGAAGCCGCTAGTTGTTCACTTCCTAAGGTAAAAACAAGTAATTTTTCCTCCCAATCCAGCTCCAATTACGACTGGGATTATTAGATGCCAATAATGCCCATTATTAGGTGCTAACAATAGGCATTGTTAAGACCTAACAACCCAATCGTTATAAAACATAATTCAGAATCAACAAGATATTCCTTAAATTT
>CHCFR05602__coassemble_1448_pt1 | contig 10185 bp, 9 predicted proteins | sample CHCFR05602__metabat2_low_PE_046 | metagenome-assembled genome bin CHCFR05602 | reverse complement strand
AGTCGCTATTGTTGTATATAAAAGTTTAATACCTGTAGTTTGCCGAATGCTTACGAAGAGGCGCATCTCCTTAATAAAAGTGAGACGCGCCTCTTTCCATATCGCTTCTAATCTCATAAAGACCAAAGGTCTCCTTAATACAACAACCGGTCTATCTCACCCAGCAAAGCCTCCCGCTCCAAGGAAAAGGTCGAGTCGTTCGCCTGGACATAACGCAGCATCTCTCCTGCCCTCTGGAGCACTGGTACCCGATTGTCAGGATCCAGGTAACTGGCCTCCATAAGCGTCTTGGCAAGCAATTCCATCCGATAGAGCCCAGCGCCATCCTCGCGATTCAGGCGATCAAGCAAATCCTCAAGTGAGGTCGTCATCAGAGCCTCCTGATCAACGCCCAACGTGCGATAAACGGTCGTTACCAATTCAAGGTTCTTATCCGCTCCATCATTTCCCTCACGGTTGGTCACCATCTGGGCGATCATCTTACCCAGCTCCTCAATCTGAATCATGATCAAATCCCGTTTCAACATAAGTATCTACCTGTTTTAAGATTACTCAATCGTGACACGTTCGATGCGGATATCTTTCGTCGGACGGTCGTACTTGTCCTTCGGCTGGCCGGCAATATTATCCAAGACATCAAAGCCTTCGGTCAACTCACCAAAAATGGTATAAACGCCATCCAAGTGATGGCAACCTCCAACCGTCGTATAGGCTTTACGCTGCTCGTCCGTGAAGATCAGGTGACCGGGCGTAGCGAGAATCACGGAATCAATCTTCTCATTAATCTCCCGCATCCGTTTCAGGTACTCACGCCGATTGCTCATCTTAACCATCTGAAGCTCGGCCCGGACAGGCGCGTAAAACTCCTTTAAGGCCTTTTGCCGGGCGGCATAGTTCTGCGTACGTTCCAAGGTATCCAGCTCTCCTCCCCTGTAGACTTTACCTTGGACGATGAAGAACTGCGACATATCCGACTTCTTCTCCGGATTGATGTCGTCGTTCTGGCGTGGAGCGGCCAAAGCTCCTCGCTTATGGAAATACTTGGAGTTTAACTCTGGCGGAATCTCCGCCGAGGGATCACCAAAACCGCAACGTGCGCCAGCCGGAGCGTTACGAGAGTCGGGCGCGCCTCCTTGAATCATAAATTCCTTGATAACACGGGTAAAGAGGGTTCCATCAAAATCGCCTCGTTTCGCCCGCTCGATAAAGGTCCGGGTATGGTTGGGCACATCATTGTAAAGAATGGCTTTCATCGTGCCGACATTGGTCTGGATCGTCACATGGGTCGTATCGCCTCCCTGGGCAAACAACGCGAAACTGAGCGCCAGACCGGACAGGATACATTTGATCTTTCTCATACTGATATCTTAATATTTTAGGTTGATTGTCTACATTATATATAATATCAGGCCTGGTTGGCCAACCGGGCAGTCATGCAGGCGACCAAAGCCGCTGTCTCTGTCCGCAAACGACTATCGCCTAACGAGATCGGCTCAAATCCATTATCCAGGGCCATTTGGATCTCTTCCGGGCTGAAATCGCCTTCCGGACCAATCAGGATCAAGGCATTCTCGCCCGGTCCCAAAAGCGACTTGAGTGACCGCTTCTCACCATCCTCACAGTGGGCGATAAACTTACGCCCCTCGAAAGGTTGCCGCACGAATGTCTTGAAAGGTGTCATCTCACCCAGCTGAGGCAATCGCGCCTTTTGGGATTGCTTCATGGCACTCACCAATATCTTCTCGATTCGGGCAGTCTTGATCTCCCGACGCTCAGAGAACTGGCAACAAAGGAAGGTAATGGCATCGATACCGATCTCCGTCGCTTTCTCAGCGAACCATTCCATCCGGTCCATATTCTTGGTTGGTGCCACGGCGATATGCAAGTAGGCCGGCCATAAGGGAGCCGGCGACCAGCTTTTCAAAATCTCCACCTCACAATGCTTGGGATGGGCACGACGGATCACCGCCTGATGAAACTCTCCTTTTCCATCGGCTACCAGGATCTCGTCGCCCTCCGACAAACGAAGTACACGAACGCAATGGCCCGCCTCCTCTTCCGGCAACTCTGGATTGATCCGGATATCCGGCGCGTAAAATATCTGCATATTATCTTATTCTATATTCGTTATTAATCCCTAATCTTATCTATCCAATGATCATACCAATGATCGTAGCGGACAGAAGCGAGACAAGCGCTCCTCCGATCAAGGAGCGTATACCCATCCGCGAGATCACCTCCCGCTTCTCGGGCGCCAGGACTCCCAAGCCACCGAGAATAATTCCGATCGAGCCTATATTGGCGAACCCACAAAGGATATAGGTCGACATCAATACCGACTTCTCATAGGTAAACAAACCGGCCTCACGCCACTCTTGCATCTGGAAATAGCCAACAAACTCATTGAGGATCGTCTTTTGTCCAAACAGGGAACCCACCAGAAACATATCATCAGCCGGGACACCCAATAACCACATGAACGGTGCCGTCACCGCCCCCACCAGAAATTGGAACGTCAGGCCTTCCGACTTGCCATTCGTCATCTCCACAATCCAGTCGTTTATTCCCAGCCAGGAACCGACCAGATCCTTCAGGAAATAATTGGCCATCGCCACCAGCGAGACAAAAACCAGAAGCATGGCCGCGATATTGGTCATCAACTTAACACCTGTGCCCGTACCGTTAGCGATCGCTTCCAGGAAATTACTCACACGTCCCTCTCTCTCCGGGCCCATCGGGCGATCAATAACCGGCTCTGTCTGCGGACAAAGCATCTTGGCGATCACGATAGCGCCGGGAACAGCCATGATAGAGGCCGACAGCAGATGCTTGGCGAAAACAACCCGTGAGGCGGGATCGTCGGCGGCCAACATGCCAATATAGGTTCCCATGACACTGCCCGATATCGTACCCATACCAGCGACCATTACCAGGAATATCTCCGAGCGATTCATGGTGGGCAAATAGTTCTTGATCAGGACTGGTGCCTCGGTCATGCCCATAAAGACATTACCGGTCGTAACCAATCCCTCAGCGCCCGAGACCTTGACAAACTTACGCAAGAGCCAGGCGAACGCCCCAACAACCCGCTGGATAACGCCCCAATAATACAACAATGAGATTAAGGCCGAGAAGAAAATGACAATCGGCAACGAATGAATCAGGAAGCTGAAACCGTTCGCTTTCGAGGCATAAGGTCCCAACAGGAAAGTCAATCCCGCCGACGTAAAATCCATGAGCTTGACAAACACACGGCCACATCCCTCCAAAAGGGCGCTAAAGGCCGGCACATATATGATCGCCACGGCAAACAGCAACTGCAACAGCAAGCCAATCCCCACCAACTTGAAATCCACCCGACGGCGGTTCTCACTCAACAGGTAAGAGAGGAGCAACAAGAAAAGGATCCCAATCAATCCCCGTACAAGAGAAACAAAACTGAGGCTGATTCCATCCATAGGTTATTTCTCTTGTTGTTTTCGTCGCGACAGCTCCTCCTTATAGATCTTCGCGAACTCATAGTTCTCTTGCTGGATCGCCTGTTCCAAACGGGCCTCCAGGTCCGCCACGTCTCTCGACTGGAGCCATTTTTGCAAAAGCGCCTCATCCTTAATATCCTCCGGCTCCATACTCTCCAACGAGTCGTCCGGATTCATCTCCTCCTCGAAGAGTTGTTCATCCTCAATCACGACGCTGCATTCCTCCAAAATCTCATCCGAGATGTAGATATCGCAGGGGACACGTAAGGCGATCGCGATAGCGTCTGAGGTCCTCGAATCAATCTTGACCGTCTGCTCGCCATTGAAGAAGGTCAGCTCCGAATAAAACACGCCATCCTCGAACTTATAGATGAAAACTTCCAGCAATTCGATATTGAACGCATGAGAGAAAGAGATAAACAAATCGTGCGTAAGCGGACGGGGTGGCATCAGGTGCTCCAAGGCGATCGCGATGGATTGTGCCTCAGCGGTTCCCACAATAATCGGAACTCTTCTTGGCCCGTTCTCCTCCGCCAATATCAAGGCATAAGCTCCTGATTGGATCTGGCTGCTGGTTAAGCCCTGGACCCGCAATTTTATTCTATTACTCACAAGATATCAATTTATATAAATGTTGACAGATACTCGTTGGGCCAAACAACCTTTTAGCCCGTCACAAACTTACTAAAAAACGATGAACTATCATAAGGGCACGCCGAAAAACATACGGTCGTCGCCGGCATGCCCTCATGGTCTTTATCGATTCCCTATACTTATTTCGCCGGTCTCTGGAAATCAGAGGACTCCGTCCATTGGGGCATCTCGTCATCGTTCGCTACGGCAAGACCGATCGCGAACATCAGGTTCAAGTCCTCCATAGCGCCGTCGAAATCCCACCAAGACTCATCATACTCATCGTTCGGCTGGTGATAGCGGTAGACTTTCGGTTTCGCCTCATGACGGGCCTTGTCCACATAGTCGCGACCCCCACCGACCAGGATGGCCGGTACGCCCTTCTTCACGAAATTGAAGTGGTCCGAACGGAAATAGGAACCGGCCGGATCTTCCGTACGTACTTTGACTACTCGTCCCTGAGCGGAGGCCATCGCAACGACAAGCGCGTCGGTATTAGTCTTACCCGCGCCACTCAACGTCACGTCCCAAGTCCGCTCCCGGGGAGCGACACCATCAAAGTTGAGATTCACCGCCGTCTTCTCCAACGGATAAAGCGGATGCTCGCAATAATACTGGGAACCCAGCAAGCCACACTCCTCGGAGGTAACCGCCACGAAGACGATCGAACGACGGGGCTTAACAGGCAGTTGCTGGTATTTCCGGGCCAGCAACATCAAGGCGGCCACGCCACTCGCGTTATCGCTCGCGCCATTATAGATGCTGTCGCCATCAACCGGCGTTCCGATACCGAAATGGTCCCAGTGAGCGGTACAAACAATATACTCATCCTTCAGGTCGGTACCGGGCAGGATACCGGCGACGTTGTGCGACTCGCCTACCGACATCTTGACATTCAGGGTCACCTTGCTTTTCGCCTTCATCACGAAGCTCTTGAAACCAGGCTTCTTGGCGGCGGCGATCGTCTCATCGAAATCCAGGCCACTTACCTCAAAGAGCTTACGGCAAGCCGACTCTGCCAACCAGCCCTTCATGCCCAACTCCTCGGCGTTCATCGTCGGCGAGCAAAGAGCGATGTTATTCTGCACGTGCGAGGACTGGCAAACCTTCCAGCCATAAGAGGCAGCCGCATCGTTGTGCAACACCAAACACCCCGCCGCGCCCTGGCGAAGCGCCTCCTCGAACTTATAGGTCCAACGCCCATAATAGGTCATGTTCTTTCCCCTGAAGAGCGAGGCATCGTAGAAGCCGGGATCGTTCACCATAGCGATCACGATCTTTCCCCTCACGTCGATCCCCTCATAATCGTTCCAGTTATATTCCGGAGCGTTAATACCAAAACCACAGAAAACATAGTCGGTTGACGGGATCTCCACCTTCTCCGTTCCACGAGTCGTCCAGATCACGATGTCGTCGGAGAAACGCAGGTCGAAAGAGCCCTTCTTCCCTTTCACACGGATCTTGTTATCTTTTGGGCGGGTATAAGTCGAGATCTCCTTCACGCCCTGGAAATAACTATCGCCATTCGCCGGCTGGAGACCAACCTTCTTAAACTCATCAGCGATATACTGAATGGTTTTCTCCTCATAAGCGGAAAGAGGCTTACGCCCGCCAAACTCATCCGACCCTAAGGTCTTGACCCGCTCCTTAAAATAGGCCAGATCGTCCGCCTGACTCTGCGCCGCCACCGGCAATCCTAACGCCAACAGCAGCGATAACACACAAAAACATCTTTTCATCATGATACAAAAATTAAATAGCATCAAATCGTATAACGCAACTCATCCAACAGCAGCGGGATCTCCTCATTCTCGATACCCGCGGCGTTCAAGTCGGCGATATCGGCATTGAACAGCTCAAGGAAACGACTGAAGTCGCCATTCTCTTTTGCCACCGCCTTAGCGTAATGGTCAACAGCACCCCGCATATTTCCCTTGGCCCATTCCGTATGCCCGGCGTTCAGGTAATCCTGAGCGTTAGCCCCCTCGTCGATGATCTTCCGGTAATAATCACTCGCCTGGTCATACCGTCCGTTCAGGAACGAGCACCAGGCAATCGGACGCCATGTCTTCGGGTTCCCGCCCGACAGGTAATCTACCTTAAAGAAATATTTCAGGGCCTCGTCGTAATGGCGCAAGTCCAGATGACAATGGCCGATACTGATCTGTATCGACAGGTCGTCGGGCGCCAACATCTCATAACGATGGTAATAGGCAAGCGCCTGCTCCGGCCGCTTCAGTGTCCGATAGCATGTAGCGATCCGGCGGATCACCCATTTGCTGTCCGAATGGATCAGGTCGGCCTTCAGGTAAGCCGCCAGAGCCTGTTCGATATTCCCGCTCATCTGCTCACAAAAGCCGATCTTCTGCGCCAGCGTCCCATCCTCCGGATCGCCTTCCGCCAAGTTCTCATAGATCTTCAATGCCTCGGCATAATATTTCTTGCGTAAATAAAACTCGGCAATCGCCGTCAGGCTCTCCCGGTCGTTAATGTAGGGACGCAAGATCGGCAAATTGTGGAAATCAAGCGGTAAGGCGAATATATCCTTGAAATCGAGATGACTCGGATGGAGTTTATAGAAACGATAAAGGTCCTGTACGTATTGGCGGGTCGCCGCGTCGAGCGACTCTTGAGCGCCACGCTGCCGGTTCTTCTCCTGGCGAAGGATCTCCAGTGCTTGCCCGTCCATCTGCCCCATCATCATCTGACGGGCGCTGGCTGGCAATTGCGACATACTGAAATAGAGCGAATACTTATCGGAGTCGCAAAACATCGCGCTGTCGGCCATGGAGCCGATCAGGTTATTCTCGCCCAGATCCGACGCTTGGCTGGCCAGGGTAGAATGCTCGATGGTGAAAGGCAAGAACCAATTGCTGATCTCACGGAAGAAGGGGAAATTCTTCAGGTGTACGAAGGTGGAGTGCATGATATCCGCTCCCTCCATCTGCAACTCCGTGAACTCCTGCATCTTCTTCTCCAGGTCGCTGTTCTTCGCCAACTGCTTCCATTCCGGGTTCATCTCCTCATCCAGCAGTTGCTCAGGCGTGATCTCTCTCAAATTGATCTTCTGGCCAATCTTCGAGCCGATCCGCATCATCTCGGGTAAGATCTCGTCTTGCATCTGCCGGGTGATCTTTTCCGTCTCACGGGCCAGGATAAAGCGGATCGTCACGCTGCGGATCGCCTGGGTCAACCCCGGGAAACGCTCAGCAAGCGCCGCCAGACGGTTCCCGATCCGGGGATAAAGCTCGATCCGTTTACTATATATATATAATGTAAGCAAAATACCCACCAATGCCCGTGCCCGGATCATCGGCTCCTCAATCTCGGCGGCATCGAACAGAAGCGCCAGCTTATCCTTATCGAAAAAGGCCTGCAAGGCCATCGTCAAGGCAGCCACCACCTGACAGCGTACATAAACCGGCAACGACTCATCTCTCAAGAGGCGTCCAATCCCTTCGCATGCCTCAGCGCTCAACGCGTCAGCTACCCATATCTTATAGAAAAGGGTCATCAGGTCACGCTCCAGGTTCTGCTGCGCTTCCAGGCCGCCCTTCACCTCCCGGGTCGCCGCGACCCAGTTGGAAAGACTCTCATGCAACGAGGCAAAACCCGAAGCGTCGTTGCGCAAGATGCGCCGGCGACTGTAATAGGCTAAAGGTGACTCCGTAGCCAGCACCCGGTTGCGTACGGCGTCGGCCAACTCATAAGCGGAAGCCCGCAAATCCCTATAAATCTGATCTTGCATCGGGTCTTTCGCGCCCTCCACACGATAACGCAATAAATATCGATATGTATTCTGAAGCTCATCCAGACGGTCTTGCGCAAAATAATCACGGCATCCTGCCATCAATCCCTGGATATGATCGAACGCGTTCTTCAGTTCCAACGCGTCAAGCGATCCGATGATTCGGTTATAAGTTTTATTGATTTCGGTAATTGTCATCATCTTTTTGTTATAAATTAGGTCAAAAGTAGCCGTTTTCGTTTAAACATCAAAAAGAGTCGGGTTAAAACAGCTTTCTATAATTCTTATTCTTTATCCTGTTCTTTTGGCTTGACCCAAAAATGTTCTTGTTCTTTTGGCTTGACCCAAAAGAACCAAAAAGTCAAGGCCGCGCCCGCTGAGCTACTCCATAGCGCCGATACGCTGTTCGCGCCTTAAACTCGCGCTTCGCGCTCAGACAAAGGCGCTCACGGTCGCTCCTCGGCACTATTCCGCTTAACGCTCACCGGCCAAAGGCCGATCCCTCCCCCTTTTCCTTCACCCCTTTCCCTATCCTACCGCAAACGCAAAGACGGTAAACCCTAAGAGCAATAAAAAATGGCATTAACGGAGAAAGCGTTAAGCAAATTCCGAGAGAAGCGTATAAAAATCTCGGTGTCTGAGCGAAGCGAGTTTCCGAGATTTTAGCTTCTCGAAGCGAATTTGTAGCTTTCGCAGTGGCAGCCTTGATCTTTTGGTTCTTTTGGATCAAGCCAAAAGAACAAGAAATCCAAAAGAACAGGAAAACAATCCGCTTATCCAAATAAATCGTATATTTGCCAAACAGTTTAACGAATACTCTAAATAACTATGGGAAGATTTATCAATCCATTCACGGACATGGGCTTCAAGCGCATCTTCGGACAGGAGGTCAGCAAGAACCTCCTTATTGATTTCTTGAACGACTTGCTGGAAGGCGAGAAAAGGATCGTTAATATCACCTTCCTCGACAAGGAGCAGTTGGGCATCACGGCCGACGACCGCAGCTGCATCTACGACATCTACTGCGAGAACGAGGACGGTGAGAAGTTCATCGTGGAAATGCAGAATCGGGGACATCAAAACTTCAGGGAACGAGCTATTTACTACCTCTCGAGATCCATCTCCAACCAGGGCGAGAAGGGGATCAAGTGGCTGTTCGACCTCAAGGCGGTCTACGGTGTCTTCTTCATGAACTTCCACCTCGACGGGCAGAAACACAAGAGGCTACGCACCGACGTTACCCTGTGGGAGACCCAGACCAACAAGCCCTTCTCAGACAAGATGCGCTTCATCTTTTTGGACCTCCCCGCCTTCACGAAAGACGAGGAGGCGTGCGAGACAGATTTCGAACGTTGGATTTATATTTTGAAGAATATGGAGATACTACAGAGAATGCCGTTCAAGGCACGCAAGTCCGTCCTCGAAGAACTCGAACGGCTGAGCGAGCTCGCCGCCTTCTCCAAGGAGGACCGCGAGCGCTACGACGAGAGCGTGAAGATCTATCGGGACAATCTCGCCACCGAGCAATGGGCACTTGAGATGGGAGAAAAGAAGGGACTCGAGAAAGGTATTCAGATTGGACGAGAGAAAGGTATTCAGATCGGACGGGAGGAAGGAATGTTAGATGCCGCACGGGGCATGAAAACCAAAGGTTATCCCTTGGAGGATATCGCCCAGATCACCGGACTCTCGATGGAGGAGATACAGAAATTATAATCATTGATGGCCTGGTATACGCATTCGACAAGAGGACGCACGGTCCGTGCGTCCTCTTGTCGAATATTGGCTTATATTTTGAAGAATATGGAGATACGAAAGATAATTCCATTCGAGGATCAAGAGGCCGTCTATGAAGAGATCGAGAGATTGAGGAAACTCGCTCACCGATCCCAAGAGGACCGGGATCGCTATGAGGCGAACCGCAAGATCTACCGCGATAACCTCGCCACCGAGCAATGGGCTCTCGAGATGGGAGAAAAGAAAGGCAGACAGATCGGACTCGAGGAAGGCATACAGATCGGACAAAAAAGAGGCATACAGATCGGACGTGAGGAAGGGATGTTAGATGCCGCACGGGGCATGAAAACCAAAGGTTATCCCTTGGAGGATATCGCCCAGATCACCGGACTCTCGATGGAGGAGATACAGAAATTATAATCATTGGCCTGGCTCTCTTGTTTGACGTATGGAGGACGCACGGACCGTGCGTCCCTACGAGGGGGGATCGGATTTCAAAAATATGGGGGAAAAATTACACTGCAGTGTATTTGAAATTATTGCTGTCCGATAAAAATTTTGCAAAAGACTAAAAATAGGGCTGACTTC
>CHCFR05602__coassemble_1338_pt1 | contig 10744 bp, 8 predicted proteins | sample CHCFR05602__metabat2_low_PE_046 | metagenome-assembled genome bin CHCFR05602 | reverse complement strand
GAAAAGGTGCCGGTCAAAGCGAAAAAAACCGTTTATAAGATTCTGATTCAGATTAAGAAAATATACTTCACTAAATGGGAGAACCAGACGGCAATATGCCGAAGGATTCTCCCTTTATTTAACTCTTCAAAAAGAGGCTGTCTCAAAATAGAAATGTCCCGAATTATAGCCAAGTTACAAAGAAAGTCAGAATTTCCAAATTGGATAATCAAAGACTTTCCCTCCTCTTTTCTTTTGATAATAGCCTGTAAGCGCAATGGCCAATACTATACTGATAACTCGAGCAATATTGGAAATCAAGCTTCCCGCCGCGACTTCTGTGCCCTCCATCGTAAAAATAAACCATGCTCCATTCATCAATATATGCAATCCGGCAGGAATCCAGATATTGAAATTCCATTCGGCATATATCCAGCTGAAATAGAGCGCACCGATAAAGGTTACACCGAAAGCCGCAAGTGCCGAAAGAACATCGTGTCCTTGATAAAGATGCACGGAACCAAAATAAAGTGCCGGTAATATAACTGACCAAAAGAAGCCTGTTTTCACATATCGGAAAAGTAAACCGAACATAAAAGCCCGGAATACCAACTCTTCCTTAAATCCGGTCAGGATACAGTTATCATACAGCACGTGAAACGTCAACTCTTTATTGATATCACCGAAAAAAGGGAATATAATATAAAGAGGAAGCACACAAAGGAGAGCAAGCCCAAATCCTTTGAGAATATTTTCGCTCAACCCGAGAAAAGAAAACAGTTCTTTCGGCTTGATTACGACTATTGTCAAAATCAAAGTAGCAAGAGTAAGAAATAAGGCCTTTATCGACAGGCCGAAGATAGAGTTGCCCGGTATATCAAAAAGTGCCGTTACAATACCGATGTTTCTCCAGAAAAGGATAATAATAACGCTCGCGATAATAGAATACAGAAGCCTTGCCGTTTTCAATGTAAGTTGAAGCATAAATCTCACTCGTTTATTATAAATTCACAAAAAAAGACGCAGACATCGCCTACGCCTCTTGGCTCACCACAAGCCATAACACACTAAGCGAGAAATCTGCGTCTTATGCGGACTCCTCAACGTGTGTTATATAATATAGCTCGTTCCTTTCCGAGGTGGTGATTCAGAGGCGATTGAGCTACGATATATCAAATAAAAAGCGCATTGGTCAACCCAATGCGCCGTAAAATTAATCTAATTAATTTGAAATCCTTCTCTTCTCATCCAAAATTATCGCGCAATGTCAAACTCATGTATAGCCTTATTCTCCGGGGTAAATGGTTTCCATGCGTCGTTTCCGCCATTGCCGTTCGGATTTCCATATTTAGCGAAATTAGTCCAAGCGTCTAGCATTTGTTCGCTCAACACATGATCAGCCTCGGTAAAAGGACGCCAGGATTTATCCAAGGTTCCGAACATATACCACAACTCGGCAGAATGGAACGCGCCAGAATCGTCGCCCGGAAGCTTTCGCATAAACTCATACACATAAGCAGGCTGCTTGCTTTGCTTCGCCCGAGTCTCGGCAAATCGTGCGATGGCTTTCGACATGTCGCCCATGTCGTCCAGGTTCCAACCGATCATGTAAGGCACATCCGCAATCTCACCATCCAAAGTAGCTTGATCAAAGCTCTTCGGAAGCAACTGATCGCCCGTGACGGGTGACAGTCTCGGGTACTGCTTTTTCTCTTTCCTATAGTTCGCCACCAAGTCTTGCAACTCCTGAGGCGACAAAGCACGCATCTGCTCCAACGTCGTGCAGCCCGCCATTTCCATCAGCGCCTTACCGAAGTCCAGGGATTCTTGCATGCGACTCTCGGGAATAAATTCTCCCAAACCTCCACCACTTTGGATAATGGCTCTCGACAGCAGACCTTTAGTAATAGGCGAAGCAACCATATTCTTTACGCTGGCCGCCCCGGCACTTTGTCCGAAGACCGTGATGTTGTTGGGATCACCTCCAAAGTTGGCGATGTTATCCTTTACCCAACGCAAAGCGGCCGCCTGATCCCATGTGCCATAATTACCGCTCTCTCCATTTCCTTCCTCAGCGAGTAACGGATGACACAAAAAGCCCAAAGCCCCCACACGATAATTGATGGTTACCAAAATAACATCTCGCTTAGCCCACGACTCACCATCCATCGTGACCTCAAATCCCCAACCATGCGTGTAAGCGCCTCCATGTATCCACATCGCTACCGGCAGTTTCTTCTCGGGATGAGATGCCGCTTCGGTCGGTGTCCAAACATTCAGGTAGAGGCAATCCTCGCTGAAATCCGGGTCGCCTTCCCAATAAAACTCTTTTGTATAAAACTCCTCAGGATCGGAATGAGAAGCCTGAATAGCGGCAGAACTAAAGGTATCGCAAATACGCACCGTATCCCAATTCGCGGCCGGCTGCGGTTTCTTCCAACGCAAATCGCCAACGGGCGGAGCGGCATAAGGAATTCCCCTGAACACAGTTGTCTTACCATCATCCACAAGGACACCCTGCACCTTACCGTTATTGGTGGAGACAATAGGATTCACACTTTCCTGCTCAACATTTTTATCCTTGCAGGAACTAAACGCCGCCACGATGGCAAGCGCCATCAGAAACTTATTCATCAAATTCATAAAGTATCTATTAACAGTTAACTACTTACCTACACTAAGAGAGTCCTGTCATTGCGACAAGCTCACAGAACTTAAAATTACAAAAATTCATTTTGTGATATAATGAATTTATCAAAGAATTCTTATCGTGACAGGAAAATATAAGCTATGATATCAAAATTCATCTAACAACTGACAGAGGAAGAGAAACATCCTCCTCTAATCCGATCAGGGCGTTAATGAGGTATAAACGATGATATTGCCCTAAATCAGATGGACGGATCGCTCTTTCTCGCACTATTCCCTCGGAAAGTAAACGCTGTCGACGTGTTCCATTCAACAAAAAGGTATGAGGGACAAACAGCCCTTCTGAATTTTCCAAAACCACATTGCTGTATGAGGTATCCGTAATATAACCACCTTTGGTTATGAGAATATCATCACAGGACTCTTTTAGCTGAAGCAAACACATTATGGCTGAACGGTCTTCGTATTTGAAAGCATAATCCAACGCTTCTCCATCCACGAGTTTAAGCGAACGAATAATCCGGGGTTGGTAGGGAGAATAGGTCATTTCCCTGATTTGAGAATCATAAACAATCCGGCATTTAAAGATTTCTGAGCCCAACTCTTCCGGGACCTGCCAGGAAAGAATGGATAAATCCAACGGATATTGCCAATAGGCTATCGTCTGACGCATCCGTCTCAAATGCCATTCCAACGAACAAAACTTGCTGTCACAAACCCGAATAGATTCTATAAAACGAGGCGTATTCATAAGAATGGTAAATATACTTTTTGTAAGACTTCCTGATACTCCGCTGAACAATCACTGTTAATGGTAATGCCTCCACCGCTACGAAAACGGAAACAATCTCCTTGCCGTTCAATAAACCGAATCATCACGGCCGACCGGAAACACTTTCCATCAAAATAACCGAAAATCCCCGTATAAAATCCCCGGTCTTCCTTTTCAGCCTCCCGTATGATTCGTACCGTAGATGTTTTTGGCGCTCCAGAAATAGAGCCTGCCGGCAACATGTCGAAAATGAGATCACCTAACCTTGAGGTATAATCTTCAGGCAAATTTCCCGTAACCTGACTGGATACTTGAAGGATCTCTCCCCGGTTCGTTCGCAATCGGTCTATATAACGAAAACGTTCCACCCGAACATCTGTAGAAATCCGATTCAAATCGTTCCGGATCAAGTCCACAATCGTATGATGTTCGGCGCTCTCTTTATAATCGTTCAGGATTCTGTTCTCCGCATCCGGTATATCCGCCCGGATTGTTCCCTTCATCGGGAAAGAAGAAATCCGGCCATCAGACATAATAACAAATGTCTCCGGAGAGAAACAGACAAACCGGTCCGGCACCAATAATTTGTAACGGGCCTGACTACGGATATAAATCTCCTCTAGCGTAAAATCCGTATCCAGATCGGTCGCGACCGTCAGATTCAACAGGAAAGAATCTCCCCGCAACAACCCATTGCGGGCGATCCGGAACTTGTCGGCATAACTTTCCTCACTTGATGGAAGAGGCGTGAAATAACGGCCCATGCTCCCTGTTGCCGAGAAATGTTGATTCGTTACACCTTCCACATTCCACCAAACTTCGTTTTGCTCAAGTGGATAAGGTAACACAAAGCCTTCTGTCAATTCATAATTCACGGCACATAGGAACGGCGTTCCTTGAGCGCCATAACTATTCATCATTTGCCGGGTTTGGCCGGCAGATAACCACTCCATCTTCCTCTCTCTTTTGATCCAGGAACAAAGCTACGGAAATAAATGAATTTATGCGTATGTTTGTACCCGTTTCCAAAGAATTTGCCCATGAAGAGAGTACTTGTTGTGGATAATTACGACTCATTTGTCTATAATCTGGTACAGATCCTGCGTGAAGAGCCGACGTGCTCTTTTGAGGTGGTTACCAATGATCATATTCCTTTCGATCGATTGAATGAATTCGACCGTCTGCTGCTTTCACCAGGGCCGGGCGTCCCTGAAGAAGCCGGGGATTTACTTCCTTTAATCGACCGCTGTTACCAAAGCCATGCCATGCTAGGCGTATGCCTGGGACATCAAGCGATTGGCCAATATTTTGGAGCACGGCTGACGCAGATGCCCGCCCCCAAACATGGGCATCCAACCTCATTAAAGATCCTGGATCATCAAGATATCTTATATAAACAACTAAGCGAGCCCATCCTGGTCGGACGATACCATTCCTGGCTATTATCGCCATCATCATTTCCCTCTTGTTTACATATTACCGCCACGGATGAAGAGGGACATATCATGTCTTTTACGCACAAGCGGTTCCCCATTTATGGCGTTCAATTCCACCCGGAATCAATCCTGACTCCACAGGGAAGATATATGGTCCGCAATTTCCTACGGCTCCAACGAGAACCGTGAAAATACAAGATCGCATTTAAGTCCATTTTCCATTCTACTGCAGTGTATTGGAAATTTCACTGCAGTGGAATTCCCAATACACTGTTATCCGTATCCCTCGGCTACCTTTGTCCTGTCGCTTTCAGATAACCGACTTTCGCGATATGATAATCTATCCGGGCCGTGATCCATTCCGACCAAGTTTTTTGCCAGGAAGACTGGGCATCCATATAATTTACCAGCGTCTCCATACCTGTCTCATAACTTTTTTTACTTTCCCGAAGACTCTCTGTCGCTTCATTGAAAGCGGATTCCGTGAGTTCAACCTCCAACTCTGATTCATCCAATATGTTCATCGCTTGAGAAATTTCCAACTCCATCTTTTCAGCCAGCTCATCCCTTTGTATCTCCGCTATCTGCCGCTCTATTTTAGCCGACTTGATCTTGCGGGCACCCTCGCCCCAATGAAACAACGGTATTTTGACAGAAAGCATAACCGCAAATAAATCATCAGAGATCAATTTATTGCCATTCAACTTCACGCCATTCATATAATTATATCCAGCCACCAATCCTACACGGGGAAGATATTCACTTCTGACAGCTTTTACCTCCTGCCCCTTTAAATTGATATTCTCTGAAAGGATCTTATATTCAAGCCTGTTCTCCAAAGAATAAGCAATCTTATCGAAAGACGGGGAAACATCAGACAAATCATTCGCGACATCTATCTCTTTATCCAAAGGCCAACCCATTTGGTGACAAAGGCTCATTTTCGCCAGACGAACCGCATTTTCCGTACGTCTTCGTGTCAACTTAGTCTCATTAACTTTAACCTTCACCTTCAGTAATTCATTTTGGGAAACCATACCTGTACGATAGAGATTCTCCACCGTACGATACAACTCATCCACCGTTTCCACATACTGTTCCGCCACCTTTAACAGTTCTTTCGCCTTCACCACATTCCAATAGGCTTTTTCTGCCTCGAAACGAATGTCCGAGTCCGTTTTATCCTTATTCAAGTTGGCGATCGTCAGTCCCATTTTGGCCATCTTTCTTGCCGCGACCAGCTTACCACCCAGAAATAACGGTTGTTCCAGTTGAACACCACCCACATAGATATTATTCAAATTTAGTTTTGCCGCTAAAGAAGGCATCAGTTCCATTCCAAAATCCTTATTGGCATATAAATAACCACCAACCGCCGAAAATTTAGGCAGGAAATTACTATTCATATTACTCACTTGCAGCTGGGCTTTTTGTATGGAATAATCAGACAATTTGCCCTGCTTGTTGTTTTCTACCGCGATATCCTGGCACTCATCCAACGTCAGTATTTGTTGGGCGTTTCCCCATAAAACACAAAATGAGAGAACACCAACCATTATCATTCCTTTCATATTCAATCACATTTTATTTTAAAGAACAAAGCATAGAATACAGGTATAATCATCAATGTTATGATCGTACCAACAAGTAATCCACCCATAATCGCCACGGCCATCGGTCCAAACATAGCATCGGAAGCAAGCGGGATCATTCCCAGGATGGTCGTCCCGGACGCCATCATTACCGGACGAAGGCGGGACGAGGATGCAGCAAGTAACGCCTCGACCGGCTTAACTCCGGCATTCATCTGCGCCGTAATCTCATCAATAAGCACGACCCCATTTTTTATCATCATTCCTATAAGTCCCAAGGCACCCACAATAGCCACAAAACTAAAGGGCTTGCCGCTCACCAATATGCCAAACACGATGCCGATATAGGCCAAAGGAAGACACAAGAAAATGATAATCGGTTTCTTAAAGTCACGGAATAGATAGACCAAAATACCAAACATCATGATTATCACAATAGGGAAATTCATAAACAGATACTTGTTGGAATCGGCGCTTGCCTTATACTCGCCCAGCCATTTCATGGTATAGCCTTTTGGGAAATGTATCTGTTCCTGAATCTTTTTCTCTAAGGCTTGTCTGGTATTCTCAGCCGTAAACCCGGAAGCGTTATTGCATTGCACAATAATGGAACGCTGGGCATTGTAACGATAAACAACCGGATCTTTCCAGACATATCTCAAACTATCGGTAACCGAGTATAGAGGTTTCGCATAGGTAATACCCGTAATAAGATCTTTCTTATCGCCGTTGCCCATTAACAGCTCTTTCATTCCAGACTCATCGGCCAATGCGTTCAGATTGGGCACGGCATTCCATAACTGTACGTCGTCAAGCCGTTCATATCCGGATGTCTTAAGTAAAATATCCAGGGAAATATTGCCATCGTAATAACGGCCAACCGGGATACCACCCATAACAGACAGAAGCGACATTCCCACATCGCTCCGGGTCAATCCGGATCTCCTGCCCAATCGCTGGTCATAGTTTATGTTCATATCCAAAACAGGATCATCCCAGTTATCCGTAACCAAAGCGGCGGAAGGCTCATCACGCATGATTTCTTGTATGGAATCCCTTAAATTCTTCAGGACCTGAGGGTCAGGACCCGAAATAAGCAACTCCACAGGAAACTCCATATACATGATATTGTACTTCTTCAGGCGGATAAACGCGTCCGGATAACGGCTGTTCAAATAGGCTTGCCACTCTTTCATACAGGTATCGATCGCCTTATTATCCCTAAAATCGATTATCAGTTCACCATAACGTAAACTTGGATCGGCAATGGAACGCACAAGGTTGTAACGGGCAGGTGTTCCACCCAAAGAGATGGTCACATGCGTAACCTCTTGTTTTGAACCCAAATAATCCGCAATCTCACGCAAATCCTTCTCGACCTTCTCTATGCGAGAGCCTTCAGGCAGTTTATACTCCATATAAATCTGATTATAAGTTAAGTCCGGGAAGAATGTCTGCGGTAAAAAACGGAAACAGGCCATACTGACCAGCAAGACTCCGACCACACACAGCAACGTAATGAAACGATGCCGGAGAAAGACCATCAGCATGCCACGGAATTTACGGTACAACGGCGAATTGAACACCTCCTCGGATGAATCTTGAGAATCAAGCTTCAGATAGCTGTTCGCATGAATAGGCACATGTACGAGCGCCAGTACCCAACTCAGTAATAATGAGACAGCCAATACGACAAACAGGTCACGGGCATACTCACCAGCCATATCTGGAGAAAGAGAAATCGGCATGAAAGCGATAATGGCGATCAAGGTTGCCCCAAGAAGCGGACGGGCGGTAAGATTGGCGGTATGTACCAATGATTCGGGCCTTTTCATTCCCCGCTTGCTATCAACAAGAATGCCGTCCACCACGACAATCGCATTGTCCACCAACATGCCCATGGCGATGATAAACGCGCCCAAGGAAACCCGTTGAATCGTACCGTCAAAATAATAGAGTCCCACAAATGAGCCCAACACCGTAATCACAAGTCCAGTACCTATAATCACGCCACTCCGGAATCCCATCGTTATCATCAAGATCACGATCACTATGACAACCGACTCTATCAAGTTGATGATGAAATTATTGATGGCATCATCCACTCGTTCCGGCTGATAAAACACCTTATGAAACTGGAAACCAGCAGGAAGTTCCTCTCGCAATTCTTCCAAACGATCGGTGACGACCTTTCCTATTTTCAAAATATCGTATCCCGACTCCATCGCTATCGCCATACCACAAGCGATCTGGCCATCATATATAATTTTATTGCGCTGCGGACTCTCATACGATTCCCTTACTTCCGCGATGTCTCCCAAACGGAACATATCCGATTCATGACCTTGGATCATCAAGTTACGGATATCATCTAAAGAATGGAACGTATCGGAGACATTGACACGCATCCTCTCATCGCCACTATCAAAATAACCGGCATAAACCGTCTTATCCTGATCCTGAAGCGTCTGAATAATCTCGATCGGCAACAGACCTAATCGAGCCATCTTATCCTTGTCAATAACAATTTCTACCGTCGGTGTAGCCGTGCCATAAAGCTGCACATTACGTATACCTTCCAAATTAATCAATTCACGCTGTATGAATTGTGAGTAACGCGACATATCACGCTCGGAAAAACCATCGGCGGTAATGGTATAAAACATGCCGTACACCGCACTGAAATCATCCAACACCTGCGGTACCGAAGCTCCGGAGGGTAACTGGGAAGCACAATCGACAATCTTCTTTCTCAACAAATCCCATTTCTGTTCCAGCTCCTTGCTTGGAACCGTAGTTTTAAGTACGACTTTTATCAACGAGAGATCATTCATGGACTTCGATTCGATATAATCAATATCTCCCATCTGACGGATCGCCTTCTCCAATTTGTCCGATACCTCCAACTCCACCTTATGGGCATCCGCCCCAGGATACACGGTCATAACCAATGCCTGCTTCACCATCAACTCCGGGTCTTCCATCTTACTCATGGAATAAAAAGCCCAAACGCCACCCACGATCAACAAGGCTATGAAGAATTTCACCAACGCCTTATTGGTCAACGCATACTCTGAAACGCTTCTCATAACTGACCTCCTATATTTGTCTCAGACGGAGCTGGCATAACCTCAACCGTCTCTCCCTCCTTTATCACATGAATACCACTTGTCACGATCTGTTGACCAGCCTTAAGTCCAGATACGATTGCCATGTCATGATCGACACCCTGTATTTTTATGGTCCTTTTAGTTACGGAGTTTTGATTCGTCAATACCCATACCGAAGTCTCGTTGTCGACATTCATTATGGCAGACAACGGTACCCGTAAAGTATTATCATTCGTAGAAGAGAAAGCAAGACGCACTCGACAGTTTTTACCCGCCACGATCTTATCGTCATATTCTTCCGGCCGTATATGAAATTCAGCCTTATAAAGCTGCGCCGCGTTAGCCTGACGACTAACGCTACCCAACTTCAGACCGATCCGTTTGTCTTCCAGTACTAATTCCATTTCCGAGAGGCGATCCATTCTCTCATAATCTTTAAAAGACAAAAACACCTCCACTTTCAAAGAGCTCTTCGAAATGAATGAGACGACAGGCATACCGGCCTGTACGATTTCTCCTCTTTGACGATACACATTTTGGACATAACCGTCAAAAGGGGCTAAAACCTCCGTATATCCGAGCGCGTCCTTAGCTGCCTGGTATTTGGAACAGATCACCCGATGCGCCATCTCCGCCTTCTCAAAATCATTCGGGGAGATGGTCTTGGAAGCATAGAGCTGTTTAACACGATCAAATTCCTTTTCCGATTGTTTATAGGAGGCCTGAGCCGCATCCAAACTAACCTGATAGTCATGATCATCCAAAGCGGCCAACAAGTCCCCTTTCCGGATCTCCATGCCCGGCTTGTCCAATACGGACGTAAGTTGCCCATTTACCTTAAACGCTATCGCCAAATCATCTTGAGGTTTAATAATGCCTGGATATTCACGGCTTTCAGTCTCTTCCTTACTCACGACCGTTTCAGTCCTTACCAAAGGAATCCTTACGGTCTCCGTAACCCGCTTCTCACATGAACTCATCGCGACGATTATCGCGAATGCCAATAAATTAATTACTGATTTCGACATGATTATAAACTTTTTGGTTTGTCGCGAAGATCTCTACAAAAAACAGACGGGACATAACCGTTTATTCCGTGATGATGTTCTAAAATCCGGAATATTCTAAAAGATGTTCATTTATTCAGAAAAGAGGATCTATTACTCCGTTTAATATTGACTACTAGATAATAACGAATATATTCGC
>CHCFR05602__coassemble_1266_pt1 | contig 11179 bp, 9 predicted proteins | sample CHCFR05602__metabat2_low_PE_046 | metagenome-assembled genome bin CHCFR05602 | reverse complement strand
CACCACCGCGAAACACCGTCGGACGCGTACGACGGGGCAAAACACCACCGCGAAATACCGTCGGACGCGTACGACGGAACAAAACACCACCGCGAAACACCGTCGTACGCGTACGACGGGACAAAACACCACCGCGAAACACCACCGGACGCGTACGACGGGACAAAACACCACCGCGAAACACCACCGGACGCGTACGACGGGATAAAGCGTCTATCATTTCGTCCGGCATACGGGTTTGGTGGAAGATGCTGTCAACGCATACCCGTAACGTCTCCGGGCGATGAAGCTTTCCGGCTCGCTCCAATAAACGTGCCACTCGGGCGCAGTCCGGCCCGAGTGGCACGCTCTCTTGCCTTAACGTTTGGCCCCGGGCAGGTTCATTGCCGGCTTTTGGCCACCTCATAGCCCGCCTTCAGGGCCTTCAGGTTCAGCTCGACAATCTCCTCGCCCTTACGGCCGAAGATCTGGCGGATACCATTCTCAATCTTATCGTAGTCGACACCGAGGAACGGTGTCGCCGCGCCCAGCATCACGATATTGGCCGCCCGCACCGATCCGGCCTCTTTCGCCAATTCCTCGACATCGAGCACCACCTTACGCGGCAGCTTGTCCAGCTCCGCGTTCAGCTTCTCGATATCCGGATAGTTCGGGATATTCACGAACGGCCTTGAGTTCGTCACCAACCAACCCTCTTTCTTGAGATACGGCAAGTAACGCAAGCTCTCCATCGGCTCGAGCGAGATGATCAGGTCCGCCTCGCCCCGAGGGATCAGGTCTGACGCGATCGGCCTGTCGGAAAGCCGGAGATTCGACTGCACGTCGCCCCCCCGTTGGCTCATGCCGTGCACCTCGGCCTGCTTCATGTATAACCCCTCTTGCAAAGCCGCCTCACCAATAACCGCGGCGATCGATAGGATGCCTTGTCCACCGACGCCTGACAATATGATATCTGTCTTCATTTCTTGCTCGCTTTTTTCTTTCTTGTTAATGTCTGGATACACTCACGACGAGGGATCAGGACGGATACGCCCTTATACTCAATCTCCTCACGGATGATCGCCTTCATCTCCTCATAATTCTTCTTCAACGGGACCATGACCCGGATATGCGCCGGATCGACACCGATACCCGCGCAGATCGCCTCCAGGCGCCCTGTCCCGGCGGAATCCTGCCCACCCGTCATGGCGGTCGTCTCATTGTCCGAGATAACGATCGTAATGTTCGTATTCTCGTTGACACAATCCAACAGGCCGGTCATGCCCGAATGGGTGAAGGTGGAGTCGCCAATAACGGAAACGGCCGGGAAAACACCCGCGTCGGCCGCGCCCTTCGCCATCGTGATCGAGGCGCCCATGTCGATACAGGTGTCGATCGCCCGGAAAGGAGGCAAAGCGCCCAACGTATAACAACCGATATCCCCGAATACCTTCGCCGCGCCACCATACTCGGCGATCACCTCATTCAATGCCTCATACATATCGCGGTGGCCACAACCCTGGCACAGTGCAGGCGGACGCTGCTCGACCACCTCGGGCACGGCATAGTACTGATGGATCTCCTTACCAAGCGCCTCACCCACAGCATCAGGCGTCAACTCACCATCACGCCGCAAAGTTCCATCCAAACGGCCATGGATCACCAAATCCTTCGAGAGGAATCCCTTCAACTGACCCTCTACCACCGGATAGCCCTCCTCAAGCACCAAGATCTCATCACATTCCGCCACGATCTTCTCCACCTGCTTACGAGGCAATGGATATTGCGAGATCTTCAGGACCGGATGCCGGAAACCATCGGGATAATTCTCCGACAGATAGTTGAAAGCGATACCCGTAGCGATGATACCCAACGACTTATCGGGCGCGTCAAAATATTGGTTATATGCCGATTCCTCGGAAGCGGCCGTAAAACAATCCTGCGCCGCGATCAACGCCTTGAAACGTTCGCGCGCCAAGGCGGGCAACAGGATATAACGCCGCCGGCCGTCCTCCGGGCAATGGGTCTCATTCTCCGGCTTGAGCGACTGGGTAACCACGCCAGCGCGCGAATGGGCCATACGGGTCGTCACACGCAGCAGGATCGGATACCCCAAGCGCTCCGACAGCTCAAAACCATGATAAACCATATCGTAAGCCTCTTGCTGGCTAGAGGGCTCCAGCATCGGGACCATAGCGAAGTTACCGAACATACGGTTGTCCTGCTCATTTTGCGACGAGTGCATCGAGGGATCATCAGCCGTGACAATAATCATACCACCGTTGATGCCGCTCATGGCCGCGTTCATGAAACAATCGGCAGCCACATTCAGGCCTACATGCTTCATGCAACACAAGGCGCGCTTGCCGGCATAGCTCATGCCCAGCGCCGCCTCCATAGCCGTCTTCTCATTCGCGCTCCATTTACAATGGATGCCTCTCTCCCGAGCGACGGGAGAGCCCTGGATGTATTCCGTGATCTCAGTAGAAGGGGTTCCCGGATAGGCGTACACGCCCGACAGGCCGGCATCAATCGCCGCCTGGGCGATCGCCTCATCCCCCAAAAATAGATGTTTTTCCATGTATATTATTTTAACAACAAAAATTCTCGATCAATTACGAAGCCCAAAGATACATTTTTTAGGGAATATGTAAGCCAAAACTCAATGAATCTTTCGTCTGTTAAGTTCCGCCCGATAACGGTTGGCGTTACGGTTGTGCTCGGCGAGAGTCACGGCGAAGTTATGACGACCCGAAAAATCCTCCTTGGCGCACATATACATATAGCGATGTTTCGTATAGTTCAACACGGCGTCGATACCCCGGATCGTCGGGATACGCAACGGTCCCGGAGGCAGCCCCACATACTTATAGGTATTATAAGGTGACTCGACCTCCAGATGCTCGAACAAGATCCGCCGAAGCCCGAAATCCCCCAAGGCATACTTTACCGTCGGATCCGCCTGCAACGGCACCCCAGCCCTCAAGCGGTTCAAGTAAAGCCCGGCGATCAGGGGATACTCGTCGGCGATCGCCGACTCCTCCTCCACAATCGAAGCCAATATCGAGACCTCTATCGGGGTCAACCCGATCTCTTTCGCCTTCTCCTGCCGTTTCTCGTTCCAGAAATTATCATACTCCCGTTTCATCCGGCTCATGAATTTCCCGGCTGAGACATTCCAATAAAACTCATAGGTATTGGGAATAAAAAGAGTCAGGATGGTAGTCGGCGTAAATCCCAACGAGTCGCAATAGAGCGAATCACCCCACAAGGCCAGCAAAGCGTCCGTCTTAAGCATCAACTGCTCGTCGAGCCGGGCCGCCAGATCCTCCTTCAGGCGAATATTATTGAATGTGACCCGCACGGGCGACTGGTGACCTCGCCTCAAATCATTCAAGACCGTCAGGTTGCTGGCGCCATCATGAATCGCGTAACGCCCTGTCCTCAAATGTCCGGGATAACCCAACATACCTGCCAACCGCCGGAAACCGCCCATCCGCCTCACGCCAGCCTCACGCTCCAGTTGCTCACAAACACCATCGAACGTCGTCGACTCATCCACGTAAACATAAGCGGTCCGCTCCGGAAAAAAATTGGGGCTCCAAACCCATTGATAAACATTATAAGACAAGACGAGCAATAAAACCAGGCCACCCAAACAGCCCGCATAAAGCCCTTTTCTCTTTTTTGATAATCTATTCCAAAAAAAATTCATCGCCATAAACTATTGATTGTCAAATCGGATGCAAAAATAAAGCTTTTTCTTCATAAAAAAAGCGTCCAAAAGCTTTGTTTATTCAAAAAAGATCACATATCTTTGCAGCGCAATTGAGCAAGATGCCATTTCAAGGAAGTTTGGGTGAGTGGCTGAAACCAGCAGTTTGCTAAACTGCCGTACGGGTTACCGTACCGGGGGTTCGAATCCCCCAGCTTCCGCGAATAAACATCTCAATTAAATAATATGGCGCTTTCGTCTAGCGGCTAGGACACATGCCTCTCACGCATGGAACACGGGTTCGATTCCCGTAGGCGCTACTACCTGAAAAGGGAGATGAAGATCAGCAGATCTCATCATTTACAGATTTATTTGGCGCTTTCGTCTAGCGGCTAGGACACATGCCTCTCACGCATGGAACACGGGTTCGATTCCCGTAGGCGCTACTACTTCCAATCAGTAATCATTATTATTTAGTAGATTTTTCATTTACCATTCGGTTAACCGATATGGTATTTTTGTGTATATAAATGTTTACCATCCCCTACAAAAAAGGGCCGTGTCGCTTATTTCCAAGATCACGGCCCTTTTTTATTTTCTTCTAAGGATCAATCACTCCCATTCGATCGTCGCGTTTGGTTTCGGCGACAAGTCATAACATACCCGGTTCACGTTCTTCACCTCTTTCAAGATACGATCCGTGATCTTCAACAGGATAGGCCAATCGATCTGCTCGATCGTAGCGGTCATCGCGTCAACCGTATTGACGGCACGGATAATGACAGGCCAATCGAAAGAACGCGCGTTATCGCGTACGCCAACCGACTTGAAATCGGGTACAACCGTAAAATACTGCCAAACCTTCTTATCCAATCCCGCAGCCTGGAACTCCTCGCGCAAGATAGCGTCCGCCTCACGCACGGCCTCCAAACGATCCCTCGTGATAGCGCCCAGGCAACGTACGCCCAAACCCGGTCCAGGGAACGGCTGGCGATAAACCATCTCATAAGGCAATCCCAGCTCCAGACCACAAGCACGTACCTCATCCTTGAACAACTGGCGCAACGGCTCCACCAACTCGAACTTCAAGTCGTCGGGCAGACCACCCACGTTATGATGCGACTTAACCATCTTGGCGGTCTTCGTTCCACTCTCCACGATATCGGGATAAATCGTTCCCTGTCCCAAGAAATCAATGCCATCCAACTTGCGCGCCTCTTCCTCGAACACCCGGATGAACTCACCACCGATGATCTTACGTTTCTGTTCCGGATCGGCCACGCCAGCCAACTTATCCAAGAAACGATCTGTAGCGTCGACATAGATCAAGTTCGCCTTCAACTGGTTCTTGAATACCTCAATCACCGCCTCCGACTCACCCTTGCGCATCAAGCCATGGTTCACATGCACGCAAACCAGGTTATCACCGATCGCCTTCAATAACAAGGCAGCCACGACAGAGCTGTCCACGCCACCCGACAGGGCCAGAAGCACCTTCTTATCGCCTACCTGCCGTTTGATCAACTCAATCTGGTCATTCACGAAATTGGTCATATTCCAGTTGGCCTCCGCATGGCACGTATCAAAAACAAACGACTTAACCGCCGCCTTGATCGCCTCTATATCATCCGTAAACTCCGGCAATTTCACTTCGCACAAAGCCTTGTCATGGCCAGCCGCCATCACCGGAATACCCAATGAATAGATCTCCGGACGCACGTCGATCGCCACGCCATCGATCACGTTATTCGGTCCGCCATTAATCACGATACCTTTCACATTGGGCAACTTACCCAACTCCTCCGCCGTGATATCATGCGGATAGATCTCACTGTAAACGCCCAAGGCACGAATCCCCCGCGCCAAAACCGTGTTCTCATGACTCCCTAGATCCAGGATAACAATCATATCTTGCTTCATATCTCCTTAAATAATTGAATTAGAATATAGACTTCAAATATACGCGATGTTTGCCAAATATCCAGCTCCAAATCGGGTATTATAAAAAATAAAGGCCCTTTCCCAATCCCCGAAAGGACCAGGAAAGAGCCTTTTTCACAATTTATGAGAGGGCGATTAATGGATCTCAATCACACGATTGACCTTCGCTTTCTCCTCAGGCGTGCGTTTAGGCAAGTCGATTGTCAAGACACCATCCGCGACATTCGCGCTGATACGCTCCTTCTCGACATCGTCCGGCAAAACCAACGCCTGCTGGAATTTCGTATAAGAGAACTCACGACGCAAGTATTTCTTGTTCGCCTTATCCTCCTCATTCGACTCAGATTTCTTCTCCATAGAGATAACCAATTCGTTGTCATCACTCAAGTGGATATTGAAATCCTCTTTCGTCATGCCAGGAGCGGCGACCTCAACCTTGTAGTCTTTCTCACTCTCGATCACGTTGATCGCGGGAGCGGTCGCGTTCGCTTTTACCATCCAGTCATTGTCAAAGAAATCATTAAAGATACTCGGTATCCAATTCTGATTGTAATTGCTTCTTCTAGTCGGCATCATAGTTGTAATCTCCTATTTTTAGTTCTTTATTTATCTATTCTCTTTCGAATCCTCTCACCTTTCGGTTCCCGAATTCACTTAGGATTCTTGCAAACCCCATGCCGACCGGCAACGCATGTCACCCGTTCTCCCCGATATTTAAACTCACGAAATCTATTTTAATCATTTCCCCGCCCCTTTTAAACTTACGCGAATTCCTTTAAACATTCGCCCTGACACACAACTGACAAATTGTTATCTGACAAGACTTAACTGACTACAAATTGGCAGGATCGCAATAAGTCAATCCCCTAACTTTCTCATTTCCTCTTCGCTCAAGGCCCTGTCAAAAACAGCTATTCCACCTATTAGTCCCTTGAAGAAATTACCCATTCCATTTTTCAGAAGAACCGCTCCAACGGTAAAGTCAGAACCATTGTCGCCTATTCCGTCCGGAAAATAATACGGATTCTTGCATTGTCTCAAACCTTCCGGATAGCCTTCAAATCCCATTGTATGGTCTATCAGCTCAACTTCACGCTCATCAAACTCGCCGTTAAGATAAGAACGGATATATGTACCGTCATATGTAAATGAGACACAACACCATTCATTAACCGGAACCTTTTTACCGCTAGCTGAATAATCAATGGAATAAGGGAACGGCGGCGTTGGTTTTCCCGTACGCGAAATATGACCGCAAACCTGGTCCGCTCCATTATAATATGGAAGCGAAACAAACAGCCCGTATTGACGCTTACCTCCATCCTGATATTCATTCCACATGCCGCCAATAAAACCGGTTTGCTCACCAGTCCACTTTACCCAAGCAACAACAGTCACCGCATTGGTCTTGACATTCAATTTTCCGGTTTCGCCATAGGGCATATATAGAAAATCAGACCCGTCAAAATACACGGAATGTCCGGACAAAGGGCCTTCATCCATTATCCGGGGAACTTCACCATGCGAGTATCTCAAACGATATTCACCGTATTCGCTCAAAAGCACCTTGTCTTTTTCACCCGAGAAATCCCAATATGCCACTAAACCTGAAACGGATTCTATTCTATCCGAAATAGATTGGGCCGAAACAACAGATACCGCAAGTGTAAAACAAATAAGCATAAACAGTTTTTTCATACCTGATATTATCAAATTATTAACAATGGAATTTATACAACCGTATATCAAAAAAATAGCCCCAACTTTTTTAAGCTGGGGCTAATCCTAATACCTTTAAAAAGGCTATAAATAGGGTTTAAATCACTCCCACTCAATTGTTGCGGGTGGCTTAGAACTGATGTCGTACACAACGCGGTTTACGCCTTTCACCTTGTTGATGATCTCGTTAGAGACCTTCGCCAGGAACTCGTATGGCAGATGTGCCCAATCGGCAGTCATCGCGTCTGAAGATGTTACGGCACGCAAGGCGACCGTATTCTCATACGTGCGCTCATCGCCCATGACACCTACCGAGCGGATCGGCAACAGGATAGCGCCCGCCTGCCAGATCTTATCGTAAAGCCCCCACTCGCGCATCAAGGACATATAAATGTCATCAGCCTCCTGAAGGATACGCACCTTCTCGGGCGTAATATCGCCCAGGATACGGATACCCAGGCCCGGTCCGGGGAATGGGTGACGCTTGATCAAGTGCGGCTGCATGCCCAACTCGATACCGACACGGCGAACCTCATCCTTGAACAACAGGCGAAGCGGTTCCACCAACTTCAGGTTCATCTTCTCGGGCAATCCCCCAACGTTATGGTGGCTCTTGATCGTCGTCCCGGTGATCGATAACGACTCGATCACGTCCGGATAGATCGTACCTTGTCCCAGCCACTTGATATCTTTCAGCTTATGAGCCTCCTCGTCGAATACGTCGATAAAGCCCTTACCGATGATCTTACGTTTCTGCTCCGGCTCACTAACACCTGCCAGCTCACGATAGAACTTATCTTTCGCATTCACGCCAATCACGTTCAAGCCCAGATGCTCATAATCTCTCAACACGTTCTCGAACTCGTTCTTGCGCAACAGGCCATGATCCACGAAGATACATGTCAGGTTCTTCCCGATCGCCTTGTTCAGCAAGACTGCCGTCACCGACGAGTCGACACCACCCGACAATGCCAGGATCACCTTGTCGTCGCCCAGCTTCGCCTTCAATTCAGCCACAGTCGACTCAATGAAAGAGGCCGGCGTCCAATCCTTGGCGCAACCGCAAATATTCAGGAAATTGTCCAGCAACTTCGTGCCATCAATCGAATGGAACACCTCCGGATGGAACTGGACACCCCACGTCTTCTCGCCCTCCACGCGATAAGCCGCGTTCTGGACATCGTTCGTGCTGGCCACAATCCTGAAGTTCTCCGGCAACTGGGTAATGGTATCCCCGTGCGACATCCAGATCTGTGAACCTACCTCAATCCCCTTGAACAGGAGATCCGTATTATCGACAGCGGACAGATTGGCACGGCCATACTCGCGCGAGTTCGCCGGCTCCACCTTACCTCCCGACGTATAGGCCAGGAACTGGGCGCCATAGCAGATACCCAAGACCGGATACTTACCCCGGATCTGGCTCAGGTCCGCCTTGAAAGCGTTCTCATCATAAACGGAATAGGGACTGCCGGAAAGGATGACACCCTTCACGTCTGTCGCGTCATGCGGAAACTTGTTATAGGGAAGGATCTCGCAATACGTATTCAACTCACGGACACGTCGTCCGATCAATTGAGTGGTTTGCGAGCCGAAATCAAGAATAATAACTCTTTCGTGCATGCAATTAGGATTATAATTTTCGGCGCGAATATACGGAAAAAACAGCGTTTATCCATCCGTAATTCTTCCTATTTTCGCGTCAGATATCAAAATGAACAATCATGATCCTGAAGAAAGTCTGTGTCGCGATCGACTCGTTCAAAGGTTGCCTCTCCTCCAGTGAGGCGGGCGACGCTGCCCGTGAGGCAATCCATCGCTTGCTTCCGGACTGCGAGGTCCTGCGCTTTCCCATCGCCGATGGTGGCGAGGGGCTCCTGGAAACAATCGTCGCCGCCGCCAACGGGCGATATGTCGCCACCCGTGCCCACGATCCCCTGTCGCGACTCATCGATACCCGCTATGCCCTCTCCGCTGATGGCCAAACCGCCTATATCGAAATGGCTGCCATCAGTGGCCTGCCCCTCCTGAGACCGGAAGAAAGAAATCCCTGGGAAACGACCACCTATGGCACCGGCGAGCTGATCCGCAAGGCCCTCGACCGGGGTTGCCGCCATTTCGTCGTCGGTATTGGGGGAAGCGCCACCAACGACGCCGGCCTCGGAATGCTCCAAGCGCTCGGCTTCCGTTTCCTCGACCATGGGCGACAAGAGCTGGGAATGGGCGGTAAAATCCTGGAAAAGGTGGCTTATGTGGATGATAGCCACAAGCACCCAGCCCTGGATGGGGCCACCTTCACCGTCGCCTGCGACGTAAATAATCCGTTTTATGGTCCGAACGGCGCCGCCCATATCTTCGCCCCGCAAAAGGGTGCCAACCCAACGATGGTCAATCGCCTGGATCAGGGCCTGCGCTCATTAGCCCAAGTCATCCGAAAGGAGACCGGCCGATCCGTTGACACGCTCGAAGGGGCCGGAGCGGCAGGTGGCATGGGTGGTGGACTGGTCGCTTTTCTTGGTGCCCGCCTGCGCCCAGGTATCGATCTCCTTCTGGACGCGCTCCAATTCAGGCAAAAGGCTGAAGGCGCGGACCTGATCATCACCGGAGAGGGTAAAGCCGACCGCCAGTCGCTCATGGGCAAAGTCCCCTCCGGATTGCTCCGGGAGGCACAAGCACTCCACATCCCCATTGTACTCATTGCCGGAGCAGTCGAGGACCAGGCCCAACTCAACCAAGCCGGCTTCAAGGCCGCACTTTCCATCCAACCCGGCCCGACCACGCTCGAAGAGGCCATGCGACCGGAAGTCGCCAAAGCCCGTATCCAAAACACCGTCGAGCAAATTTGCCGATTATTGACCGATTAGACGAGGCACGGCACCTTCCCATAAAAAATCTAGAAGACATGCAAAATGACAGGTCATCAACATGAGCCGGATTCGTCGATCTCAAGTTAGTTTTAGAACATATCCGACAAGAAAGAAGCAAAGCCCGAAAACCGTATCCTTTTTCAAGAAACCAGGCACAAAATAAACGAAAGAGCGGGAAATAACGACAAACACGAATCACAAATACTTTATTATCAGCAGTTTTAATAGCCATCAAGTAAACAGTTAATCACTTGGTAAGCCGCTAACTGTTCACTATCCCTAGTGAACAGTTAGCGGCTTGGTAAAGGATCTATAGTTCCTTTGGAAAGGGAATAACGGAGGGCTTTCCAAACCACCTGATAATCCCTCGCAAAATCGGTTACTTTTGGCGTTTTCACAAGGAAGCCGTCCGGCACCTATTAATTTTAGAACATCCCTAACCGAACCGGACTACTATTTATTTGGATCTTCCGGTATATCTTCCAAATCCACATTGTCAAAAACACCCTCAGGAATATCAACCTCAGCGTCATTATTACCCAACTCACCCTCCTGAATATCAATAAAATTTTCGATATCAGCCTCTTCACGTTCTTTTTCGCTAAGTCCGACAATACAGGCTTGATCGGTCGATCCTTCCTGCATACTCGTTCTCATAGCTTTGGTTTGACGCATTTGCAACTTAGTTGCATTCACAATTTCACGAACCTCTTCGTACGCCAATTTCACGATATTAGGCCCAGCTTTCAAATATTTACCGTGTGAGAATCCAATCAATGGATTTTTGCCAATAGAAAGAGTCGCCAAAGTAGTCAGCAAAGAAATGTTTGTTGCATCTAAAATTATTAATCATTAGTGTCCCGTTAAAATGGGACGAGTTAAACAATTAATCAAATAGCCCCTGAATAATGGGATTATATAGATCTTTGACATCATTGAAATTAGTCTTGTCGAACAG
>CHCFR05602__coassemble_1237_pt1 | contig 11307 bp, 10 predicted proteins | sample CHCFR05602__metabat2_low_PE_046 | metagenome-assembled genome bin CHCFR05602 | reverse complement strand
TTTGAAGTCTTGTATGGTTATCTATGATGCAGTTTGGAATGACAAGTGTGACAAACAACCATGACCTCTTCAGGTAAGTATTCCCAAGGTTTACGTCCTTTTATGTAATGCCTGTGATGGACCTGGATATTTTTCTTGCTCCCGCATATCTCGCAGGAGTCTCCCCTGACAACGAATATGAACTGCCGGAAAGCCTTCCATTCGCTTCGCATGAGTGACATGGCGTAATGCTCCTGCGAGTTTAGCCATTTGGCTTTTTTGGCCTGGTTCTTTGACAATGAGGCATCTTTTCGTTTACGTGTCAAGTATATGCTGTTGCATACGTTTACGGCAGCCGCCAAAGAGCTTACGACCGTTCCTTGTAACGTGAGCCATTCTTTTTTGCCCCAATAGTCCATTACGAAACCAGGATCAACGGCCAATTTATTCTTAGCGATATATTCTTTTACCTTTTCTTCCGAAAATCTCGGATTTTCCTTACTATATTTATCTATATATTTCATTATTATTATATTATTTATCATCTATACTAGTTTATTATCTTTGTAAAACACCAGGTAAATGTCTTTTTTGATGGTACAGAATCTCCTTTGCGGCCGAAACCGTTAAAGATTCTGAATGCTGAATGAAAACTCCAGTATAAAAGCCCCCCCCTTCAAGCACCCCTAATTTGGATAATCAATTAGGTATAGGTTGTAATCGGATTATCCCGACCTCGCGCGACCAACCTAACACTATGGCTTTCGGCCATAATGCTCTCCTCATCGCCCGGATATCGCGTATGACCCCTCTATCCGGTTTCGTAATGGCTACCCAAGGGGAATCGGAGCGCGTCACCTTTTATTTCAGCTCCTTACTTCAAAGTAACCATTGTGGACATAAAAAAAGTCCCGTGATATGTGCGACTATCACGAGACTTGTATATACACCCTCCGCCGAGGGATAAATTTCATCCGGCATTCGATTATCGCACTAATCACGTCGGCAAATATACAATGATATTTCAAAGCTACAAAATAAATAATGTGAAATATGGGAGTAGTGGAAAGATTTTTTGAAGTATTGGATGCCACGGGCATCTCGGCTTACGAGTTAGAGGTGAAATATGGAGTCAAAAATGGACAGAGCAAAATATATACGCTAAAGAAAACAAGAACGGATGGTGGGAAAGAAAAGACTCTTCCAACGGATATCCTTACCGCTCTTCTTGAGAACAGGCCAGAGATCAACCCATATTACATACTATTGGGCAAAGGCGAGATGTTCAACAAGCCCGAGGATAAGATAACCTGTGTCGGCTCGTCAGGCCAAGGCAAGAGCGACACCATAACCAGGATGGCCAATCCGGTTCCGGCGGTTACTGAGAAGAGCTTCCCGAGCCAGGACATAAACCTGTACGACATCGACGTGTCCGCCGGCCTCTCCAGGCTCTTCGCCGAGGACGGTGAGAAGAACAGGGCGTTCCTGGGCAAGATCTCGATCCCGAATATGCCCCGGTGTGACGGTGCGGTAAAGGTGATCGGTGACTCCATGTATCCGCTATTGAAGTCCGGTGACATCATCGCCTACAAGGAGGTCAGGGATCGCCGGGCGATACAATGGGGCGAGATCTACATATTGCAGATCGAGTATGACTCGGACGTGGCGATTGTCGTCAAGTACGTCAAGCGATCGGAAAAGGGCGACGACTGGATAAAACTGGTATCGTACAACAAGGAGCACGACCCGAAGGACATCGAGCTGGCGAACGTCAAGGCGATAGCGAGGGTCATGGTATGTATCAGGCAAATGGGGATAATGTGATCATTGCTATTTGTTTTATTGTCGTCTTTTTATTAAATTTGCTTATGGAAGAAGCTATAAATGAATTTGTTATAAACAATTTGGGGCTTTCCGTGTTTATAATGGTATTGATCCTTGTGGCGGTACCTTCACTGTCTATATGGTTTTACAAGATACACGAGAAGGTAAATAGTATAGACAAGTTACCTTGTGAGAAGCACATGGACATGATAACAAGGCACGAGAGATCAATGACAAAAGTCGAGACCTCGATAAGTTTCTTGATAAAGGAAATCGAGTCTTTGGCCAGGATGTTGAACAACAATAAGGGATTTACAAAAACTATGAGCCCGTTATCCATAACTGAGGAAGGTTACAAGATGATCAATCGTCTTGGTCTTGACAAGATGTTCTCCAGAAACTGGAGACGCATAGACGATCTCATTACCTCGGATTGCGAGGAAAAGACGGCGTATGATATCAATAACTTCTGCATAGAGCAGGCCGTAGTATTCCCGGAGAAGTTCTTGGAGGACGAAGACATTGACAAGTTGAAAGGGGACGCTTACAAAAACGGCCTTGATCTTTCGGCGTACATGAAGGTTGTGGCGGTCATGTCAAGAGATAAGTATTTTAAGGAGCATGGAATTGACATACGGGAATGATCATCCCAATGCGTCAATGACCTTACGGTTGGCCTCGTCAACCTTCTTCTGGTCGAAGTCAATGTATATGGACGTGACCGCCGATCCGATCTCATGCCCCAACGCTGCCGATATAGTTTCCTTAGGTATGTCCATGGAGGCGGCGATTGTCGCCCAGGTGTGGCGGGACCAGTACGACGAGATGTCAGGGAAAAGCGGTTCACGAACCTTCCGGCCTCCAAGGCCGACACGATCGACCGCCCCTATCTCCTTCAGGGCGATACCCATGCGGTGAAGGAAGTTCTTGTAATCCTTGTACTCGTCCATGATGTTGAGCAAGTAATCCTGGCCCCTGTACTTGTCAATAATCTCCATCGCTTCCGGATGCACAAGAATTGAATACAGCTTGCCGGTCTTGGCTCGCTTATATTCGAGGCGTCCGTTGACAAGCTGGGACGGTTTGGCAAGGAACAGGTCGGCCGCGTTGATCCCGATAAGGTAAAACATGAGCATGAACATGTCCCTGTACCGTACCTGGTACGGTTCGCAAGCGTAGTCCCTCAATATACGTAGTTGCTCGATCGTAAGGGACCGTTTCCGGGTGGCCTCTTTCTTGATCTTGAACTTCCGGAACGGATAGGCGGTCGTGTACTCATTATCTATGGCGTAATTGAAAACGGCCCGGATATTGCGCAAGTGGATGGCGTAAGCGTTGACCTTCATTCCTGACTCGACCATGCTCCTCTCGAATCTCTCCAGCCACTTCTTGTCCATGGACTCAAAGGTGCAATCCTTGTCGAAAGCCACGATCTTGTTGCGTGTCGTCGTGTAACAAGTCTTGGTACCTGGCCTGTCCTTCTTCGATACAAACTCGTCGAGGTAAAACAAGAAATTCTTCTTGACCATTTTCTTCGCTCCAAACAAGAGGAAAGAAAGATGCTCCTTAACCGCCTTGTCAGTCATACCCTTTAATTTGCCCTGCGATTCCAGAAGCAGCATCTCATTAACGACCTGTGATAACATATTGCGTAAAGCGGCGTTCTTAGCCCTGTAATTATTCTCCTTCTTGTTGTATTCCCCGTTCTCGAAATTATCGGGTACGGCGAAAAATGCGGTTGACAAAAGAAAGAAATTACGATGCCGCACATATATCCTTATAGGAAAGGTGCCGTCCGACTTAGCTCGTCGTGTGTCTAATATGATCTTTTCGTAAGCCATAATTTGCAACAGATTTGCAACAAATTTACCGAAAATAACCCGTAAAAACAACCAAAAACGGAGGTACAGGAGGAAAAAGGTCACGAAAAAAGGGGCTAGATTCAGCATCTAACCCCTTGATTTTCAGATTGAGCGGTAGGCGAGGCTCGAACTCGTGACCCTCAGCTTGGGAAGCTGATGCTCTACCAACTGAGCTACTACCGCATTTCGTTTACGCCGGCAAAGATACACAAATATTTCTTTTTTGCTATTTTTGCGTGAAAATATTTTCAATAAGACAACAAATGGAAAAATTAGTATTGATAAAAGTCGGAGGTAAAATCGTTGAGGAAGAGAATACTTTACGACAATTATTGAAAGATTTCGCGGCCATTGAGGGCCATAAGGTTTTAGTTCACGGAGGCGGGCGCTCCGCCACTAAATTAGCCGCCGAACTGGGTGTCGAGACGAAGATGGTCAACGGACGGCGCATCACAGACGCTGATATGCTGAGGATCGTGACGATGGTCTACGGCGGGCTTATCAACAAGAACATCGTGGCCAAGCTCCAGGCCCTGGGCGTGAATGCCTTAGGGCTGACAGGAGCGGACATGAACCTGATCCGTTCAGAGAAAAGGCCTGTCAAGGAGGTGGATTATGGCTATGTTGGCGACGTCAAGGAGGTTAACGCCGAATTATTGGCGGGCTTGATCAAGCAAGGCATCGTCCCGATCCTGGCCCCACTGACACACGACAAGGAGGGCCATCTCCTGAATACCAACGCCGATACCATCGCGGGCGAAGCGGCCAAGGCGCTCGCTAAATATTTTGAGGTCACCTTGATGTTCTGTTTCGAGAAGAAAGGCGTCTTAATGGACGAGAACGATGACGAGAGCATTATCCCGGAAATTGATCGGGAAGCCTTCAAGAAATATGTGGACGAGGGCATTATCCAGGGAGGCATGATCCCTAAACTGGAGAACGCCTTTCAGGCGATCGACGCGGGCGTGAGACGGGTTGTCATTACCCAGGCCTCAGAGATCAATAATGGAACAGGCACTATCGTATCTTAATCACATATTTAAGGAAAGATGAGCGATCAAAAATTTGACGAGGCGCCACTCCTGGTGATCGACCAGGCGGTCACCCGATTGCCTGAGCTCCGTTTCCGGCAACCTGTCCGCTGGGAAATAAAGAAAGGTGAGCAATGGGCCATCGTTGGACCGAACGGCGCCGGGAAGACACTCCTGGCCGATTTGGCGCAAAGTAAATTCGCCCTGAAAGAGGGCTCCGTCCGATACGCGGATAACGCGAGAGCCAGCCAATTCATCAAGAGCATCGCCTTCAAGGATATCTATTCGCTGGCCGACTGCAGGAACAGCTATTATCAACAACGCTGGCACTCGACGGAAATAGACGAGATGCCGTTGGTTGCCGACCTGCTGGCGGAGTTCGAGGAATTGACAGATTTCCATAAGATCCTGAACCTGTTCCACATCGAGGAGCTGTTGCCCAAACACCTGATCTTCCTGTCGAGTGGCGAGCTCCGGAAATTCCTGGTCATACGAGCACTTTTGAGCAAGCCACGTATCCTTATCCTCGACAACCCCTTCATTGGCCTTGACGCGCCCTCGCGCGAGTTGCTTGTCGAGATGCTGGGCCTGATGAACCAATTGGAGGGCACGCAGGTCGTCTTGCTCCTCTCCAACCCGCTGGATATACCGGAAATGATCACCCATATCCAACCCGTCATCGACCGGGAACTCCTGCCCGTGATGAGCAGGAAGGCCTTTCTGGACGACCAGTCCCTGATTACCCGCCTTTTCCCCACGGAACGCGACGATTGGGACTTTGACCACCTGAAGTTGCCGGTCGACGAGCATAAGGCGCCCTCCACCCATGAGGTCACTTTGCGGATGGAGCATGTCCAGATTAAATATGGCAGCCGGACCATCCTGAAAGACCTGGATTGGGAAATCAAGAATGGAGAGAAATGGGCCCTCTTCGGACCGAACGGGGCGGGTAAATCGACCCTGTTGAGCCTTGTCTACGCGGACAATCCACAATCCTACGCGAATACGTTTTATCTCTTCGACCGGAAAAGGGGCTCCGGAGAGAGCATCTGGGAAATCAAGCGCCGCATCGGATACGTCTCGCCTGAGATGCATCTCTATTATCAGGAGAATGTACCGACGCTGCGCATTGTCGGGTCCGGATTTTTCGATTCCGTCGGCCTGTTCCGGAAATGCACGCCCGAGCAGGAAGAGATCGCCCTCGAGTGGATGAAAGTGTTTGGCATCGGCCACCTGCGTGACCGGCTGTTCCTCACCCTCTCCTCGGGAGAGCAGCGATTAGCCCTCCTGGCCCGGGCATTCGTCAAGGATCCGGACTTGATCATTTTGGATGAGCCGTTGCACGGACTTGACGTAAGCAACAAGAAATTGGCGGCAGAGATCGTGGAACGTTTCTGCTCACGTCCGGGCAAGACCTTGATTTACGTCACGCACTATCCGCATGAGCTGCCCAAATGCGTCGACCGGAGATTTGAGCTGGTCAAGCACAAATGACAAGTAAAGATGTCAAAAAGTAAGCAATATTGGCTACATAACATAGCATACGGGCCATACAGCTTTCAATAAGACATAAAAACTTGTTATTTAACATATAATTCAGCCAATAATTTTGGCTATTTATTTTTGAAAAGTGAATTAAATATCCGACTTTTGTTACATGATGAATCAACCATTAGCAGAGCGATTGAGACCCCGCACGTTGGACGAGTTTATCGGCCAAAGTCACTTAGTTGGTCCAGGGGCTGTCTTGAGGAAAATGATCGATGCCGGGCGCGTCCCTTCCATTATATTATGGGGGCCGCCGGGAGTTGGTAAAACAACCTTGGCGCAAATTATCTCCCATAAGCTGGAGACTCCGTTTTACACGTTAAGCGCCATCAGCTCGGGAGTAAAGGACGTGCGCGACGTGATCGAGAAGGCCAAGAGCAACCGCTTTTTCAATACGGTCTCACCGATCCTGTTTATTGACGAGATTCATCGGTTCAGCAAATCGCAGCAAGACTCACTGCTAAACGCTGTAGAGACAGGGGTAGTGACCTTGATTGGCGCGACAACCGAGAACCCCTCGTTTGAGGTGATCCGGCCTCTATTGTCGAGATGCCAGGTCTATGTCCTGAAATCGCTGGAAAAGGCCGATTTGCTGAAATTGCTGGAGCGGGCGATAACAACGGACGAGGTCCTGAAGGGGAAAAAGATCAAACTGACGGAGACGGATGCCCTGTTGCGTTATTCGGGGGGCGACGCCAGAAAACTCTTGAACATCCTGGAGCTGGTTATCGCCGGTGAGGAACGCGACGATATCGAGATCCTCGACAAGAAGGTCGTTGAGCGGTTGCAGGAGAATCCGCTTGCCTACGACAAGGGTGGCGAGATGCATTACGACATCATCTCCGCTTTTATCAAGTCGATACGGGGAAGCGATCCGGACGCCGCGATCTATTGGCTGGCCCGTATGGTCGCGGGTGGCGAGGACCCGGAATTTATCGCCCGGCGATTGGTGATCTCCGCCTCCGAGGATATCGGCCTGGCCAATCCGAACGCGCTCCTGCTGGCGAACGCCTGTTTTGAGACCCTGCGAAAGATCGGATGGCCCGAAGGTCGCATTGTCCTGGCGGAAACGACGGTTTACCTGGCGTGCAGCCCCAAGAGCAACTCGGCCTATAAGGCGATCAACGACGCGCTCGCCCTGGTGGAACGTACCGGCAATTTGCCCGTGCCGTTGCATTTGCGGAACGCGCCGACGAAATTGATGGCGGAGCTGAACTACGGGAAGGAATACAAATATGCCCATGATTATGAGAACCATTTCGTCGAGCAGGATTACCTGCCTCCCGAGATCAAGGGGCAACGCATTTGGCAAGGGCAGGAAAACCCTTCTGAGCACAAGCTCATTGAGCAGATGAGGCGTTTGTGGGGCGACCGGTTCTCCAAGTAACGGAAAGAAACAGCCCATTGACAAAAATGAGCTTTTTCTTGAAATTATCGGACATATTTGTCGTGTTGTAAGAAATAATTGTTACATTAGTCGCCTGTTTTGATAAAGAACAGTGACTATAATAAATAATAATCTAAAATATCATTAGACATGAAGAAGCACAATTTTTATGCGGGACCATCTATCTTGAGTGAGTACACAATCAAGAATACAGCCGCGGCTGTAGAGAATTTCGCGGGAATGGGTTTATCCCTTCTTGAGATTTCCCATAGAAGTAAAGAGTTTGTAGCCGTCAATGATGAGGCTCGTGCGTTAATCAAGGAACTGCTTGATATCCCGGCGGGTTATGAAGTTGTTTTCCTGGGTGGCGGTGCCAGCATGCAGTTCTGTATGGTTCCTTATAACTTGTTGAACAAGAAGGCCTCTTATCTTGATACGGGAACTTGGGCATCCAAGGCGATCAAGGAAGCTAAATTGTTCGGCGAGGTCGACGTGGTCGCTTCATCTAAGGATAAGAATTACACCTATATCCCAAAGGACTTCAAGGTCGCTGAGGATTCTGATTATTTCCACTTTACGACAAATAACACGATTTACGGAACAGAGCTGCGCCAGGATCCGGATCTGAACGTCCGCCTGGTTGCCGACATGTCGTCCGATATTTTCTCTCGTCCGATAGATGTCTCCAAATACGATATCATCTATGCGGGCGCGCAAAAGAACCTGGCTCCCGCGGGTGTTACCCTGGCGATTGTCCGTGTGGACGCTTTAGGCCATGTAGAGCGTCCGATCCCGACCATGTTGTCATACAAGACACATATCGATAAGGACTCGATGTTCAATACGCCTCCCGTATTGCCGATCTTCTCCGCTTTGCAGACGTTGAAATGGTATAAAGAGCAAGGTGGTATCGCCGCCATGGAAAAGAAGGACAAGGAGAACGCCGCTATCCTGTATGACGAGATCGATCGCAACAAATTGTTCCGCGGGACAGCCGTGCCGGAGGATCGCTCGATCATGAACGTTTGCTTCGTCATGAACGACGAGTACAAGGAGCTGGAGGACGAGTTCAACAAATTCGCCTCAGCGGCCGGAATGGTCGGCATCAAGGGTCACCGCTCGGTTGGCGGTTTCCGCGCTTCCCTCTACAACGCGATGCCGAAGAGCAGCGTTGAGGCACTGGTCGCTTGCATGAAAGAGTTCGAACGCTTACACTAATAAAGATAGGAGGAGATTATTATGGCAAAGATATTGGTCGCGACAGAGAAACCTTTTGCCGCAGTAGCCGTAAAAGGCATCCGTGAGGTGGTAGAAGGCGCGGGAATGGAATTGGCGTTGCTCGAGAAATATACGGAAAAGGCGCAACTGCTGGAGGCCGTAAAAGAGGCTGATGCCCTGATCATCCGAAGCGATAAGGTGGATGAGGAGGTCTTAGCGGCCGCTCCCAACCTCAAGATCGTGGTTCGAGCCGGCGCGGGCTATGACAATGTGGATTTGGCCGCCGCTACCGCCCATCAGGTTTGCGTCATGAATACGCCGGGACAAAACTCGAATGCCGTGGCGGAGCTCGTCTTCGGTATGCTGGTCTATGGCGTTCGCAATTTCTATAACGGGACATCCGGCTCGGAATTGAAAGGAAAGACATTAGGTATCCTGGCCTATGGCAACGTGGGACGCAACGTGGCCCGCATCGCGAAAGGTTTCGGCATGGAGGTTTACGCTTACGACGCGTTCTGCCCCGCCGAGGCGATCGAGGCGGACGGTGTCAAGGCGGTTGGCTCGACTGCCGAGCTCTTCAAATGCTGCCAGATCGTTTCCCTCCACATCCCGGCAACCCCTGAGACCAAGGGCTCTATCAACCACGAGTTGATCTGCTCGATGCCGAAGGGCGCTATCCTGGTCAACACCGCCCGCAAGGAGGTGATCGACGAGGCCGGCCTGCTTCAGGCGATGACCGATCGTCCGGACCTGAAGTACCTGACGGACATCATGCCCGCGGCGCACGCCGAACTGGCCGAGAAATTCGCCGGCCGCTATTTCAGCACGCCTAAGAAGATGGGCGCGCAGACAGCCGAAGCGAATATCAACGCCGGAATCGCCGCCGCGAAACAGATCGTGGACTTCCTGGTCAACGGCAACGAGAAATTCCGGGTGAACAAATAATTATTTTATCCTTTAGATCAGAATATTATGGCAATTATAAAACCTTTTAGGGGGCTTCGGCCCCCTAAAGACCTGGTTGAGCAGGTCGCTTCGCGTCCTTACGATGTCCTGAACTCGGAGGAGGCCCGGCAAGAGGCAGGCGATAATGAGAAATCGCTTTATCATATCATCCGTCCGGAGATCGATTTCCCGGTCGGGACAGATGAGCATGATCCCGCCGTTTACCTGAAAGCGGCCGATAACTTCAAGAAGTTCCAGGAAAAAGGCTGGCTGGTGCAAGACGACAAGCCCTGTTATTACGTCTACGCGCAGACCATGAACGGCAAGACGCAATACGGCCTTGTGGTGGGTGCCTACGTCCCGGACTATATGAACGGCGTGATCAAGAAGCATGAGCTGACCCGCCGCGACAAGGAGGAGGACCGCATGAAGCATGTCCGCGTAAACAACGCGAACATCGAGCCCGTCTTCTTCGCTTATCCGGACAATGAGGAGATTGACGAAATCGTGGCGAAATATACCGCCCGCAAACCGGAATACGATTTCATCGCCCCCTTGGATGGCTTCGGCCATACGTTTTGGGTGATCGACGACGACGCGGACATTGACCGGATCACCGGATTGTTCGCCCAGATGCCCGCCCTTTATATCGCGGACGGCCATCACCGCTCGGCAGCGGCCGCCCTGGTAGGCGCCGAGAAGGCGACCCAGAATCCGAACCACAAGGGAGACGAGGAATACAACTATTTCATGGCGGTCTGCTTCCCGGCCAACCAGCTGACGATTATTGACTATAACCGTGTGGTGAAAGACCTGAATGGCCTGACGGATGAGGCTTTCCTCGAGAAATTGGCGGAGAATTTCATCGTCGAGCTTAAGGGACCTGAGATCTACAAGCCTCAGGCACTGCATAATTTCGCGCTCTATCTCTCGGGCAACTGGTATTCGCTGACGGCGAAAACGGGCACATACGACGACAATGACCCGATCGGCGTGCTGGATGTCACCATCTCCTCGAACCTGATCCTCGACCGTATCCTGGGGATCAAGGATTTGCGCTCGGACAAGCGGATCGATTTCGTCGGCGGTATCCGTGGGCTTGGCGAGCTGAAGCGCCGTGTGGACAGTGGCGAGATGCGTGTGGCCCTCGCGCTCTATCCGGTCACCATGAGGCAATTGATGGACATCGCGGACAGCGGCAACATCATGCCTCCCAAAACAACCTGGTTCGAGCCTAAACTCCGTTCGGGATTGGTGATCCACAAACTGGATTAAGAGGCCGCCCGCGTATCGGCGAGCAGTGAGCCGCGACTCAACAAATAGAAAATGATCATTTTCATGCCCGCGTACCCCTACGCCAAGCAGAAAATGATCATTTTCATGTCCGCGTACCCCTACGCCGAGCAGAATCTAACCATTTTCACGTCCGCGTACCCCTACGCCGAACAGAATATAGCTATTTTCATGTCCGCGTACCCCTACGCCGAGCAGAATCTAATCATTTTCATGTCCG
>CHCFR05602__coassemble_1199_pt1 | contig 11615 bp, 8 predicted proteins | sample CHCFR05602__metabat2_low_PE_046 | metagenome-assembled genome bin CHCFR05602 | reverse complement strand
TTTTTTGGTGGGCGGAATTTAGGAAACACAAAGGAGGCATCAAACTTCATACCTTGTATGATGTAAAGACCTCCATACCGACAATCGTACTGGTAACCAATGCTAAAGTACATGACGTAAACATGCTGGATGAGTTGAGTTATGAAAAGGGAAGTTTCTATATCATGGATAAAGGATATGTTGACTTCACCCGTTTGCATAAGCTTCACACCTGTGGTGCTTACTTCGTTACACGTGCAAAGGATAATATGAGATTCCGTAGAATGTATTCCCGTGAAGTCGATAAAACAACCGGAATAAAATGTGACCAGATTGGAATACTTGAAACGTATAAATCGCTCAAAGCATATCCGGACAAACTCCGGCGGGTTAAATACTACGATGAAGAACTGGGCAGAGAATTTGTGTTCATCACCAACAACATGGAACTCTCAGCAGAGGAAGTAGCCTTGCTATACAAGAACCGTTGGCAGGTGGAACTATTTTTCAAATGGATAAAGCAACACCTGAAAGTAAAATCTTTTTGGGGAACCACGATGAATGCAGTCAAGACACAAGTCTACTGTGCCATCATAACATACTGTCTGGTTGCCATTGTCGCTTACAAATTGAAAGTTAACCGTCCAATCTACGAAATCCTACAAATTTTGAGTTTTTCTCTACTGGATAAAACACCTGTAAGAGAGATACTTACCAATTGCGATTACAAAAATGTCAAAGAACTAAATTATAAACAATTGAAAATCAGCTGGGACTAAGTGCCCAGCAGTGATTTGATTTCTTTTCTTAATGAAAAACAAAAAAAAAGTCTGTATGTTCAACACATACAGACCGAACAATTCCCTTCTTGAGAAGAATTACTCAGCAGGAGCTGCCTCAACAGCAGCAGAATCAGCAGGAGCAACCTCAACAGCGGCAGAATCAGCAGGAGCAACCTCAGCAGCTGGCTCTTCTACAACTGCAGCATTCTCTGTCTCAGCGACAGCATTGTTTGACTCAGCGTTCTTATTACCACAAGAAGTGAAAGAAACTGCCGCGATAACAGCGGCAAACGCAACTAACTTTTTCATTTTTGCCTTAATTTAAAATACCGTCTATAATTTCCTTTTGTTCTTAAAACACCGCGAATATATGTATTATATAATTATGTTGTATAACATAGCGGGCTGTTTTTTTCAATATTTTTATGAAGGCATTATATAATATTCTGAAATTAATTCCGTTTGCCCTAATAATCACAACAATAGTACGGGTTGAGGCGCATGGCAGTATATTTCCAATTCCATCGCAGTGTATTGGAATTTTCACTGCGATGAAACCGAAAACAGGCTTAAACTAATAATTGCTATACAGATAACGCTTGATGCTCTTCTTTGGAGTCTTCTCGAACTCCGTCGGATAAAGCTGGATCGATCCTACCGCCTCGTAAGGCGCTAGCAGCTTGTTCAGCTCAACACGGTTTTTCTCCATAATGACCGGTAAATCATCGTGCGACAACCCCGCGCCATCAACCGTATCATAATCCGGATAAACCAGACCAACCAATTTTCCATCCTTCTCAACAATCAGGCTCTCCAACACGAAGGGTAAGTTATTCAGTTTCGACTCGATCTCCTCCGGATAGATGTTTTGTCCGCTTGGTCCCAGAATCATGGTCTTACTGCGTCCACGGATGTATAAACGGTTATTCTCGTCGAGCGTACCCAAGTCACCGGTCTTAAGCCAACCATCCGCCGTAAAGACCGCCTGTGTCGCCTCCTCGTTCTTATAATAACCTTTCATGACATTCTCACCTCGCACCTGGATCTCACCCACCTTCTCACGTGGATTGTCCGAGTCGATACGTGCCTCCATGATTCCTTTCAGCACCTGGCCGCAAGAACCCGGCACATAATCATAATGATGGTCATAACTGATCAGCGGGCCACATTCGGTCATACCGTAACCGATCGTATAGCGGAACTTAATCTTATAAAGGAAATCAGCCACCTCCTGATTCATGGCGGCTCCACCCACGATCACCTCGCGGAACCGTCCTCCCAAGGCGTCGGTCAGCTTCTCACGGATACGGGCATAAATGCGGGAATCGAGCAATGGGATATTCAAGGCCAGACGCATCGACCGCTTGCTCAACTGGGGCAGGATCATCTTCTTGTAGATCTTCTCCAGGATCAAGGGCACAGTCAGGATCAGGTTCGGCTTTACCTCCTCGAAGGCCCGCAACAGGATCTTCGGCGAGGGCACTTTGCCCAACAGGAAAACATGCGCACCCACCGCCATCGGAACAAGGAAATTGAACGCGCAGCTGTAGGCATGCGCCAATGGCAAGAAACAGAGTTCACGCTCGCCCTTGAACAGCAGGTCGAGTGTTTTGGCATAGACGACATTTCCCGCCAGGTTATTACCCGTCAGCATAACACCCTTGCTGAAGCCGGTCGTACCCGAGGTATAGTTCAACTCGACAACCTTATCATTATCCAGTTCGGCATAACGGATCTGTTCCCTAGAGAAACCATGCGGATAAGCCTCGGCCATCTTTGAGTCGAGATTCTTCAGGAACTTCTGGATATTCTCGCCATCCCGCTGGTGCAGGCAACGGAAATCGGACAACGAGAAGACACCACGTACGTTCTCGATCTTCTCCTCTTCCAGCGAGTCCCATACCCGGTCGCTCACAAAGAGAAAGCTTGATTCCGAATGGTTAATAATATGATGAATATCGTTCGGGCTAAAGTCCTGCAAGATGGGAACAATGATCGCACCATAAGTGATGGTCGCCATATAGGCCACGCACCAACGGGCACAATCCTTACCAACCAAGGCGACCTTATCGCCCCTCCGGACACGGCATGAGTCGAACAACAAATGGATCCTGGCGATCTCGTTGGCCAACTCGCCAAACGTGAAGCTCACATTTTTCCCATAATCCGTCAAGGCGGGCAAATCCCAATTCTCCTTGAAACTTTGCTCGTAGATCTTAATGAAGTTTTCTTGAATCATAAATTATATCGTAAGAAATAACAGGCGCAAAATTAGCAAAAAAACAGATTTACAACCATTTCGGCCGCATCCCTTTCGATAAAATAACGGATGTTTGGAGATATTTGGGCTTTTCGGCCCACTCTTCCCGGCAACAGGCATCGTTAACCCCTCACGACAGGCATTATCAAGACCTTATGACAGGCATCATTACCCCCTTATAACAGGCTTTATTAACGAGAGATAACAAAACGACAAAAAAAGCCAAAATATCCTGCCCAGGGGAAGAGTTTTTCCGTTAAAGCCCTAACTTCGCGACCGGAAAGAATCCTATAAAAACAATATCATCATGTCTGAAACAGCACCTCTCATCTCGGATCTGGCTCTGATCCTGGTCATCGCCGGCATCGTCACGCTTATCTTCAAGAAACTGAATCAACCGATCATATTGGGGTACATCCTCTCCGGATTCCTCACCTCGCCCTATTTTCCCTTGACGCCGAACGTATCGGATCCGGCGAATATCGAGACCTGGGCGGAAATCGGTATTATCTTCCTCCTGTTTGCCATGGGACTTGACTTCAGTTTCAAGAAATTGATGCGAGTGGGAGGTACGGCAGTCATCTCGGCCATCATCATCGTGGCCGGTATGATGCTCGTGGGCTACACGGCGGGTAACGCCATGGGCTTCTCGCATATCAGCAGCCTGTTCTTGGGAGGTATGCTCTCCATGTCATCGACAGCGATCGTCTTCAAGGCATTCGACGAGATGGGCCTGCGTGACCAGAAGTTCGCCGGTGTCGTCATCGGCATACTCGTGGTCGAGGACCTGGTCGGCGTCGTCCTCATGGTGTTGCTCTCCACGCTGGCTGTCAGCAAACAAGTGGAGGGCATGGAGATGCTGAACAGCATTCTTAAGCTGGCCTCCTTCCTTATCTTCTGGTCTATCCTTGGCATCTATCTGATCCCGACCTTCCTGAAGAAGGCCAAACAACTCCTGAACGACGAGACCTTGCTGATCATCTCTTTAGGTCTCTGCCTGGCGATGGTGATGATCGCTGTCAAGGCCGGCTTCTCGGCGGCACTGGGCGCCTTCGTCATGGGTTCCCTATTGGCAGAGACGGTACAAGCCAGCAAGATCGAGCGACTGGTAAAACCGGTCAAGGACCTGTTCGGCGCCATCTTCTTCGTCTCGGTCGGCATGATGATCGATCCCTCGTTACTGACAGCCTACTTCGTACCTATCCTGGTTCTTACGCTCCTGGTATTGGTGGGACAGAGCTTCTTCGGCAGCGTCGGCGTACTGGTAGCCGGACAACCATTGAAGATAGCCGTCCAATCCGGCTTCTCGTTGACACAGGTCGGCGAGTTCGCCTTCATCATCGCCACACTAGGTACCTCACTTGGGGTCACGGAGTCGTTCCTCTACCCTGTCATCGTGGCCGTCTCGGTCATCACGACTTTCCTGACGCCTTACATGATGCGCCTGGCCGAGCCGACCTACAATTTCCTTGACAAACGGTTGCCGACCTCGACCAAGATCCTCCTGGCCAGATATACTTCCGGATCAAATACCGTACGGCACAAGAACGCCTGGCACAGCCTGATCCGTTCGATGATGATCCCGGTGGCCCTCTACGCTACCTTCTGCGTCTTCTCGATCGTGATCTTCTTCACCTACATCTCGCCCATCATTATGGACCACCTGCCCGACTGGCGAGGTAAAACGCTTAGCCTGCTGGTGATCCTGACGATCCTGTTGCCCTCGTTCTGGGCGATCGTGATGAAAAAGAACCACTCGCCGGAGTTCAAGAAGCTTTGGAACGATAACAAATATAATCGCGGCCCGTTGGTCTCGTTGATCCTGATCAAGGTCATCATCTGCGTCAGCATCCTGATGCCGGTCATCAGCCATATCTTCAACGTCGCCACCGGTATCGGTCTCGTGATATCGATCGCCATCATCGTGGCGGCAGTCTTCTCGAAAGGGTTGCGTAAGCGCTCACTCTCCATCGAGCGACGTTTCCTGGAGAATTTCAGCGGGAGCGATACGAGACTCTCTACGCTGAGCGAGAAAGAGATCGCCGGCCGATTGCCCTTCGATGAACTGCACCTTGTCGAGCAGGAGTTGCCCCCTTACCTGAGCTTCCTGGGAAAAACCCTCAAGGAGGTCAACTTCAGGCAACGTTACGGGCTGAACATCGTCGCCATCATCCGGGGCGATATGCGCCTGAATATTCCTAATGGTAATGAGCGGCTCTTCCCATACGACAAGATCGTCATAGTCGGTACCGACGAGGAATTGGAACGTGCCCGTGCCTCCTATCGGTCCGAGAAACAGGAACATCAGGCCAAGACGGAGAATACGTCCAGCGACTTCCTCTCAATCGAGCAGTACGCCATCGAGCCCGCCTCGCCTTGGGATGGACAAACCATCAGCCAATCGCGTATCAAGGAGATGGGCAATTGCCTGATCATCGGTATCGAGCGTAATGGACAAGCCATCATGAACCCGCCCGCCAATACCCGCCTGCAGGCAAACGATATCCTTTGGCTGGCTGGCGAGCGCAAGCAGATACTCGCGCTTTTCGGTGAGAAGAAAAAAGTAAATTAATCGAATAACTTTCGTTCGCTTTGTCTTATCTTCGCGACATAATTACGGGAACGAAAATAAATTATCTAACTAAACTATATTTTTGACATGTATAGAACTCGGACATGTGGCGACTTGCGCCTCGCCGATGAAGGTTTGGTGGTAACACTGGCCGGATGGGTGCAACGCTCGCGGAAAATGGGTGGTATGACATTTGTCGACTTGCGCGACCGTTATGGCATCACCCAGTTGGTTTTCAACCAAGAAATTGACGCCCAGCTTTGCGAGAAGGCAAACAAGCTCGGACGCGAATATGTCATCCAGGTGAAGGGCACGGTGCGCGAGCGCTCAAGCAAGAACACGCACATCCCAACAGGAGACATTGAGTTGATCGTTAGCGAACTGAATATCCTCAACACGGCGGTAACACCGCCTTTCACCATCGAGGACGAGACTGATGGTGGCGACGACCTGCGCATGAAGTATCGTTATCTGGACCTGCGCCGTTCATGCGTTCGCAAAAACCTGGAGTTGCGCCATAAGATGGCTTTCGAGGTACGCGATTACCTCAACAAGCAAGGCTTCCTCGAGGTGGAGACGCCCGTATTGGTCAACTCGACACCTGAGGGCGCACGCGATTTCGTGGTGCCTTCACGCATGAATCCGGGTCAGTTCTATGCCCTGCCCCAATCACCGCAGACCTTGAAACAGTTGCTGATGGTTTCCGGATTCGACCGTTATTTCCAGATCGTGAAGTGCTTCCGCGATGAGGACTTGCGTGCTGACCGCCAGCCGGAGTTCACGCAGATCGACTGCGAGATGAGCTTCGTTGAGCAGGAAGACGTGCTCGAGCTCTTCGAGGGTATGGCCAAACATCTCTTCAAAACCATCCGTGGTATCGAGATCAAGGAGGCGTTCCCACGCATGACATGGCACGACGCCATGAAATATTATGGTAGCGACAAGCCGGACTTGCGTTTCGATATGCGTTTCGTCGAGTTGATGGACATCCTGAAAGGATATGGCTTCAGCGTATTCGACAGCGCCAACTATATCGGAGGTATCTGCGCCAAGGGTGCCGCTTCTTACACCCGTAAGCAATTGGATCAACTGACGGAGTTTGTGAAACGTCCGCAAGTAGGCGCCAAAGGCATGGTCTATGCCCGTGTCGAGGCCGACGGTCACGTGAAGTCAAGCGTAGACAAGTTCTACGGACAAGAGACGCTCCAGAAGATGAAAGAGGCTTTCAACGCCGAGCCGGGCGATCTGATCCTGATTCTTTCGGGCGACGACGCCATGAAAACCCGCAAGCAGCTTTGCGAGTTGCGCCTTGAGATGGGTAACCAACTGGGCCTTCGCGACAAGGACAAGTTCGCTTGCCTTTGGGTGATCGACTTCCCGCTCTTCGAGTGGAGCGAGGAGGATCAACGCTTCTACGCTATGCACCACCCGTTCACCTCTCCGAATCCAGACGATATCCCATTGCTGGATACCGATCCAGGCCGTGTACGTGCCAACGCTTACGACATGGTGATCAACGGTGTTGAGGTCGGTGGTGGCTCAATCCGTATCCACGACAGCCAGCTGCAAGACAAGATGTTCAAGCTGCTGGGCTTCACCGAGGAGAGGGCTCAAGAGCAGTTCGGCTTCCTGATGAACGCGTTCAAGTATGGCGCGCCGCCTCACGGAGGTTTGGCATACGGTCTCGACCGCTGGGTATCACTCTTCGCCGGTCTGGATTCAATCCGCGACTGTATCGCTTTCCCGAAGAACAACTCTGGTCGCGACGTGATGCTCGACGCACCGGGCGTGCTCGATCCCGCGCAACTTGATGAGTTGCACCTGAAGGTGGACATCAAGGAATCATAACATAACGGACATAATATAAGAAAGAGGCCGTACCATATTATTACGATGGTGCGGCCTCTTGTTTTAAAGATCTTTTATTAGATAAGTTTATGTCGGAATACCTTTCTCATAAAGATATTCCGGGGCAAAACCAATTTCATTATTCCAATCGATCGTAAAAGGATCGATAGTGAATCGTTTGAAGTAATCCAAGTCCTTCAATTTACAGCAAATGCCATGGCTCAATTCCCCTGAAAAATCAAACAACTTCTCCACACCATCACTAAACCAAATATGAAGGATATAACCATCCACATACTCTGCTCTTGTTACAGTTAGAATTTCATTCGTTTCCATATTACATTTTTATCTCAATGGTTCTATCTTTTTAAGTGCCTCCCGACGAGACAATCGTTCCCAATTCTCAAGCAATTCATCCTTATGCTCATCAAGCCAATCAAATATAAGATTCAATGCTCTACGAGGGAAACATCCTGTTACAATTCCATCCTGAATAGTAATCGTAGCTTTGTACCCCTGATAGACCGCATGAAAATGCGGAGGATTGTGATCATTAATATACATATAAATCACAATTCCATAAAACTTACTGATTTCCGGCATAATCCAGTCTAATTTTTCACCATTTACAAAACTCAATAAAACAACGCATTCTCATAGAATGCCATCATAAAATAAAACTAATCCAGCTGTTCTATTTCCTCGATACTCAGACCCGTACACTGCGCAATAACCTCCAAAGACATTCCGGATTGTTTCATCTTATGGGCAACGTCCTTTCTTCCTTTTTCAAAGCCTTCTGAAATTCCCTTAATCCGGCCCTCCGCACGGCCTTCCTCGAGTGCCCGCTCTTTCATATAATTCCAGGTATTATATTGATCGCGATATACTTTCAGGCAGGCCTCATATTCGTCGCGTTCCTTCTTGTTCATGTTGACAATGCGGGCCAGCTCTTCCAGGCGTTGGAAAAGGGCCTTCTGTCCCTTGAATGGTAATGATTCCAGTTGTTCCATATGCTTCAAGTTATATAGCCAATAATCCAATGGGGTCGCGCAGTCTTGCTCCGTCTTGTCGAACAACGGGAACTCTATGAAGATCTCCCGGATCATGTTCGAGACCGGATTACCCGTATCCCGGTCAGCCAGGACAATATCCGTCCGAACCTTATTGGTCTTGCCGCTCGCGAAATTCAGGAAGAAGATCCCATAGACGGGAACGATGTTGAATTTCCATTTGTCGCCGACCTTATCCTGGCTCGCTATCGCCCGACAAATATAATAAAGTCCTCTCTCATAAATATAAGGCTGGTCGCAATTTTGCATTTCCACGATGAATATGCTACCGTCCCTGTCCCTGCAACGAAGGTCGAAAACGGCGGTCCTGCCGTCTGTCGTCTCCGGAGGAAGCTCGCTGTTCATATACTCCAGATCCTCGATGTGGCGTTCGCCGTCGAGAAGGTCGTTCAACAGATCAATCAACAGCACTTTGCTGTTCTCCTGACCGAAAAGGATCTTGAATCCCCTGTCCACAAAGGGACTGATAAATACGCTTTTTTCCATAATTACGGTTTTTATTGTTTACTGGGCAAAAGTAGTGAAAAAATGCCTATTTTATAGCCAATATATTCCGTGAATAAAAAATGGATCGGCCATTGTTCGGTGAGCGTTAAGCGAAGTAGTGGAGAGGAGCGGCCGTGAGCGCCTTTGTTTGAGTGCGAAGCACGAGTTTTAGGCGCGAACAGCGGAACGAAACTACGGAGTAGCTCAGCGAACGCAGGCCTTGACCTTTTGGTTCTTTTGGGTCAAGCCAAAAGAACAAACACACACCTCACCGACACAAAGAGGCCAACACGTCTGCCGGATAAAACTCACGCAACAGGATCAACACCTGCTCATGCTTCAGGTGAAGATACTTTCCATAAGGGATCTTGCCATCCCGCCGGCCCCGGACATAAAGCCAGATCTCCTCAAACAACAGGGGATGAATCGCCAACGTCCGGAACAATACCGGCTCCACGTTAGTAAACAACATCGACTTAATCCGCTCACACAGCAGGGCCCATAATTCCGCGTTCAGGCTACACCCTACGATCATGGTATCGGACATCGCCAGTCCTTTGAGTTGTCGATTGGGCAAAACCGCAAACATCTCCTGCGAAGTCAACAGATGGATCGCCCCTTCCTTATCGACCCGGACATCGCCCTTCATAAGAAAATAGAACATAGGCATCGTCCGTCCGCCACACAAGACAAACGGCTGGCCCGCCGCCACCTCGTAGATGGCAAGCGGGCCTCCTTCCACCGGGCGGGAACCTGTTGGCCCCGCCTCTTTTATATTATCTCTTCTTCTCATCGATCATCAACGCACACGGAGTTTGACATTACGGATAATGCCATCCATATCCTCAGCATAGACCACATAGATCGCGCCTCGGGGGACATTCAACCGATAGGCCGTCTGGTTCGCCAACGATTGCTGGGTCACCAGGTCGCCATCGATGCCGTAGACGCGGACGGAGCGCAACGGCGTGCCCACCGTCGTCACCACGATCTCGCCCGGACGAAGGGAGTAGATCGAGATGTCGTCGCCCGTATGGATCCGGTCGTTGTCGGTCGAGAGGCCGCTTCGCAAGAAGTAACGGCCGTGGCTCTCGCCGTCGACTGCCAACTCGTAACGGTCGCCCACCAGCTCCATGCTCTTACGGGTCTTCGCGTCGTAGAGGTAAAGCGGCTCCGTCAATTGGCTCATGCCCTCGATGGCCACCGTCACCTCGCCGCCCGCCTCATTGTAGACGCCCAAGCCCACGTTGCGAATCGCCTGAAGGGCGTTCACTTGGGCGGCGGCAGTCCCGGCCACGGTATAGACCACCGGCACGTCCAGCTCGGAGTCGATCAGCGCGATCGCGTCCTCGGACTCCTCATACCCGTCGTGCGCGTCTTCCCGCGTCGCCAGCTTGGCCACGCTGCGCTGGTCGCCTCGTTCGGCGGTCAGGGTTAGCGTGGGATTGAAGGCATTATAAGCGACAGATTCCGTACCGGGGCCTTCCGGCTTAGAAACAAACATATCTGGAGTAAATGTGACGGTCTTTTCCGCATCTTCATCCTTTGACCATTCAATAAAAAACGCTTGCATTGGAGCGATATAGCCAGCCTTCGAACCGTCTTCCCCTGAGAACTTATCTTCCGTCATATTATCCACCGTCGCACTGAATTTACCTTCTTGGTAAGTCCAGTATGTAGAAATACCATTCTCTCTCAAGAAATCTTCCATCTTCAGATAAGCCATCGCAGGATTACCGATCAAATAATAATTGCCATTATTATATGCGTTATCCAATTGAATCGTGTAAACCTCCGTCGTCGCATCAGGATCAAGCTCCGCTAAACGACCTGCCTTTTCTGTCCGAGAAGCCGTATTCAAATCTAATGCTTTTGTCAAAGGCTTCTCATATTTGTAACTTCCATCCGCTTTCGGAAGGCGAACCAAAGTCTTTCTATTCTCATCCTCACCTGGAATGTCCTCCACACTCAGATAGAAACCTTTACCAATCGGATATTCCACAGTCACGTCGTTATATTCGATGCTCCAGTTGTTCTTGACAAGCGCAACTTTCGCTATTTCATTATTATCTTCCTTTGGCTCTCCATCTACTTTCGAATATTTCACCGCACTATTCCAAGCCTTTTGATAGAAAGCGGGGGCCCAGCGGCTATTCGTATTCTTGCCATCATAATTAATCTTCGTAAACGCCGGAGTCTCCTGCCGCCCATTCGACTTAGGCGCATAAATATCTCCCGCGTACACATTCTGCAAAGGCGAGGCCATCCATCGTTTCTCCATATTCGCCATCTCGAACTCTACCCAGGCTTTCTGGTAATTCAAGAGGTGTTGGTTGAGGAGGGTGGCGTTGGGCTTGAAGTAGACTTGCTCTACCTTATTAATATAATAGGGCTTGATCTCATACTTCTTTTCATTCGCCCGACTCGGATCCTCTGACTTTACGGTATCCACCGCTATATCATATTGGATGGTATAATTCTCTCCGAAATCCCATATTATATCATTTACATCTTCCTTCTTAGCTTCAGCCAAGTTCAATGGGTCATTTCCTAAAAGCGTTATCTTTGAGAAATAAAGTGGCGAGAAAGCATTTGTGATGACATCATCACCATTG
>CHCFR05602__coassemble_1196_pt1 | contig 11625 bp, 9 predicted proteins | sample CHCFR05602__metabat2_low_PE_046 | metagenome-assembled genome bin CHCFR05602 | reverse complement strand
TAGACAAATGTGAAAAACTGAACATATCCACCACATATCCCATCAGGCTAAGCGCCGCGACAATAAGCGTCTGTTTCTGTGGAGAGATGGTTGTTGAGATAAATGGAATCGATCATCAGATCAATCCCGGCAAGTTGGTTATTACGCTGGCCAATGATATTATCCAATATAAAAAAACGTCTGACGACATAAAAGGCCTGTTATTGATCGTGTCTCCAAATTTTCTGGAAGACGCGCTACAGAAGGTAAATGATTTATTCTCTTTATTCTTATATATCCAAAAATACCCTTGCCTGAATCTTGCCATCAGGGAACAAGATATGATCCGGAATTTTTATGCCTTTTTCGAGTCACAACTAAGCTACAAACACCCATATCCTTACCAGAACAAAATCATCCGTTCCATTTTACAAGCGTTTATCTATTATATCACCAGCCTCTTCAACAACGAAAAAGACATAAACAAGCACGACCGGCATGAGGAAATTTTCAGGCAATTCATCCTATTAATAATCAAGCATTATAAAGACAGAAAAAAACTCGACTTTTACGCCCAACACCTATGTATCTCATCTAAGTATCTTTGCGATATTATCAAAAAGACAAGCAGGCGCACACCCAGAGAATGGATTGATCACTATACGATCCTTGAGGCCAAAATCCTCTTGCGGACAACCGATAAGACAACAGAACAAATATCTTATGAGCTCAATTTCCCGAATGCCTCCTTCTTCTGTAAATTCTTTAAAAAGAACGTGGGCATGACAACAAAACAATATCGGGCTTTACTGACAAAATGAAAATAGGATAAAGAGCGCTCTCCAACATTGTTGTCAATAGCAGGAATCCGGTAGATATTACATTTTGTCAAAACAACCCACTTTTCCTCGCGATATTTCGGGGCTGTGTACGAGTCGTGAAAAAATAAACGATCCTGGCGAAGTTAAGGTTTTACGGTTTATCACCTAAAACAAAGATATGATTTCACCTTAATCAAAAACAGATTACTATAAATTCATTATGCCAAGACAATAGCCTTATATCAATAAAAATATCACCTCAAAAAGACTCAATAAAACAGGCGGAAAAAGTCCGATAAAGTGTTAAAACAGGACTCAAAATAAGACTTAAAACAGCGAATACAGTCGTATCAGCCGACACATTAGGTGACGAAGGCAAACATGTACGTACCTGTTTGGCAACGGCAACGTTTATGGCCGTTTTTTCTTTCGAACGCGAGCGCAGTTTTCTTCGGAGAAAACTCCAAATTCCTCCGAAGAAAACAACCATTTCGTTCGGACAAAATAAGAAATGCCTTCATTTTGTCAATTGACCTTGATTATACCGACCATTTTCGCTCAAAGTACGCGTTAGCAAAAAGAGGCGATCACAAGACAAATAACATCAAAAAAGGCTAATCTCTATCTTTACGAATTGACATCACATAATGCCCGCATGTTCTTATTTCATGAAGGGATCAAGCACAGCCAACAGGTCTGCCCGCGACATCGCTCCACTTTGCCGATAGAGCACCTCGCCTTTCCTGAACAGGATCAATGTCGGCACCGACCGGATCTGATATGCGGCTGCCGTATCGCCATACTTATCCACATCCACCTTGATGATACGGATCTTATCACCCAAAACGGACTTAACCTCCTCCAATACCGGATGCATCATTTTACACGGTTGGCACCAGGTGGCGAAAAAGTCTACCAAAACAAGACCTTCGCCTGATATAACATCATTAAATGTTTCCATCACTCTTTTCTGTTTCTGTTTATTATAAAAAACACGTTCTTATTATCGCAAAGATAATGTTTTTCCAATCCCTCTTTTAAGTGGACTAAAAAATAATCGTTACATTTGTCCAAGACAAAAATATCCGAATTCCACAAGATACCTTAAAATAACGAACATATGAAAATAGAAAAAATCACATCCGACAAGAAACGTTTCCTCGAGCTTCTTTTGCTGGCGGACGAGCAGGAATCCATGATTGACCGTTACCTGGAAAGGGGCGAGCTGTTTGTCATGTACGAACCGGAAGACAAGGTGGCATGCGTCGCGGTCGTCACCAACGAGGGGAACGATGTCTGCGAATTAAAAAACATCGCCGTCGATCCAAGCCACCAAAGGAAAGGCTTGGGCCGTAAGATGATCGAGTTCCTTTGCCAACATTACAGTGGAAAATACAACACCATGCTCGTTGGCACCGGCGACAGCCAACAGACCCTCTCCTTTTATAAAAGTTGCGGATTCAATTTCTCGTATATCATCCCCGACTTCTTTACCCGTAACTACGACCACCCAATCGTGGAAGATGGAAAAATACTGACGGACATGATCTATTTCCGCCGGTCGCTCACATAGGTTAAACAAAGAAGATAATGCCCTCCCGATCATTTCTATCAGACATCAGGAGGGCATATCTTTTTCCTCATGACGAAGTTTGTCAGCCACAACTTATTGGCCTTCTCCTTCTGCTCCTTGACCACCTCGTAACCTCTTTTTTCAAAGAAGGGCCGTGCCGTCAAGCTCACTTCCGAGGAGATTTCGTCAACCTCATATTCCCGGGCAATTCTTTCCACCTCGGAAAGCAGGAAAGTCGCGACACCCTTTCCCTGCCATGCCTCATGAACAAACAGGGAATGCAAGTAACCTTCGTGGTTCATGGAAGAATAACCGACCAATTGCCCCTGCTTATCCAAAGCCCCAACGAAACAGTGCTTCGGCAATAATTCCCTGAAGCGTCTTTCACTGCCACAAGAGGCCCAATCCTCAACCTCCTCTGACGTATAATCTCTTGAGTTGACATGAAGCACCGTCGTCCGGAATAAAACCATCATTTTCGGTATATCCTTTTCCGACAAAAAACGAAGACTATAAGCCGGCTCTTTCAGTTCTTTCACCATAACATATTCCTCTTCGGTCTCCCTGATTATCCGGAAACCCAATTTAAGATACATGCGCACCGCATAGTTCGCTTTTTGAACAGAAAGTGAAACCCGGCCATACCCTTTCCCTGCCAAAAGAGAAAGCATTTCTTTCATCAACCGGCCACCAATGCCTTTATTTCGATATTCCTCATACAAGGAAATGGAAAGCGAAGGTGTCTGGTCGTCTACATGTCCGTAATCATTCATGATCCTTGTCCATACGGCACCGACCACCTTTCCGTCACATTCAGCGACCAAGCATAAGTCGTCCGCCCGCTTACCGAAATCCTCGATATAAAGCCTCAGTTCCGGCAAATCGACAACACTTTTGGGCGGTGCCTCCACGCCTTCCGGGATGAAGATCGCCTCATAAAGGAAATCGCGCAACAAAGCGATCTCCTCCTTTCGCAGCGGACGGATAACACTCAACCGATCACCCATTGTTCTATATTCCTAGTATCACGACTAAAGTTGACGCCAATCTTATACACCGTCCGACCATCGGCAGCGAACGGCTTCGCATAATTCCTGGCCTCTATCTGGGCCAACGCCTCCTCGGCGGTCCCCTCAAACTTGAACTCCATCACATAGATATATCCTGAAGTCTTCACGACCAGATCAATCCGGCCCTGAGAAGTATGATATTCCGCCTCGCAATAAAAGCCCAACAACCTGAATAGAATAAACAGCACATTCTGGTAATGGAGCTCATGATCTCGAATCAACTCGTATGGCGTATCCGCAAAGAAACTCTGGAGGCGAGACATGAACGCGTCAATCTTACCACTCCTCATCTCCTTAACAAAACTCATGATATGAAAACTGGCATTCCTGCCGCCCATATTCATATAACGAGGCATAAGGAAATCCATAAAGCCCTGTTCCACCTCTTGATTCGGAAAGCCCAAGTTGTAATTCCTAAACTCTGGGTCGTATTGTTTTATCGTCAGATAACCACTTTGGAAAAACAGGGGGATCGGATTATGATCCAGATTCTCCAGCCCGGTCAACTCATCCGCCGTAGCTTCGGCATTATCCGCCAGATCACTTAAACGATAATGATTCTTTTGGAGAAGCTTAACCAATATCGTGGGTGTCCCGGTGGAGAACCAATAATTCTCCGGCTGCATCCGGTAAAACGTATTTAAGATACTGAACGGGTTATACATGCCTTCCGTGTCCTGGACAAAATGATATCCATCATATCTCTTCCGAAGCAAATCGCAAGCCTGATCATAAGTCACCTTCAACCTTAGCGCCAACGCTTGAATATCCTGCCCGAAATTCGGGATTAGCTCCGTCTCGCTTATGCCGCAAAGTGACGCGAACGAGGCATCCATCGTAATATCATTTAAGTTGTTAAGGTCACTGAAAATACTAACCCGACTGAAACGGGTAACTCCTGTGAGTAAAGCGAAACGAATATACTTGTCACAAGTCTTCAAGTTGCCATAAAAGGCCTTGAGGATACTCCGGTACTCCGACTGCAATTCCTCATCCTCAAGCGACTGGATCAAAGGTTTGTCGTATTCATCGATCAGGATGGCCACGTTCTGTCCTGTTTTCTCGGAAGCCCGTCGTATTACGCCGGCGAAACGCAAGGAAGGGGAAGTCTCCGAAGCCTCTCTCCCATAAAGCCTCTCCCATCTGGTCAAATAATCATTCAGGATATCCTCAAGACTTTTTCTCGAATTATACTCCTGATTATTCAGGTCAAGATGCAACACGGGACTAACCGACCATTGCTTTTCCAGCTTCTCCATGGCCAACCCCTCGAACAACTCTTTCCGTCCCTCGAAATAAGACTCGAGGGTTGAGATCATAAGACTCTTGCCAAAACGCCGGGGACGGCCGAAAAAGTAATATTTCCCCGTACTCACTAGCCGATAAAGTAATTCAGTCTTATCTACATAAACATAACCACCTTTTCGTATCTCGCCGAAATCCTGTATCCCGATGGGGTATTTTCTGTCCATAGCAGCTTTAAGTAAGATTGTTGTTCTACATCCCTGAAAGCAAAAATACAATTTTATCCCTATTTCAAGAAATCGTACGACAAGTAACACGCCTTTAGTTTATATTAACTACGAATATTAGTTTCAGAACTACATTATCCCGTTATTCGCGGATAAAATAGAAGCATCATGAAAGGATTAACAGCGAAAGAGGAAGAGATCATGGGATTCTTCTGGGAGAAGGGCCCATTGTTCGTAAAAGAGTTATTGGCGTTCTACAGCGACCCAAAGCCACATTTCAATACGTTGTCGACCATCGTTCGGGGACTTGAGGAAAAAGGCTATCTCTCGCACGAGGCGTTCGGCAACACCTACCGCTATTTCGCCGTTGTATCGAACGAAGAGTTCCGGTCGCGCACGCTGAAAGGGGTCATCAGCAAATACTTCAACAACTCCTACCTGAGCGCCGTCTCCTCGTTGGTCAAGAAAGAGGAGATCTCGGTCGACGAGTTGAAACAACTCATCCAGGAGGTGGAAGACGCTCATCGAAAAGCTTGACCGACCGGGTGATTTTGGACATTCAGCAAAACAATTACCGATTCGGTCAAGTCGGGAAACATCTTGTCAAATAAAAAAACAGTCCCGCAAATATCAAGGAGAATCAAGACTTTACCTTTGCCCAAAACTTTAAAACAATATCAATTATGCGTAAAATCATTTTCTCCCTGCTCGCGGGCCTGCTTCTTGCGGCGCACGTCGATGGACAACAAGTAAAATCGCCAGAGGTTAACGGCAACCAAGTCACTTTCCGGATCAACGCCCCTAAAGCGAACGAGGTCCGCGTAAAAGGCTCATGGCTTCCCGACAAGGATCCGGGTATCGCCTTATCCAAAAACGAAGCTGGCGTATGGTCGGCAACCTTACAGATCAAGCAACCCGATTTACATACCTACCAATACCTCATTGACGGGACGACCGCCATCGATCCCAGCAACCTTTTCCTCATCGAGGATCGCCAAGTCTATTATAGTGCCTTCTTCGTGGATGGCGAGAATACCCGGAATTATCACCCCGCCACCAAGCATGGTAACCTGTCTCAAGTATGGTATCCTTCACCAACGATCGGCTCCGAACGACGCTTGAACGTCTATACGCCCTACGGCTATGAGAACAGCGACGAGCGCTATCCCGTGCTTTACCTGCTTCATCCGGGAGGAAGAGACGAGGAAAGCTGGAGCATCAGCGGACGAGTAGCCCAAATCCTGGATAATCTCATCGAAAAGGGATTGGCCCAACCGATGATTGTCGTCATGCCCAACATTAACCCCGAACAAAAAGGCTCACCCAAGCTGGGTCTTCCGGAAACAGCCCTTGATACGAAATCGCCCGATTACGCGACCCTGTTCCCAAAGAGTGTTGTCAACGACATCGTCCCATTCATTGAGAAACATTATCGTGTCCTGACCGATTCAAACTCACGGGCGATCGCCGGTCCTTCTCGTGGCGGACGTTATACCATGATGATCACGAACGAGCATCCGGAAATGTTCCAATATATTGGTGTCTTCAGTATGGGACTTCGTGATGACGACTTGAAAAACGCCGACCAGAATTTTGAGCGGATCAAACAAACCTCTTACAAGCTTTACTGGGTTGGTTGTGGAACGGAGGACCACCTCTTCGAGAGTGTCAACGAGCTCGACAAGGCCCTGACCCGTTTCGGCATGCGCCATACTTATGCCGTCACGTCGGGCGCGCACACCTGGTCCGTTTGGCGTGATTACATCAATACGTTCTTGCCGTTACTCTTTAAATAAATTCCCGACTTATGAGACTCCTATCACAAATCATTCTCTTGTCGCTACTCAGTATCGCCTGGGGAAGCATGAAAGCGGAAACGATCGAGAAAGACACATTCGACGTGGGAGGTAAATCCTTGTCGATCTCTTTCATCGGTCACGGTTCGCTCTGCATGGACTACGACGGCTACATCATTCAGATTGATCCCGTTGGCCGATATACGGACTATAGTCAACAACCGGACGCGGATCTTATCCTGATCACCCACGCGCATGGTGATCATCTGGACTCGAACGCGGTCGCCCAAGTTGAGAAGGCCAATACGGTCATCCTGCTCAATGAGGAATCCCAAAAGAAACTTCAAAAAGGGAAAGTGATGAAAAATGGGGATACGGAAACCGTCAATGGCATTAGGATTAAGGCCGTACCGGCCTATAATCCCAATCGTCCACAGCATCCCAAAGGACGTGACAACGGCTATCTGCTGGAAATCGGTAACAAACGGATCTATGTGGCAGGCGATACGGAAGACATTCCTGAACTGGCCAACCTGAAGGGAATAGATATCGCCTTCCTGCCCATCAACAGGCCGACCATGACCATCGATCAGGCGGTCAATGCCGCCAGGATCATCAAGCCGGCGATTCTTTACCCATATCACTATGCCGATACCGATGTCGAACAGCTGATCCCCAAACTTGCGGACCAGAAGATCGATATCCGGATCCGTTCCTTGCAATGATAAATTTAGAATAATGATTTAACGATTAAAGGCGATGATCCCCAAAGACTATAACAACAGGCTTTGGATCGTCGCCTTTATCTTTATCTTTATCGTTCTCAACTCTTGGCCTTACTCGGCGAATACCCAAACTGTTTCTTGAAACTTCGGGAGAAACCAGCCAAAGAGCAGAAGCCCACCTTATAGGCCACCTCACTCACCGTAAAATCACCCGACTCCAGAAAATCCTTCGCCCGATTCAGACGGTATTCCGAGAAAAAGATCTGGGGTGATTTCCCTGTCATGAGCTTAATCTTGGAATAAAGGCTACTCCGGCTGATACCGATCTCCCGGGCCAAAGAGAGGACATTATATTCCTCATCCGAGAGACGCTTGTCCAACAATTCATAAAGTTTCCCCAAGAAGGCCCGCTCACGCTCATCCAGCGGAATCTCCGCCTCACCATTTTCCCGAACGTCCAAACTTTCCGCCGTCAACGTCCGTACGACCGGTTGTATTCGTGCCCGGTTGGCGAAAATATTCTGTACGACCGCCAACAAATAAGAGGGATCGAAAGGTTTACCGACATAAGCGTCGGCCCCTAAATTGAGGCCATGGATATTATCCGCAAGATCGGTCTTGGCTGTCAGGAGAATTACCGGCAAATGCCAATATTCCTCCTCCGATTTCAGTTTTTCGCAAAGCTCAAAACCATTCATCCTGGGCATCAGTACGTCGCTGATCACCATATCCGGCATCTCTTGTTTAAGAAGATCCAAAGCCTCCTCGCCGTCGGCCGCGAGCGTCACCCGATAATGCGCCGCAAGCAAATCCCGAAGATAACCTCTCAATTCCGGATTATCCTCCACGACCAGCAGATGCCGGGAATCTTTTTCCGGCGATTCCTCCAGACAGACAGTATCCCCAGGAAGCGGACCGGCAGAAAAGAGCTGTTCCTCCAACTCTTCCGGTGAATAAAGAGAGGCATCGGCAGGCAACGTCACCACAAAACGACTGCCGCAAGGCTCATTCGGGAACCATTCAATCGTTCCCCGATGCGCCTGGACTAAATGATAGACATAGTTCAACCCGATACCAAAACCGGAAGCGCCCGGTTGGCGGTGAGCCACATCCAGACGTTCATGCCTCCGGAACAGTTTGGACCTCTGATCGTCGGGAATACCAACGCCCGTATCCCGAACCTCCATCCGGACAGACTTTCCCTCTTCCCCCAAAGAGAGGACAACCTGAACCTCGCCATCTTCAGGCGTATATTTCAAGGCATTATCCACCAAGTTAAAAAGGATCTTCTCTACCTTATCATGATCCAGACAGACATCCAAAACATCCGGAGCGACCAAATCCAGCCGGATCCGTTTCTCATGCGCGACGAATCCAAAACTATCCACCAACGTCCGGACAACAGGAACCAAATCCAATCGGGTCACCGATAACCGATCAGACAATCCTTCCGGTTGGTCCACCCTCAAAAGCTGTTCCGTCAAACGGATCAATCGCCCAATATTCTTACGGATCAAGAGAAGCAGATCCAAATCCCGTCCTTTTTGCTCTCCCTTGTCCAACAGTTCCCTCAAAGGGGCATAAACCAACGACAAAGGTGTCCTGAACTCGTGCGACAAATTGGAGAAAAGCTCGATCTTGGCCTCGTACAGACGCTCATTCAATCGCTTCTCACGCTCAACCAGTACCAACCTCTCCCGATTCACCTTCCAACGGACATACAAAGACAACAACAGATAAGCCAACGCGAGCGACAACAGGATATAAACGCCTCTCGCGAAAGCGGTATTCCACCAAGCGGGATGGATATGGACCGGAAAGGCCAACTCCTCGCCGACCCATTTCCCGTTCACATCCTGAACTCTCACCCGGAAAAGATAATCGCCGGAAGGCAAATTGGTATAATGGGCGATCCGGTTTTGACCCGCATTGACCCAATCCTTATCGTAACCCTCCAGGCAATAGGAATAGCGCAGCAGGAAGCCATTCACCAGATCCCGGCCGGAGTAATAAACACTCAAGAAATTCTCGTCGTACGCCAGATCCAAGCCGGAAGTGTCAAACGTGACAGGCTCACGATTCACCAAGACGGCATCGATCCCCAGCGGCACTTGGTCGGCCATCTGCTCCGTCAAGTCCGGACGAATAATCGACACACCGCCATCATGACCAAAACAGAGCGTATTGTCGGGCAAACAGACGGCGCATCCCAACTCAAACTGAGCGTCACGGATAAAATTCTCATAGGCGAAACTGGTCAGGTCACCACTCTTCTTCGAAAAACGGACAATCCCGTTCTTCATGCAAATCCAGATCGATCCCGCCTCATCCTCCAGGATCGACATGATGCTGTTGTCAGGCAGTCCATCGGTCGTGTCCAGTCGCCTCAACAATTTTCCCTCAGCCGAGAAACAGGTCAACCCCGCATCAAAAGAGCCAATCCAAACCAAGCCCTCCCGATCCACGAAAATAGCGCTCGCATTACCGATTTCCGGATAAACCGGATTCAACTCACCCGCCTCATTCACCTCAAAAATTCCCTGGTCATATGAGATCAGAAAAGTCTTTTCAAGCCTCTCCGAATAATAGGAACGCCCCCAATCATATGCAGGCTTATCCTTATAATAGGTCACCTCTCCCGATACCTGATCGATCCGCGCCCATTTCGTCTCCAACACGACCCACAATGCCCGGCTCCTTGGATCTTCCCAAATGAAACGGATCTTCTCCTTTGGTTGGAAACGATCCAAAAGCCGGACCGGTCGATCAGGCTGTGCCTCATACTTCCGCAAGAGATTATCACTCGTCCAGATCCACAGACAATCCTGAAACGTAGCCATCAAGGCTTGCCGGATGGTCGTACGCCCCGAGATATCGGATGGCGTGACGAGAACCGAATGTTTTGAGGCGGGATCGAACCAAGCGATCGCCCGTTCCGTACTCAGCCAGACCTCGCCTGACGCGGAGCGACCAAGCGCATTGATTACCTGACCATCCAAAGAGGGATGCACATAATGGTTCTCGAAAGCGTTACTTACGGGAAAGACCCGAAAACCCTTATTCGCCGGAGCCAACCAGATCGTTTGGTTGGGATCGACGTAACAAAAGCAACGGTCGACGCCACTGAACCGCTTCTGATGAACCACCTGACGTATCTCATCCCGATCCGGAGAATAGACGAACAAGCCCAATCCCTGAATACCAAACAAAAGATAATCCGCTTGGGGAACATGACGCATAAAGAGAATCTTATGCCCTGCCACCAAACGGGACAGGCTCTCTCCTGATGCCACGAACTTCTGGCGGTCAAGGTCAAAACAAGAGACCGCCCGGTCGGTAGCGAGCCAGAGATCTCCATCGCCCGACTCCGCCAAACTTATGATCGTTCCCGGAACCGTCACCTCATACTTCGCTCGCAACCCCAGATCCGTATCAAAACGCCAAACCGAACGGGTTGACTCCGACACAACCCAAATCTCGCCGGAAGCTGTCGCCAGTAAAACCCGGGACTGACTGACCGCATCATCATCAATGGAAGCCACCACCTGCCGACTCACCCGATTCAAGACCGAAAACCCTTTCAGGTCGCTATATACCAACAGGGAATCACGCCACCCTTGAAGCGCGTAAACCGGATTGAATCGCCCATCCGACGGATGCTTGAACCGCCGGTCACGAAGATCATAACAATCCAGCCCGCCATCTGTCCCAATCCATAACCGACTGTCCGGATCCATCCACAAGGCGTGCACATTGTCGTTCACGAGCGACAAGCTGTCCTCATGAAGAAATGTCCAAAAGAAACTGCCGTTATAACGATTCAATCCCCGGCTCGTCCCCATCCACATATAGCCCTCATCATCATAAGCGAAAGCGTTAATGTTGTTATTGCTCAATTCCAATCCCACCGGAACCACCCGATCCGACGCCTTGGCTTGCCAAATGAGCAGAACAGCAACCAACCCTAAACACCACAACAGGCCTCTTTTCCTCCTTATATCCATTTGTCCTTAATTGCTAATGAGGCTCTAAAGTTAAGAAAATATCCCCGCACTATATCGTAAAAACAGCTTTTGAAATGAATAACTAGCGGCTTGCCAAGTGAACAACTTACGACTACCCCAAGTGAATAACTAGGGATATTCAGTAAATGTCCCTAAAAAGTAAGATGGCATATAAAGTCGATAGA
>CHCFR05602__coassemble_1075_pt1 | contig 12430 bp, 7 predicted proteins | sample CHCFR05602__metabat2_low_PE_046 | metagenome-assembled genome bin CHCFR05602 | reverse complement strand
TTAAAAAAAACTTTGCGAGTATAAATAAATTCCATACATTTGCTAAGTCCAGTTTATCAAAAAGACATAGTAATATGGATTGTGGCCTTATATCGTTGTTGTTTTGATGTTATTTGGATACTTATTCTGTTGTATGAATAGAGGTTGTGTGTTCTGCGGTTAATATTTTCATGTTATTAAAACGCTAATAATTAATTATGATTTAATATTTGACCGTTTTATTGGTGATAAAATGATAGGCAAGTTAATTATGGGATTGTTAAAAATAGTTGTTAATTCATTAATTCTAATTAGTTCGTAGTTATGATGAGAAAGTTCGCGTTTACGCTATGGTGTCTTCTGATGACGATAGGCACGATTATAGCGCAGGAGATGAAGATCACAGGTACTGTGCTTCAAGCAGAGGACGGAGAACCGGTTATCGGAGCCTCCGTAGTAGAGAAAGGAACAACGAACGGCACCATTACTGATTTTAATGGTCAGTTTGAGTTGACCGTGAAAAAAGGAGCAGATCTTATTTTTTCTTATGTGGGAATGAAGAGTATGGAAGCCAAGGCTGAGAATCATATGCAGATAAAGATGGCTTCCGACTCGCAAGCACTTGATGAGGTTTTGGTGGTAGCTTATGGTACGGCAAAGAAAAGCTCGTTTACTGGTTCGGCTTCAACGGTAGGTGCGGCTATGCTGGATATGCGTCCGTTGTCTAATGCTTTGACGGCGTTGGAAGGTAATGCGTCTGGTGTCCAGATGACCTCTTCTATCGGCCAGCCTGGTGAGTCCGCATCAATCCGAATTCGTGGTTTTGGATCTGTCAATGCGGATAACGCTCCATTGTATGTAGTGGATGGCGCGATCTTCACGGGTGATATCGCCAGTATCAACCCGAATGATATCGAATCGATGACAATCTTGAAGGATGCCGCTTCTACCTCTTTGTATGGTTCGAGTGCGGGTAATGGTGTTGTTTTGATTACAACGAAGAAAGGTTCTGCCTCCAGTGGTGCCGGTGTCACATTGAATATCTCACAAGGTTGGTCAACACGTGCTTACAAAGATTACGCGACAGTTGGTATCTATGATTATTATCCATTGCAATGGCAGATGTTGAAGAATTCGTATATCACGGCCGGCAAGAGCGCCGCTGAGGCTGCCCAGCTCGCGTCTTCAAATATCGTTAGTACTTTGAAATATAACCCGTTCTCGGGAATTGCCGATTCAGAGGTTGTGGGTCTTGATGGTATGCTGAATCCTTCCGCGAGCGCGATTAAGTGGGCGGACGATTTGGATTGGGAAGATGCAGCTTATCGTACAGGCCATCGCCAGGAGTATAATATCAGTTATAACTCATCAAATGACAAGAGTGATATGTATGCTTCTATTGGTTATCTGAATGATAAGGGTTATATGATTGAGACCGATTATGAGCGTTATTCTGGTCGTATGAACTATAATATCTATCCGGTAAAATGGTTTAAGTCCGGTTTGAATCTGGGATTGAGTCGTACGAACTCGAATTATTCTACCTCGACTTCAGATAACAGCGCTTCTTATAGTAACTTGACTCGCTTTGTTCGTGGTATGGCCCCGATTTATCCAATCCATAAGCATGACTTGGAAACTGGTGCTTACTTGGATTCTGATGGTAATCCGACAACGAATCCGGCTGAATATGTATATGATTACGATGGTGCACGTTTGTCGAGCAATGGCCGTGACGCTATTGTCGAGACCTTATGGAATGACCGTTTGTTGGAGTCGACCAACGCGAGCGCACGTACTTATATGACGATCACCCCGATTGAGGGCTTGAATTTGACCGTGAATTACGCGTTTGATAATAAGGATGACAACCGGAAGGTTTATGAGAACCCGTTCGTGGGTGATGGCACTGCGGGTCCTGGCCGTTTGGGTATTCGCCACAGACGTTATTTGACTCAGACATTCAACCAGTTGATCAGCTATTCTAACACGTTTGGCAAGCACTCGATCGAGGCTTTGGTAGGTCATGAGAACTACAGCTATAAGTACCAGTATAATTATGGTATGAAAACATCCGAGATCGTATCGGGTATTTATGAGTTCGATAATTTCGTAAACATTAGTTCAATGAGCTCATTCACTCGCGACTATAAGAAAGAGGGTTACTTTGCTCGTTTCAACTACGATTATGATGATCGTTACTATGTATCGGCTTCTTACCGTCGGGACGGTTCGTCTCGTTTCAGCAAAGAGAATCGTTGGGGTAACTTCTACTCGTTCGGTTTGTCATGGCGTTTGAGCCAAGAGGATTTCATGAAGGATATTACCTGGATCGATAACTTGAAATTGAGAGGCTCTTATGGTGAGACTGGTAATGACGCTATCTTGAATGCGGACGGTGAGCAAGATTATTATGCATACCAAATGCTCTATGGTTTGGGTATCAACAACGGAACGGAGGCGGGTGTTTACCTGTCGGGTATGGCCAATACGAGACTGAAATGGGAAACTCAGGTCTCTTCTGACGCAGCAATTGAGTTCGGTTTGTTCGGTCGGTTGACAGGTACGGTAGAGTATTTCCGCAAGACCTCTCGCGACTTGTTGTTCAACGTGAATCAGCCTTTGTCCGCGGGTATTGAGTCGATTGTACAGAATATCGGTAAGGTTCGCAACCAAGGTGTCGAGATCGATTTGAACGTGGATGTACTGAAGATGAAAGACTGGCGCCTGGCTATTGGTGTTAACGCGACGTTCATTAATAACAAGTTGACTCGCTTGCCGGATGAGAACCGTGAGAAGGGTATTATCGACGGTAGTAAGAAGTTGATGGAAGGTCATTCGATGTACGACTTCTGGTTGCGTCAGTGGTGGGGTGTTAACCCGGAGAATGGTGACGGTTTGTACGTATTCGACTCTGAGGCCTATAACGAGGCAAACGGAACGATGACAACGGCGGCTAAGAACTCTATCGTGGAGATCGATGGCCAAAAGTTGACCAACTCTTACACCTACGCGAAATACGACTGGAGTGGTTCCGCTATTCCTAAGGTTTATGGTGGTTTCAATGTGAACTTGACTTATAAGGCATTCGACCTTTCGGCTGTATTCTCTTATTCGTTGGGCGGTAAGGTGCTCGACTTGAACTACGCGAACTTGATGGCGGTTGGAGAGTATGGTTATTCCATGTCGCCAGACATCATGAACGCTTGGCAAAAACCGGGTGATATTACGGACGTGCCTCGCCTTGACGCGAACTCCACGCACTCGACCAATATCGAGCAGAGCTACTCAACTCGTTGGTTGACTAACGCGAACTATCTGAACTTGCGTACGGTGACTTTATCTTATACGTTGCCGAAATCGATCCTGAGCAAGATGAGCATCAAGAGCGCACGTGTTAACCTGAGCGCTGAGAACCTCTTCATGCTGAAGGCTCGCCAGGGTTTGAACCCGCAAGCGAACTACAGTGGTTTGAGCTATAATGAGTATATGCCGGCCAAGAACATGACGATTGGTTTGAATGTCTCATTCTGATTTTTATTTATTGGATTATTTACATTAATGAAAAAGAAGATTATCATGAAGAATATGAAATCATATAAGTTTCTGCCTTTTGCTTTATTGACAGGGTGCTTGTTGCTTCAGCCGGGCTGCTCGAGTGATTATATGGACACGGTTCCGACTGAGAGCGCCGGACAATCTACGATCAATGGCTCGTTGGAGAACCTCTATATTGCCTTGAACGGTATTCACCGCAAGATGGTCTCTCAAGATTTGGGTAACCAGGGTATGGGCGGTGAGCCTGGTTTCTTGATTTGTCGCGAGGCGTTGGGCGATGACTTGACATGGGATACGCAGACTTGGCACCAAGGCTTTTTGACTTGGTCTTATAACATGAACTCGACCAGTTCCTATAACTCGGGTATGTGGGAGACCTATTATAAGTTTATCCTCAATGCGAACCTGATCCTGGAGGGATTGGAGGCCAACTTCCCGAATTCGGAGGAGGCTTTGGCCCGGCATATCAAGGGCGAGTGCCTGGTGATCCGTGCCTGGTCGCATTTCCAGTTGGTTCAGATTTACGCAAAACCTTATCGCAATGGGCAGGACAATAGCCAGCCTGGCGTGCCTTATCGTGTAAGATCAGAGGTGGAGCCAATGGAGCGGACAGCGGTAGAGGAGGTCTATCGCCTGATCTTGGCTGATTTGGATGAGGCCATCAACCTGTTGGCTGATTATACGCCTGAGGATATCAACCACTATAGCGAGTATTCGGCTTTGGGTATCAAGGCCCGCGTCCTTTTGGCGCAGCAGAAGTATGCTGAGGCAGCCGAGGTAGCGGCCGCTTGTATCGAGGCAGCCGAGGCCGCTGGTCACCATATTATGACCCAGAGCCAAGTTACTTGTGGTTTCTCGAACATTACGACCGATACGAAGGACGCGCTCTATGCGGCGATGACGCAAGACGACCAGACGGTTTACTTCTATTCCTTCTATGCTTACATGTCCTGGAATTTCAACTCCAGCTCCGTTCGTACGGGTATCAAGTGCATCAGCCAGTCGACCTATGACACGATGTCGCCAACCGACTTGCGCCGGCAATGGTGGGATCCGACAGGCGAGGCCGAGGTGCCGGGCAGCAGCTACAACCAGCGGGTTTACCAGAACCGTAAGTTTACGGCCCGTTCTACCGCGAACGCCGTGGGTGATGTTGCCTTCATGCGCTTGAGCGAGATTTACCTGATGGCCGCCGAGGCTTACGCACGTGCGGGCCAGGAGGCGAATGCCAAGAAGTATTTTGACGCTTTGATGACGGAGCGTGATACGGAATATACATCAACGACCAAATCGGGCGATGCCCTGGTGGAGGAGATCATGAACAGCCGTCGGGTTGAGCTTTGGGGCGAGGGCTTCCGCTGGTTCGACCTGAAACGTTTGAACTTACCGATCAACCGTACGGGATCTAACTTCAACATCGCGTTCTGTAGTTTCTTGGAGAAACCGGTAGACGCTGATGGTTGGTGGTTCGAGATCCCGAAGAGCGAGACCGATTTCAATCCGTTGGCCGTGACAAATTATTAATATTTATTCATAAGCACATTACTAGATTGACAAACGTGAGGGCGTATCCGTGAGGACGCGCCCTCGTTTTTTTGTGTCCCGCTCATTCCCAACGATAGAGTCGCGCGTAGTCGGCGGGTCGGTGCGCTTGGCGATATTCCGTCGGATAGACACCGTTGCGCGTCTTGAAGCCCCGCGAGAACGAGCTTTGGAAGGGGCAGCCGCAGCGGTGGGCGACCTCCTCGACCGGCAGGTCGGTGCGGGCCAGCAATTCTTGCGCCCGCATGTTCATGTAGGTCCTGTAAAGTTGCCTGAGCGTGATGCCCATCAGGATCCGTGTCGCCCCGTTGAGGGAGGCGAGGTCGACCTCGAGGTAGCGCGTCAGCTCCTGCTCGTTTTGGAAGACGCGCTCGCGCAGGGCGCGGGCGATGGCGTTGATGATGGGCGAGGCGGTCGGGTTCTCGCGGGGCACGACTGGCTCCACGCGCTCCCAGCCCCCGGCCGACCGGACCAGTCTCCCCTTCAGGGCACTGGCGTAGATCTCCTCGATCGTGATAAGCGTGACGTATTTCATGGCGGATTCCTTTTTGGCCCCAAAGTTAGCGGTTTTTGGGCGATAGGCCCTATTTATCGGGCCAAATCATCGCCGTATGGTTATGCCAAAGTTATTCTCGATAGCCGCTCACCGGTGCGGGGTTATACCAAAGTTATTCTCGATAGCCGCTCACCGGTGCAGGGTTATACCAAAGTTATTCTCGATAGCCGCTCACCGGTGCGGGGTTATGCCAAAGTTATTCTCGATAGCCGCTCACCGGCGCGGGGTTATACCAAAGTTGTTCGCGATAGCCGCTCATGGGCGCGAGGCTATGGCGGATGGCCTCCTGGCCCCACCGGGGCGCGATGCCTGGTGTCAGAGTTTTTTCTTCAGGGTGAAGAAGAAGGTGACGCCTTTTCCCGGGCTGCTTTTGGCCGAGATCTGGCCCTTGTGGAAATGGACGCTGTTCTTCACGATCGAGAGGCCCAGCCCCGTGCCGCCAATTTTCCGGCTTCGCCCCTTGTCGACCCTGTAGAACCGCTCGAAGATCCGGTTGATGTGTTCCGCGGGGATGCCGACACCATTGTCCGAGAAGCTGAAATAGTAATATTTGGAGTCTTCCTTGTAGCAATTGATCGTGATCTTGATGTTCTCGCCGGCGTAGGCGAGGGCATTGTCGAGCAGGTTGCGGAAGATGGAGTAGAGCAAGGACTGGTTGCCCCGCACCACCGTCTTGTCGGGCAGCTTGACTTCGGTTTTCACCTTTTTCTCCTCGATCTCGCGCGAGCATTCCGCCAGGATACCGCTGATCAGTTGGTTGAGGTTGACCTCGGTCAGGTCGAACATGTTCGACGCCTCCTCAAGCCGGTTGAGTACGGAGATGTCGCGGAGCAACAGGGTGAGGCGCGTGCTCTGCGAGTAACAGCGCTCGAGGAAGAAACGCAGCTTGTCGGGCGCGATCTCCGGGTTCGAGAGGATGGTCTCCAAATAGCCTTGGATGCTGCTGACGGGCGTCTTCAGCTCGTGCGAGATGTTTTGCGTCAGTTGCCGTTTCAGGCGGCTTTCCTCCTCTTGTCTGGATATGTCGTTGACTGACAACTCGTAACTGTTGTCGACGAACAGGATGCACTCCACGAGGAATATCTTTCCGCCCTTGTCAATCGTAACAGACTTGCGCAACACCTTGCGATCGCGCTTGAGGTTGCGGATGTTGTCGTTCAGGAACTGGTGGATCGGGTTGAGCTCCTCTATGTAAATGGCCTCGTCCGCCTGATTGACGTGCGAGTCGGAGATGACATTAATATATTGTATAAATAAGGTATTCGACAGGATCTCTTTCCCTTCGAGAGAGAACATCGCGAATCCCTCTTTCGAGTATTGGAAATGTTTCACGATCTTGTCCCGCTCCATGGCGACCTCGTTCTTGGCTTTTTGCTGGAGGTGGTACAGCTTGACGATGTTCTGGGAGATGTCGCCCAGCTCGTCGTTGGGGAAGACGTAATCGATCAGGGGGATGTGGCCGTTCTTCACGTTGTTGGCGAAATCCCTCAGCTTGGCGATGGTCTGCCCGATGCTGTAGGTGAATTTCGAGAGGACGAAGAAGAACAGGAGGCTCATCAGGAGGAAGAAATAGATGAAGTCCTTGTTGATGGAGAGCGAGGATCGGACGTAGGGGTCGAACCTGAGCGCGGAGCGGTAGATGTAGCTGTCGATGTTGGTCGCCGAGTAGAAATAGCGGATGCCGGTCGTTTGTGAGGTGCGGATCGCGAACCCCTTGCCGCTGAGCCTGGCTTTTTGTACCTCGCTCCGGTCGTTGTGGTTGCTCAGCCCTTCGGTCTCGGCGTTGTCGAACAGGACCTCGCCGTTCGGGGCGATGATGGTCACCCGCAAGTCGCGCTGCGGGATATCCTCGATGAATCCCCTCACGGTCGATGGGAGGTCCGTCTCCTTCTGGCACTTCTTGTATAACAGGTAATTGTAATTGTCGAGCAGGGTGCTCAGTTTTTCTTGCGCGAACTCTTTCTCCCGCTGGTATTGGAACAGGAGGAAGCAGAAGACGATGCCCAGGAACATGAAAAAGATGCTCCAGAACAGGCGCTGGCTGAAAGGGATCCGGTTTTTCCCGCCATTGTTCTCGATCGTCACCATCGTTAGTCAGGCCTCAAAGCAATAACCGAATCCCAGGCGGGTGACGATATTCTTCCCGTAGGGGCTTATTTTCTTCCGCAGGCGGGTGATGTTGACGTCGATCGTCCGGTCGAGGACGTAGGCCTCGTCTTTCCAGATCCGCGAGAGGATCTCCTCGCGCGAGAAGACGTTGCCCCTGTTTTCCAGGAGGAGCTTGAGGATCTCGAACTCCTTTTTGGTCAGGGGGATCTCTTGCCCGTCGATCGAGGCCTTGATCCGTTTGGTATCGAGCTCCAGTGTCCCATAGGTCAGGACATCGGAAGTCTTACGTTCGTTGCTTTCCGCTGTCCGTCTCAATACGGCCTTGACACGGGCGATGACCTGGCGAATAGAGAAAGGTTTAGAGATATAGTCGTCCGCGCCGAGGTTGAATCCCGTCAACATATCGTTTTCCGTATCCTTGGCGGTCAGGAAAATGATAGGTATATTGGCGGTTTTCTCGTTCTTCCTCAACATACTGGCCATTTTGAATCCGGAGATTTCTCCCATCATGACATCCAATAGGAGCAGGTTATATTGAGTCAGGTCCAACTTTAAGGCCTCTTCGGCACTGAAAGCGGTATCTACTTCATACCCCTCAATCTCCAGGTTGAATTTCAGGATCTCACATAGATCCTCTTCATCATCTACGGCAAGTATTTTTATCGCTGGCATGTTCTTTCCCATTCTTTATTATTATATATATAATGTATATATGAGTTGATCGGTTTCACCGTCGCAAAGGTGCCCAAAAGATATTTCATTTCCATGAAACAGGGGTTAAGAAGCTGTTACGGGGCCGGCGTCTTCCGCTGGAAGCGATACAGCGCGATCTTTTGCCTGAGCTCGCTTGCCCTCTTGTCGCTGACCGCCAGCTGGTCGAACCAGTATTGTTCGCCATAGCCTGCGAGGACCTTCTCCATTTCTTTCTCACCACTCAGGAAATAACCTTCCGTGGGGCGTTCTTTCTCAAAGTTTCGGAAGATGTTGCCCATATAGAAGTTTGCCCCATAGAGATTCCGATAGCTCTTCAGGTTATTCATGACAAACGTGTTGTCCTTGTTTAATGGGAAATTCGCCATGATCTCTTTCGAGAATTCCTTACAAGAGCCACCTTGGCGGACACCCCGCATGATTACGCCGTCGATCAGGATATTCACCATGAAGGTGACAAAGATCGTCGCGTAAAGTATCTTGATATTGATCTTTTTGGACATTTGGTAAAAGAGGGTAACGAGCGCGACCAGGTTGAGCCCGATAATGACCCAGCTGAGCGTATGCCCAGGAGTAAGGTAAAGGCATGCGGCCTCGATCGTTTCCAAAAGAGAAGCTTTATCCGTATATAAGGCCCCGATACTGACGGGGTCGATCTGTCCCATGATTGTTAGGGATACCGCCACTAAGGCAACCGTGACAGTCGCCGCGATCAGGGCAGCGAAGATGCGGGTCACTTTTGTCCGGTTCTCTGTCAGGTAGAGCGCATAACGGGTCAGGAACAACGAGATAAAAGGATAAGCCGGCATCAGGTAGACACTGCGCTTGCTGGAAGGAATCGAGTAAAAAAATAGGATACATACGATCGCCACCAGACAGAAAAGGTAGATCTTATCCATCGATTTAAGACGCTCTTTTATCTTTATTCCCAGCTCCTTGGCATTTTGTCCGGGCTTCTTGAACTTGAATCCAAACAAAGAGAAGAAAAAGAAGATTGTCCAGGGCATGAATCCGGCGATCAGGGTGACAAAGTTATACCAAACGCCATTCTCGTGTCCCAGATCGTATGCGATGTTGGGCGTATCCAGGTGGAAGAAACGACCGAAATTCTCGGCCAGCACCACATTAAGGAAATTATCGCCTCCTTGCTTCCAGGCGGCTATATACCAAAGCAGGGGCAAGAAGGAGGAAGAGACGCCCGCGTAAAGCAGAGCCTTGAAAATGGTAAGCAGGTCATATTTCCGGAGGCACAGCAGGTAAACCCCAAATACGAATAGAGGCAGGATGATACCTACAGGACCTTTCGTGAGGACAGCGCATCCCAATAGGAGTGGGATTTGTAAGGGGAGATCTTTCAGTTCCATCTTTTCCTCCCAGCGATAGAGCTGGAACAACCCGACCACAATAAAGGTAGTCAGCAACATGTCGACTCGTGTCGTCATGGCTGCCCGGTGAATCTCGATGCATGTGACAAGCAGGAGAGTGGAAATGAATGCCTCCTGGAATTTCTCGACCCGTTTCCCGAAAAAGACCAATACCCATGTTATTAAGGCGATAAAGGCCAATGCGGAAGGCAGTCTCGATGAGAATTCCGTGACATGCCCTTGCGGGTAAGAGAATATGGCCATGAGCCAATGCGCCATCGGAGGTTTGTAAGCGAACTCGTCGGCATAACTTTGTGGCAAGATCCAGTTGCCGGATTCCAGCATGGAGATTGCCACGGCCGCCTCCCGAGGTTCCCCTTTGGTGGAGAAATCACCTAAGCCAATCCAAGGAATGACCGCGATGATACAAATAACAATGATCAATGTCACAGGTTTCTGTAAATAAAGATATTGCAAAGTCGGTGTCCGCATACGTCCTTTCTTATTGAATGAATCGCTTTCGCTTTTATTTGTAATAAAATGCAAAAGAATAAATTTTTGCCGATATTTCCGACATTTTGATCTTTTTTATAATCCGAAGGAGGCTTTGATCGCTTGCCGGATGACTTGAGCGTCTTCCTTGTTTTCCTTCAGGATGGACAGTATGAAATTGAGATAACTCTCTTTCGTGCTTATCCCACAGATGGCGCAGAGGCGGCTTTGGGGTAACATGCCTTTCTGGTTGTATACCCGTAATATGCTTTGATAATCCTTGGTAGTGATGTATTGCGAGAATTCCTTTTTGATGGTCTCGTAGATGGTGTCGACATCGATATTGTCTCGGATGCTCTCCACATGATTGGCCAGTTCCTCCTTGGTGTTGATTTTCCGGTCCATCGAGGTTTCCAGTTTCTTGCGGACAAGATGTTTGGCGTGAAGGATAACCTGTGAATCCAAATCCTTCTCGAACAGGTGGACAACGTTCTCCTTGACTTGTTCGAAGACATTTTCCTCATCTTTCATCAGCCGTTTGGCAACGGTCTTGATGACTGGTTCAAGCATCAACAGGTTCTCGACTTCGGCCACGTTGGGAACAAAAATGTGTTGCCCTCGTAAATACTCAATCTCTCCCTCTGTACGGCGATCCCTGTCGACGATACCCATGCTCTCCAGCATGTGGAAATCTTTTAATTGGCTGAATGCTTTTGTCGTCTCGATTACCTTTTGGCAGCCGCCCATCGGTTTGACCAGGTAATCCTTGAATATTAATGGATAAAGTCGACTGTCGATACTGTTCGTGTCGGTACCCTCAATGAACAGGATCGGCTTTCGGCTACCCAGTATTTCCATGTAGAGATCTTCCGGAAAACTCTCGTTCCTCTCGATGATTTGGTAATCCCAAACCTTCTCGTCCGCGTTGAATGATCGTATCCAGACACGCTCGCTGTCTGAGCGTGAGGCGGCGAAATCGATGTCGTGGGTCAGGTAGACAAAAGTGCAATCAGGTCTGAGTTTCTCCAATTCGTCCCAAAGATAGGTTTTGATGGAGTTGTGCAGGAGAGTCTCCGGTTCCTCTATAATAAGGATTGCCTCCTCTTGTGCCTGTAGGATTGTACCGATTAGGTAGAACACCAGTTTCTCGCTGTCGCTCATCCGTCCGGCAGTGTACGATTCCGCTCCTTCATAGGTAGACATCAATTCGATGAATCCCGCTTTTCGGACCAGTCGGTTATGCGGAAACATCTTTTCCCAGATCTGCTGGATTTGGTCTATTTTAGTGACAGGTGGAATTGTGTCTGGATTTATCTTGTAATTCTCCTTGAAATTGGCTGATTGCTCGAACTCGTCCCAAAGTAATCCCAAGACCAACTTCTCATAATCGGATAATCGGGGGACGAGCAATCGTTCTTTCACGAGTGATTGCAGGTGAGCGAATCCCTCACCGATATTTTTAAAAAGTTTCTCTTCTCCATTGTTGAGAAAAAGGGCGTGAAGTCCGGATACTTTTTCTGCCTTATCCGGGTATTTGTCCAGCAGGCTTTTTCCGAAGGAACTTTTACCAGCGCCATTGGTACCAATGACGACTAAAACCCTCGTGTTGAGTATTACGTTCGTTGTTGAACCAAATTTATTGGGAAGTGATAATTCCATAATGTTCTATTTTTATTCCCAAATATAGGTTATTTATCGAATATACCCAATGTTAGGCTGGCAAAGAATGGCATTTTAATGAAAGGAAAGGTTTTTTTAGATAGAGATGTTGTTCTCTGTTCTCTTAAGGTTTCAGAAAGGAATAAGATGTATGCTTACCCTAGTCTTGGATGTCTCGACTTGGGCAATAAAAAGAGAAGTGAAAGTGGTTAATAGTCTTGTCTGGATAGTTAGAGCAGGAGTGAGTAGATACTCCCTGAAAAAGAAAACAGATCAACAAACGCCTTTTGATTAGTGGCGTTTGCTAATCTGTTTTATATTAAGTCTTAATGATCTTTTGAAAGAAGTACCCTTAATAGGGAAATCCTCATTTACTTTTCTCGATAATTAAACGGCTGATTCTTGCTTGAATGTTCGCTAAAGTAGCGAGATCACAATTCTCAAAATCTAAGTCGCTTAT
>CHCFR05602__coassemble_979_pt1 | contig 13289 bp, 10 predicted proteins | sample CHCFR05602__metabat2_low_PE_046 | metagenome-assembled genome bin CHCFR05602 | reverse complement strand
GTGTTACGGACTTGCACCGGTTAGAGTATGTTCGTGCTGGGCGAACCAAAAAAAAGGCCGGGAGAATGATTTCTCTCGGCCTTCCTATCTTCTATTCTCTTTATTTCAGCTTAGTCTCTTATTTTACCAAAGCGGCGAAATCAGAGTTTGTAGCATACTTAGCGAACTCCAAGTCGATAGCGGCCTCCTTAGCCATGTTCTTATCCTTAGCGATCGCGTCTTTCAAGTTGCTAACTACGCCATTCGCGTTGTTCGTACGAGCGGCAACAACAGCCTTCAAGTAAGAAGTAACGGCATCCGGACGAGCGACAGCATCCAAAGTCTGAGAAGCCTTGCTGTAGTCCTTAACCATGATCTGAGCCAAAGCGGCGTTGTTAGACTTAACAGAACCGAATGAGTTAACAGCCTTAGCGTACTCACCCTGCTCCAAGTAAAGAACACCCAGAGCCTCGCTCAACTCAGCTACGCCAGAAGCGTTACCGAACAATTGTTGAGCCTTAGCCTGGTCACCCTTCGTCAAGGCGATCAAACCTAAGTTCATGTTAGCCTCAGGATTAGACTTAACAGAGTTAGCCTTGTTGAACATCTGCTCAGCCTTGTTCAAATCACCAGCGCGGAATGCCATCATACCGATGTTGTTCCAAGTACGATAGTCGTTAGGATACAACTCTGAAGCCTTAGTATAGATAGCCATCTTCTCAGCATCGTTGTTCGTCAATGTAGCGGCGTACAGGATCTCCTCTACGTTCAACTCAGAAGGATTGTTCTTAGCCAAAGCGCTGATCTCGTCATCAGACTTACCGATGATCTCAACGTTAGCTGTCAAGCGAGAACGACGCAATTGCGGCAAGATCTCCTCAGCCAATACGCTAAATACAGAAGAGAGGTTCTTGATCTCTTGCTCACGTTGCTCTGAATCCTTGTACATAGACAATACGCGGAGAACCAAATCCTTATCCTGGATGTTTGACTTAGAAACCAACTCCTGGAAGCCTTCCCAGTCCTGAGCTGTGTAACGAGCGTCAACAGGAACGTCAACCTTCATCTTCTTCAACTCACGGTTCAAGTATTTAGAAGTGTTGTTCTCACGTCTCTCAGCCAAGCCAGTGTTCAACTTAACACCACCATCAGGAGAAGCATAAGCTGAGATCTCGATAGCCACATTCTGGTTAGGAGCCTCGTCAGCGTTCTTAACCAACTCTTTCCACTCCTTGATAGCGTCAGAGTTCAACTCTTTCGCACGGAGCTCAGCCTGCTGGATCAAGAACATGATGTTCGCGTTGTGAGCCTCATTGATGATGCGTTGGAACTTGTCAGCGGCGATAGCTGCGTTAGCTGTAGCGGCATCAGCCAAAGCTGAAGTAGCGATTACACCCTCACCGATCTTTACGTCCGGCAATTTAACTGTCTTATTCTTGATCTTAGCGTCGAAAGTCAGATACAACTCTGATTTCTTCATCTCAGGCTTGTAAGTGAAAGCAGACTTCATTGTTACGTTAGCGCCTGCCTTGTAAGGGATCACCTGATTGTTACCCTGTACCTTCTCACCTTGGTAAGTGTAAGCTGTACCCCAAGCTTCACCACCCTCATAACGCAAAACCGGAGTTACGGTTACAACGGCTTTCTTGTTGAACCACTTCTCAGGGAAAGTCGCGTTGATAGTCACAGGCACCTTGCCACCAATTGCTTCCAATGGTTGCGGCTCTGCCTTAATGTACTGCTCTGCCAACGGTTTCAACTTGTTTGAACAAGAAGAAAGCGTCAAGATCGCTGCCAATACAAAGAATGGCAATAAAAACTTTCTGTTCATAATAATTTTGATGTAAGTTTTAAAATGTTATTATTTTAACTATTCTCTCTTTTCTGTTTTATCCCGCGAAACTACTTATTTTTTTGATTATGTATCACATTATGCGCAAAAAATCGGACAAAAAAAGATAATTGACGACCTTTTCTCACAGCTTAACTTTTTTTTGTCTTCCCTCACTCTCATTATGGAAACGATCGACACCCGTCACAACATAACGATATTTGGTCTTGCCGTCATCGTAAGGCAACCAATAATAGGTATTAGGCGTGATGGCCACGATCTTGGAGGGATCCTCAAGATCGACCACCTCATCCATCCTGAAACGGTAGACCACAAAATAGGCCGCCAACTCCGGATTGGTCGGGCTCTGCTCCGCTTGCCAATGCAGCAGGTAGCCATCCGGCGTCCATTCCGCCTTCAGTTTGCCGACCTTCTTGGGCTGGCGATCATGCAAATGAGTATAGGCCGGGATCAAGGCCGGATAACGGTGGTAATGGCGCCTCAAGCTATCGGCTACCCCCTTATTGTTCCAGAGGATCTCGTTCGCCGGCCAGAAACAATTGCCCTCGACATGGGGCAATGTCCGCTCATAGCGCATCTTACGGGTCAGCTGATCGGCCTTCATCGTCCGGGCCACGTCCTGCCCAATATAAAGGTGCCCGCCACGGGCGTTCTTATCCCACCATTTCACCAACGTGACATAATCGGCCGCGGGATGCCCGATCTCCCAATAGATCTGGGGGATATTATAATCGATCCAGCCCTGCTCCACCCAATAGAGAACATCGGCATAGAGATCATCGTAATTCTGCAAGCCATTCGTCGCGCTTCCCGAGCCGTCGGGCGTGCTCTTCTTATTGCGGTAGATGCCAAAGGGGCTGATGCCGAAACGGACCCAAGGCTTGGCCAGCAGGATCGTCCGCTTCAGCTCGCGGATCAGGGTGTTGACATTCTCGCGCCGCCACTGGTCGCGCTGGCTCGCCTGATAGCCCATCGCCAAGCCATATTTCCGGAAACTCTTGTCGTCGGGGAAAGCCAATCCGGCCACCGGATAGGGATAAAAGTAATCATCCATGTGGATCGCGTCGATGTCATAGCGGCTCACGATATCACGCACCACCCGGCAGATGAATTGCCGGCAATCGGGAATACCCGGATCAAAGAGGATCTGCTTGTTGTATTCCACGAACCATTCGGGGTGCTTATTATATATATGTGTAGGCGCGAACCGTGTATTGCCCGCCGTGCTGGCCCGGTAAGGATTCAGCCAGGCGTGAAACTCCATGCCCCGCTTGTGGCACTCGTCGACCAGGAAGGCGACCAAGTCAAAATTGCCCTCCGGCGCCCGTCCCTGCTCGCCCGTATAAAAGCGGCTCCAAGGCTCGATCCTGGAAGGATAAAACGCGTCCGCCTCCGGCCGCACCTGGAATATGATCGCGTTCATCCCGCAATCTCGCAGGAAATCAAGCTTGCGCCTAAAGTCTTTTTTCAACTGGGGGACCGTCATGGCCGCGTACTCGCTCTGGAACGCGGTCTGTATCCAGGCGCCACGGAACTCCCGTTTCGCGGTTTGCCGCCGTTCCACCTCCCGCGAGGTGGGCTCACGACTGGTCGAGCAAGAGGTGACGATAACCACCATAAGGATCGCTACCCATAATCCAATGTCATTGATACGCATAAGCAAAATGCCGTTTTCTCATGTAAACCGGAGGCAAATGTAAGGGAAATTGGGAAGATATGGAATAAATGAGGGCAAAAAGCCCCTTGGATAGGGCTAGCAAGGCGTTTCCTGAGGGTCGGAAGCACCTTGATAGGGATAGCAAGGCGTTTCCCGGGGGTCGGAAGCCCCTTGATAGGGATAGCAAGGCGTTTCCCGGGGGTTGGAAGCCCCTTGATAGGGATAGCAAGGCGTTTCCCGGGGGTTGGAAGTCCCTTGATAGGGCTAGCAAGGCATTTCCCGGGGGCTGGAAGCTCCTTGATAGGGCTAGCAAGGTATTTTCCCCCGGGAAAAGCATTGTCTTTTTCAGCCCGAAGAGGCCATGATCCGCAAGTAGACCTGTCACATGACCGTCATTTCAGGCCCGTGAGCCTAAAGCGAGAATTGGGAAACGACGTAGTAAACCCCCGCCGCCAGGAGGGCGCTCACCGGAATCGTCAGGATCCAAGCGGTCATCAAGCTTTGGGTAACTCCCCAGCGAACGGCGGAAAGACGTTTGGTCGCCCCCACGCCAATGATCGCGCCCGTGATGGTGTGCGTCGTACTCACCGGTATTTTCAGGAATTCCGTCAAATAGAGCGTGAAAGCGCCGGCCGTCTCCGCGACAACCCCCTCCAGAGGCGTGACCTTCGTGATGCGCGTTCCCATCGTCTTCACGATTTTCCATCCTCCGGACATCGTTCCGAGCGAGATCGCGGTGAAACAGGAGAACGCCACCCAATCCGGCAGGTCGTTGATACTGTTGATCCCCATCCCCAAGCCTTTGGAGTGCGCGGCGATGAGGGCCGCGGCGATGATACCCATCACCTTCTGAGAGTCGTTCAGGCCATGACCGATACTGAACAGGGCGGAAGAGAGCAGCTGCAACTTCTTGAACCAGACCTCGGCGGTATGCGGATGCGCCCGCCGGCAAGCGTAGAGCACCACCAACGTGAACCCAAAGGCGATCACCATACCAATCAACGGCGCCAGGAAAATGAACGCCGCTATCTTCAGGATGATGCTGCCCTGGATCGCCCCGAAGCCATGCGCCATGATCGCCGCCCCGGCGAATCCTCCGATCAAGGTATGAGAGGAGGAGGAAGGGATGCCTTTCCACCAGGTAAAAAGATTCCAGATAATAGCGGCGATAACCCCCGCGAGGATGATGGGCAAGGTGATGTACTCTTCCACGACCGTCTTGGAAACCGTGTTGGCGATACCGAAACCACCAATGATATACTTGGCGATAAAGAAGGCGACAAAATTGAAAAACGCGGCCCAAAGAACGGCTTGGAAAGGGGTGAGCACCTTCGTCGAGACAATGGTCGCGATCGAGTTGGCGGCGTCGTGGAAGCCGTTGATGTAGTCGAATAGCAGCGCCAATACAATGATAACCACTAATAATTCCATAGGGATTCTCTTTAGGCGTATTTTACAATAAAGTTCCTCAATATCTTACCTACGTGCTCGGCGGCATCCGTCGTTTTCTCCAATTCGTACATGATTTCCTTGATCTTGATAATCTCGATGCTGTCCTTCTCCTCCTCGAAAAGCTTCTTGATGAAAAGTTCGTAGACATCATCCGCCTGATTCTCGATGTCGTGCAATTTCTTGCAATACTCGCGCAGGGCGGTCGGCTTCTTGCGGAAGGCCTCCAGCTCGTCCATCGCCTTGCCGATCAACCCGGCCTCTTGCTGGATCAAGGAGGTCAACTCCTTGCCACTATTGGCGATCGGCTTCGGGTTGTAGATGTGGATACGCTTCGCGCAACTGTTAATTCCATCAATCACGTCATCGATCGATGAGGCCAGATCATGAATGTCCTCACGGTCAAACGGGGTAATAAAGGTCGTTCCAAGCTCATCAAAGATCCGATGGGTCAAGGTGTCTCCATCACGTTCCAAGTCTTTGATCTGCCTGTAATGGTCTGCTCTCGACTCCGGCGAATCATGTTTCAGGCATTCCGCCAACAAGTCGGCAGAGGAGGACAGGATTTCGGACAACTGCTTCAGCAGCGGAAAGAATTTGGGTTCCTTAGGCGTGAACCGACTGAAAAAAGAATTTTTCATACCTACAAATTTTGAATATTGATGATGATTAATTAGCTCTTTTGTTGTTTGCGCAGCTTAGCCCTCTCCCTCATGACCTCAATGATAGCGGGCAGCAGGGAGATGAAAATAATCGCCACGACCAAAACCTTGAGGTTTTCCTGGACGAAAGGCAAGTCGCCAAAGAAATATCCGGCATAGCAAAACAGGGCCACCCAAAAGGCCCCGCCGACCACGTTGTACATCATGAAATAATAGTAATGCATCTTGCCCATGCCCGCCACGAACGGGGCGAACGTCCGGACAATCGGCACGAACCGGGCGATGATGATGGTCTTGCCGCCATATTTCTTATAGAACTCATGCGTCTTTTCCAGATGGCTCCGCTTGAAGATCTTGGAGTCGGGATTGTTGAACAGCCGCTTCCCGAAGAAATGGCCGATCATGTAATTGCAGGAGTCGCCCAACACGGCCGCCGCGAATAATATCAGCACCAGGATGTTGACCTCTAAGGGCACGCCCGGCAAGGCCGTGATCGCCCCTGCCACGAAAAGCATGGAGTCGCCAGGCAAGAAGGGCGTTACCACCAAACCGGTCTCGCAAAAGATGATCAAGAACAATATCGCGTAAGTCCAGGTGTGATATTCTTGGACGATCTCGATCAGGTGCTGATCGATATGCAAGATAAAATCCAGTAAGAATTCCATTGTTTGTTAATTATTATAGTGTTTAGTAAGCGTGAGACCGGACTTTTGGTCACAGTGCTCTAGAAATTTATCCAATAAATGATAGAATTACAGCTGTGGGAAAAAGGAGGAATTTCCTCGGGGAGAGGAGTTAAAGCAGAAGACGTCTGAGAGAATAGATATAATAACCGCGGGAGAATTTCAAGAAGCTGGCAGGTGAGAATAAAAGCGACCGCCTTTGCCTGGAATAGAAGGATTCTTGATGATATGGGATAATACCGTCCGTAAATCCCATCAGGTTTGTCCTCATGTATTTGAGGGGAAGCGTATCGCGGAAAAGATGTCGCCTTAGATAACCTTTATTGACTAAATGGCCTTGTCCGCGATCGGGTAGGTCCTTCCCTTTCCACAGGGTATCTTTCTCGATAACATGACCTTTTCCATCATCCTCTGACAAAAGGCATATAGCGGTGAAGGGCTTGTACTCCTGTCTATTGTCTGATCGGGCCTGGCCTTCTGACATCAGGAATACGCAAAATATCATAAGGAAGTAAACTAATCGCTTCATCATTCCAGGCGCGAATATAAAAAGTTTTTCCGAAAGAAACCCCATATATGGAAACGGAAACAGGTTGATTTCTATTCCGTGCCTCCCCCATGGACCGAAACGTGGCGAGATGCCTCCTAAAGCCCCCGATTCTTAAAAATATGGCTTATCTTCGCGATCGGTAATATAAAGTAAAGGACTATGCCAGACAACAATTCCATATTCATCAAGGGTGCCCGTGTCAATAACCTGAAAAATATTGACGTGGCGATTCCACGCGACAAGCTGGTCGTCATCACCGGACTATCGGGAAGCGGAAAGTCGTCGCTGGCCTTCGATACGCTCTACGCCGAGGGGCAACGGCGCTACGTCGAGAGCCTGTCGGCCTATGCCCGGCAGTTCCTCGGGCGGATGAGCAAGCCGGAATGCGACTATATCAAGGGCATCCCGCCCGCGATCGCCATCGAGCAGAAGGTCAACACCCGCAACCCGCGGTCGACCGTCGGGACCTCGACCGAGATCTACGAATACCTGCGCTTGCTCTTCGCCCGGATCGGACGGACCTACTCGCCCATCTCGGGCGTGGAGGTGAAGAAGCACCAGGTGAGCGATATCGTCGAGACCGCACTCCGCTTCCCGGCGGGCACTCGCTTTGCCCTCTTCGCGCCCATCACCCCGCCCGACGGCCGCACGCCCCGGCAGCAGCTGGAGATCCTCCGCAAGGAGGGCTACGTGCGGGTCCTCGCCAACGATACTATCTATCGCATATCGGAGGTGCTGGCGAGCGAGGAGCTGCTCTCCTACCCGCTGGAGTTGCTGATCGACCGGCTGAGCGTCGCCGACGAGCCCGCGTGGCAGAACCGACTGGGCGACTCGGCCGAGACCGCCTTCTTCGAGGGCAACGGGACCTGCGTCGTCTACTTCTACCCCGACGGGGGGAGCGCCCCACGCTATGAGTTCTCCAAGCGCTTCGAGGCGGACGGGATGCGCTTCGAGGAGCCTAACGACCTGATGTTCAGTTTCAACAACCCATTAGGGGCCTGCCCGACCTGCGAGGGCTTCGGCAAGGTGATCGGCATCGACGAGAACCTGGTCGTCCCCGACAAGAGCCTATCGGTCTACCAAGGCGCCGTCGTCTGCTGGAAAGGCGAGGTCATGGGCGAATGGCTCCGCGACTTTATCGTCAACAGCGAACGCTACGGCTTCCCCATCCATCGCCCTTACTACGACCTGAGCCCAAAGGAGAAGGATCTCTTGTGGCATGGCGCGCCGGGGCTGCATGGCATCGACGACTTCTTCAAGCATGTCGAGGAGAACCTCTACAAGATACAGTACAGGGTGATGCTCGCCCGCTACCGGGGCAAGACCATCTGCCCCACCTGCAAAGGTGCCCGCCTCAAGCCCGAGGCGCTCTATGTTAAGGTGGGCGGCAAGGATATCGCCCAGATCGTGGCGATGCCGGTCGCCGAGGCCAAACGCTTCTTCGACGGGCTCGAACTGACGGAGCATGAGCTGGCCGTCGGCAAGCGGCTGCTGACGGAGATACGGGGCCGACTGCAGTTCCTGCTCGACGTAGGATTGGGTTACTTGACGCTCGACCGCCTGTCGTCGACTCTCTCGGGGGGCGAGAGCCAACGCATCAACCTGGCCACCTCGCTGGGCAGCAGCCTCGTCGGCTCGCTCTATATTCTTGATGAGCCAAGTATCGGGCTCCACTCGCGGGATACCGACCTGTTGATCCGGGTGCTCAAGCAACTGAGGGACCTGGGCAATACGGTCGTTGTCGTCGAGCATGACGAAGAGATCATCCGGGCGGCCGACTACATCATCGACATCGGTCCCAAGGCGGGCCGGCTCGGCGGCCAGGTGGTCTTCCAGGGCGACGCCAGCCGCCTGCCAGCCCGGAGTGAGAGTTATACGGTGCGCTACCTGACCGGCGAGGAGCAAATCGAGCTGCCGCCCTACCGCCGCCCGTGGAACAACTACATACAGGTCCGCGGCGCCCGCAAGAACAACCTGAAGAACATCGACGTCCGTTTCCCGCTCAACGTCATGACCGTCGTCAGCGGCGTCAGCGGCTCGGGCAAGAGCACGCTGGTACGGGACATCTTCTATGAGAGCCTCAAGCTCCACCTCGAGGACGCCGCCCGGCAGAACGTCGATTGCGCCGGCATCAGTGGCGACCTCGACCGTATCCAGGTGGTCGAGTACGTCGACCAGAACTCGATCGGCAAGAGCTCGCGCTCGAACCCCGTCACCTATATCGGAGCCTACGACGAGATCCGGAAGCTCTACGCCGAGCAGCCCCTGGCCAAGCAGATGGGCTACACGGCCGCCTATTTCTCCTTCAACAAGGAGGGTGGCCGCTGCGAGGAGTGCAAGGGCGAGGGCAAGATCACGGTCGAGATGCAGTTCATGGCCGATATCACCCTCGAGTGCGACGCCTGCCACGGCAAACGGTTCAAGCAGGAGGTGCTCGATATCGAATACCGGGGCACTAACATCTACGACCTGCTGGAGATGACCATCAACCAGGCGATCGAGTTCTTTAGCGCTGCCAATGGCTCACTTGAGCGCAAGATCGTCAAGAAGCTGAAGCCGCTGCAGGACGTCGGCCTGGGTTACCTCAAGATGGGACAAACCTCGTCGACCCTCTCCGGTGGCGAGAACCAACGGGTCAAGCTGGCCTATTACCTGGGGCAGGAGAAGCAACAACCAACGCTCTTCATCTTCGACGAGCCGACGACCGGACTTCATTTCCATGACATCAAGACCCTGCTCAAGGCCTTCGACGCCCTGATCGCCAAGGGGCATACGGTGGTGATCATCGAGCATAATATGGACGTGATCAAACGGGCCGACCACGTGATCGATCTCGGACCCGAAGGTGGAGACGCCGGTGGCCACCTGGTCTGCGCCGGTCCGCCTGAGGCCATCGCCGCCTGCCCCGAGTCCTATACGGGCCGTTTCCTGGCGGAGAAGCTAAAACAATAGAAGCCAGATATCATGAATGAGAAACTTGTACAGATTGTCAACGCGCGGGTGATCACGCCGCAAGGCGTCGACCGCCAGGCCCGCCTCCTCGTGGGCGGGGGGCGGATCATCGAGATCGCCCGCGGGCAAGGCGGGATCGAAGGCGCCCAAACGATCGACGCCGGCGGGGCTTACGTCGCTCCGGGCTGCGTCGACACGCACCTGCATGGAGGCGACGGCCACGATTTCACCGAGGCGACACCCGAGGCCTTCCGGGCCATCGCCTATGCCCACGCCACCCGCGGGGTGACGACGCTCTACCCGACCCTGGCCGTCGCGCCGACCGACGTCTATCGCCGGGCCATACGGGCGTGCGAGGCGGTCGTGGCCGCCCCTTATGAGGGGGCCCGTATCGAGGGGCTGCACCTCGAGGGCAATTACATCAACCCGCTCCTGAAGGGTGGACAAGACGAGCGGTTCATCCAGCGACCCGACCCGGCGGAATACCGCGAGCTTCTGGAGAGCACCCGCCTCATCCGGCGCTGGACGGCGGCGGCCGAGCTGCCCGGGGCACTCGAGTTCGCCCGCTATGCCCGGTCGCGGGGCGTCGTGGTCTCGCTGGGCCATACGGCGGCCGACTACCCGACCGTCCGCCAGGCCTACGAGGCGGGGTTCACCCACGCCACCCATTTCTACAACGCCATGAGCGGCGTGCATAAGCAAAGGGAATACAAGCACGAGGGGGCGATCGAGAGCATATACCTCGTGCCGGAGATGACGGTCGAGCTCATCGCCGACGGGATTCACGTGCCGCCCGCCATCCTGCGCCTGGTCGTCGCCTTCAAGGGGGTAGACCGGATCAGCCTCATCAGCGACGCGATGGCCGCCGCGGCCTGCCTCCGCCCGGAGCACATGCGCCTCGACCCGCGGATGATCGTCGAGGACGGGGTCTGTAAGCTCGCCGACCACTCGGCGCTGACCGGCAGCATCGCCAGCGGCATCCGCCTGCTGCAGGTCATGGTCGAGAAGGCCGGGGTGTCGGTGGCCGACGCCGTACGGATGGCCGCCACCAATCCCGCCCGCCTCATGGGCATCGACGACCGTGTGGGGTCGATCGAGCGAGGCAAGGCCGCCGACCTGATCCTCTTCGACGACCGCTTCCACCTCCACTCGGTCTGGATCGGCGGGAAACAACTCAAAGTGGAGGAAGAGACGGTTTAATCACGGCCGACTCGGGGACTTATTGGATTTGTATTACCACCATCACTCAGGGCCAATGGCTGCTCCACCTCCAACTCAATCCACTCGCACCGTGGCGCCTCATACGGCTGCTTCGTCTCTTGTTGTTCTTGTTTCTCTTTCTGTTCCATAAAACGATCCATTATATTATATAGCGATCTTTTGCCCATTCACGATATAAATGCCCCGGGCAAGGGGAATCTCCCATTTGCCCGCGACTTGTCCGCTCCAGACCATCCGGCCCGAGGGTTGATAGACCGCGACCGGCGTCGCCTCCGTAGTCTCGATCACCAGCTTGCCTGCCGTGCCATAGACCGTCAGGGCTGGCGCAGCTTGGGGATTCGCCGTGGAGGTGATGCCCAGATTATCCCCGTTCCCGATCGAGAGATGAAGGGGCAAATTCCCCACATTGGTCAGTGAGGAGGTCACCACGCAACGGAAGGGAGCGACCAAACCATTACCCTCCATGAGTGCGAACTTGTCGCCCAATCCGCCACTGCCGTTCTCGCTGTTCAACTGGTAACCATAACCATATTGGCTTGCGGCGAAAGCCCCCTTAAAGGAGAGGTACGAGCCCGCCTCCACCGCCTTGGGTTCCGTCACGACCGCAACGTTCGTCCCCTCGGCCGTGATCGTCTTGCCCTCCAGGCTCTCAACGCCAAAACGGCTGCCCGGCATGGCGATAATGTAAGGCACGCCCGCCATGATCCGTTTGCCCTCGTTCGTCTGGTAGCTCGAGAAGAACAATGTTGAAGGATATTGAAAATCGACCAGCAGGCGCAACCAATAACCGCCATTCGCCGTTATCGCAACTGGCAATAGCGGCTGCCCATCCGCATAAAGAGTCGCATCGAAGGGCAGACAAATGGTCTCCCAACCATCTGTCCCCATAGCATAGACACTAGGCGTACGACTGAATTTCGCTTTCACTGCCGTGAAGGCGACCGGCGTATAGAAATCGGCTTCCACCAGCGTGAGGTTCCGGCAGGTGTAGGCGTCGCCCGCTTTCACCACCAGATTTACTGCCGTCTCTGACGGAATAAAGCCTTCGGCTTCAACCACAACAAGCGGATTCGTGTCGGGTGTCGGAGTTATTCCCACAGGATTGATATAGAAGTCAACTGCCGTGGCGTTGCCCTCATAGAGACGGGCGGGATAGACCCGCTTCCCAGTCTCCGCTGAAGGGACAGGTACCGCATCGATCGCATCACCAACCAGGGCTTGTACCCAGGTCGTGTCCGCCCGCTCGCCATTGAGCGCCCAGCAGACCTCGCCGCTCGCAAACGCTGCCGCCTCGCGGGCCGTCGCCTGGCCCCGGCCGTTGCCGATCCCCGCCAGGTTATCCCGTTTCAGGAAATAGCAATTCTGCACCACGCTGTTGTTGCGCCCGGCGACGCCGCCCAAGTCCGAATAGCTCTCGCCCTCGACCGTAGCGAGGCTGTAGCAATCGGCCACCGTCGCCGTCTCGTTGTTGCGGCCCACGATGCCGCCGATATAGTCACTGCCCTTCACCACCCCGTCGAAAGAGCAGGCAATCACCGAGCCGTAGTTGTAGCCAACAATGCCGGCGACAGACTCGTTTCCACAGATGTAACTGTCCACTACCCGCACACGGGTAATCATCGCATAAGCCGAGGTTCGTCCGAAAAGGCCCTGATAGTTCGAGTCGGACTCATTGATATAAAGGCCACGGATCGAATGGCCCGCTCCGTCAAAAGTACCAAAATAGGCATTCTCGCCCGTGAGGCCAATCGGTGTCCAAACGGCCAGACCCGCCGTGTTGTTTATCAACTGACCCTTGTCGTCCAACACCCGTTCATTCCAGACAATATCTGCCGTGAGCGTAGCCCGTGCACCAGGATCCTGAGCAACATTGCTCAACGTCCCATTCACTAATCCCACGAACCATTTTAAATCATCCTTTGTCGCTATCTGGTAGACATCACCAACCTTCGAAGGCACAGCTCTCACCAGCCATGGCCCCGCCAACAAAGCTACTAAAACGATCAGTAATCTATTCATATACATAAGCCTTATCCTATTATATATTCACAAAGTTACTACAAAAAAGTGGAATACGGAAGAATGAAGTAATAGAATTGATTTACAGAGGTTTCATTTAAGCTGCCGATTCTCTCCAACGCCACCACAATCCTTGCAAAAGCCAAATCAAGACGTCGCTACGTTACTTGTTCGTAACCACACCATATAAGTGACGAAATGGGTAAGAATGGTAAAACAAGACATTGTGATATAGTGAGTTACTGACAACTCACGCAATAAATCC
>CHCFR05602__coassemble_977_pt1 | contig 13309 bp, 8 predicted proteins | sample CHCFR05602__metabat2_low_PE_046 | metagenome-assembled genome bin CHCFR05602 | reverse complement strand
AAAACTCCCTTAAAACCAAAAATGCGCGGACAAAAATGGAAAAATGTCGCGTCTTTTCAACAAAGGAGAGGAGAGGAAAAAAGAAAAGAGAATAGAATAGGAAACATTATCTTAGGGAGAGAGAATAGCGCGCAGGCGCGCGAGCAAACGCTCGATTGGAAAAGGTCAAATTCAAAGACCAAATTGACAACAGACAACCCAATCTCAAAATAGCACACAAACACGAATTGCCTAATAATCGAATAGAGGCGATTTAAGAGACTATTTTTATCAAAATGATAAACGAATCATCCTGGCGCAAAACAACGCTCAAAAAGCCTTAAAATAGTCTCAAACAAAACAACAAGCAATTACTGCATACAAGATCGCAATACTAGACAGAAAAAAACACGGGAAAGGATGATTCACATTCCTTTCCCGTGCGCCATGTTTGGATAAAAAATATATTTAAACTAACAACCTGTTTTGGCTAGCTGAAGGCACGTACATCGTCGTGCCAAAATCTGACGGTCAAATGTAGAAACGTTTTTGCCTATTACTTAGACCAAATCCGTGCCAAAAAAAGGAATAAACCAAGAATAAAACAATAAATACCTATCTGTCAACAAGAAAATCTTTCGTGGAAATAAAACAGGCTCGAGAAGAATCGGGTAAAACGAAACGGGAAGTGTGGAAAAATTCCACGATCAATTCCCCAAATGCGCACTGGCCTGCTCAACAATTGCCCGGGCCATGGCGATCACCTCCTCAAGCAAACGATCCCAACCGGAATCGGTCAGCTCGGCGTCATTCTTCTCCAGCAAACGCAAGTGCTGCACCAACGAGTTCGCCCCCAACATGCTGAACAAAGGAATCATCTTATGGGAAACCCGGGCCACTTCTGCCCTGTCACGACGAGGCAGTGCCTCCTCGAGCAGATGAATACTCTTGCCGGTCTCGTCGACAAAGGTCCGGAGGATGGAATCCGAAGCCTCCTTATCCTCTCCGGCAAAAGCGGTCAACGAATTGAATGTCAATTCCGTATTTACCTCAAGCCGCAACGAGAGCAACTCATTGAGCAAAGAGATCAATTGGGTAGCCGTAAAAGGCTTGTTCAGGAAACCGGTAAATCCGGCTTCCAGATAATGCGATCGATCGTTGGCGATGCTGGCCGACAAGGCGATAACCGGAATCCGGTCCGTGCCAGGCAAGCCCGACTCACGAATCATTCGTAACAGATGATAACCATCCATTACGGGCATTTGGATATCGGTGATCACCGCATCGAAAGCGGTATCACGCAAGACGGAACAGACCTGATAAGGATCCGAGCAGGTGACTACCCGCACATGACTCTGCTTGAGCAACTCCTCGGTCAAGGCCAACTGCAAGGGATCATCGTCGACCAACAGGCAAATGACCTCCCGATCCAAAACGACCGGCTCGGGAACGGCAGATACCGGTTCCTCCTGTGGAGCAACCTGATTCTCCGACAGGTAAATAGGAAGGCTCACCTGGAAATCGCTTCCCTTACCCGGTTCACTCCGCAACGATAAGGCGCCTCCCATCAAGGAGATCAGCTTGCGGGTAATTGAAAGCCCAAGGCCAAATCCCTCCTCGTTTTCTGTTTCCGAAAGACGGGTAAACTCGCCAAAGATCCGCTCCTGCTCGTCCTGGGGAATACCAGGTCCCGAATCGCTCACGATGACAGACAGCTCATAACGGCTTGTCGAGCCCTCCACCGGATTGACAGCGACCACCATCACGATGCGTCCCTCGCGGGTGAACTTGATGGCATTGGAAAGCAAATTGCTCACGACCTGACGGATACGGATCGGATCGCCGACAAACAAGCGGTTATCCCGCTCATCCTTCAGGTTCAATATCAAATCGAGCCCCTTCCCGTCGGAAAGCGGCTTAAAGCTGGTATATATCTCGTGAAACAGGCCACCCACGCTGAAAGGCACCTGATGGATCTCCATCTCGCCCGCCTCGAGCCTTTGGAAATCAAGGAGGTCATTAACCAGCGAGAGAATATGGTCCGACGAACCTTTCATGTTCTCCAGATAATAACGCTGCCGTCCGTCCGGATGCCGGCGCGACAGCAACTCGATATATCCGATAATGGAAGAGAGCGGGGCACGGATGTCGTGACTGATCGTCAGCATCAACTTCTCGCGGCTCCGCAACAGATTTTCCGCATAATGTTTGGCCTTCTCCAGCTGCTCGCGGTAATACTTGCTCTTCGCAACGTCGCGCCAAATCAGGATCAGGAAGATCACGGCCACGAATATAAAAGCCCCGATAATCTCGGCGCCCATCACGGACATCTCACGCAACAGTTCCTGCCTGCGGTACAGACGGTTTAACGAGACCTCCATCTCCTCCTCCTCGATGTCTCGAAGCATCTGGTTGATCTCCCGGCTGATGATCGTATTGCTGTAACGCAAATTGGCCGATCGCTCAAGCAACCTGTCCATCAGCTGCTTCCGTTGGTCGGCCACGCTGTCCTGGATGCTCTTCAGGACACTGACAATCGTATCGGTCGGGTTATAGGCCTGGACAACCGTATCGGTCAGGACCTGACGTGTGGTGTTGACTACGAAACTGGTGTCTTCCTTGGTCGGCGAGAAGACTTCCGCCAAACGACGGAAAAAACTCCTCCGCTTCCTCGGGACAACGACGGTATCCTGCTTTACCTCTACCCTTTTCTGGACCTCGACCTGCTGGGCCGGACGGGAGACGATCGTATCGCGAATGGAGATGACACGCTCGATATTCTCCGAGAAAAGCCGCTCGGTATTCAGCTCCTCCCAGGCCTCCATCAGCCGCCGGGTATTCCAACGTTTGCGGTCGAGCAGGATATCGATGGTGTCGATCTTGAGCAATTGGGCGGAATCAGAGATCAGGGCCCGCAACGAATCCATATTGGCGTGTACCCTGTTCAAGGTACGGTTGAAACGGTAATACTGGTCCTGCTCGATCCCGATAAACTGGCCCATCGCCTCACTTTCGTACATGAGCGACAGGGTATTCGTGATCAGGTAAACCTTCTCGCGGCTTCGTGAATCGGGTGAGACATCCTCCTCGACGATGGTCTTTACGATGTTGTAAATATAACCGACCGAGCAAACAGCCAATGCGACCAGCAGGATATACCCCACCAGAACCTTTCCCGTGATATGTCCGCCCTGGTTTCTCAATTCACTTTATAATCATATTCGAACTTGTAAAGATAGGTATTCCTCGTTCCTGCCTCATCTTGCTTGACGACTTTCATCTCCAGGATATAGTCGCTCACGAAAGTATAGGTAAAGATATACTCGGACTTGTATTGGCTCGGTTCCGTCACGCTGTAACTGTAAGCACGCTCGGGCAAATTGCGATTGGTCGTGCCAAACAGGAGGTTCAACGGGCTGACAAAATCGAACGACAACAGGTCGAACGAGGCGATCGGGCGCAAGGTGAAATTCTCGGGATTCACCAGGCTGCCATACGTATAGGTCATCTCCTCCTTGTCGCGGGTATAACGGACTACGTTACCATTTTCCCAGGTGAAGATATCGGAAAGCGGGTAAACACGCTCCTCGTAACCCTGGCCGCCCTCCTGGGGCCAGCGGGTCGTCCAGCCGATGGCCGACAGGTCGTTGCCCGTATACTGGTAGTCGTAGGCGTCGGACATGTAAATCTCATTGCTGGCGAGCGAGTTCTCCTTATAATTCTCCTGGCGGGTGATCCGCCCGTCCGACAGGGTATATTCCGCCTCCTTGAAGCCCGTCTGGGCCACGGTCAGGAGGATCTTGTTGTCCGAATAGATGAACGAGCGCCGGGTGTCGCCCGTGAAATCGATCGAGGCGATCGACCCATCCACGTTATAACTCACCGAAGCGCTATAAAGGAGCGAGTTATTATTCTCCTCATAACAGGAAATCTTCGTCAACTTGTTCAATGGCTCAACCACGACCACCGGGTCATCGTCACCACATGAGGCTAAACTTAAGGCCGCCAACAATAATAATGCCGTGTACTTTCTCATATCGTTCCTAATTTTATTGACAAAAGTAAAACTTTTACCCAAATAACCTCTTCCCCGGCCTTCTTATTTCACGAAAGCCGGGGAAAAGCCCTTATAACCGGATTCGCTCCAAATCATCCGGCACAAAGATCTCGCCAGTGAACGAGGCGGCCGCCTCCTCCGCGTAAGCGCGCTTGCGGGTGGCGAGTGTCTGGTCTTCCGTATGATAAAGGAGCAGCCGCTTGACACCCAGTTCCGCCGCCAACCGACCCGCCTCGGCCGCCGTACTGTGATGTTTCTCGTAAGGCTTGAAGATCTCACGATCACGGTAGAGGCAGAAAGCCTCGCTCATCAGCCAATCGGCGCCCTCGACATAACCGCGGTTCGCCACGTTGTAAGGCTCGTCGCCAAGGCAGGCCACGACTGTCCCGTCCGGCAAGGTGGCCCGGAAACCGAATTGCTTCTCTTTCGTCGACAGGATATCGAAACATTCCATGCGGATATCCCCCACCGTCAGCCGATCCTTGTCTTTTACCTCCACAAACGAGATCCCCTTCTCCATCCAGCCCCGATCCTTCTTGGAAAGGGTCAATTCGCAAATTGTCCGGAGCACGGACAAGACCCGCTCATGGCCATAAATCGGGAATATGCCCTCACGGGCGCCTTTCGCCAAACCTGACGCCACCCGCCTGACGATCCAGACAGCTCCCAGGACATGATCCGTATGGGCATGCGTCAAATACATCGCGCTCAACTCATCCACCGAAACGCCGACCTTCTCCAGCTGGGCCAAAACGCCATTGCCACCACCCGCGTCGACCAACAAACGGGTCGTGCCCGAGCGAAGCACGAAACAGGTATTATAACACTTGGTCACGATGGCATTGCCCGTGCCCAACATAATCAACTCATTAGCATTCTTGTTATCCATCATCAATTTCTCCTAAAGCTAATAATTCAAAGAGCGGCCGATATCGACGCTCACGGAGCCTAAAATTACGGAAATTTATCATACCAAAAACAGGTTTGCCCATAATAGCCACATAACAATGGAATTTCAATTTCACTGCAGTATCTTGGGAAATTCACTGTAGTGAAATGAAAAATGGACTTCAATGCCCCCATTTTTTCCGGAAAGGAAATAGAGTTTTGTTCGGACCGGACTGGAGTTTTCTTCGGAAAGGACTGGCGTTTTGTCCGAATCGGACTGAGGTTTCCTTCGGACAAAATTTCAGCTCCTTCCAAAGGAAAGCGGACGGTTCCCACGAATACTCTCAACAGCCATTCCGGACGTTTCAACCTCCAATTCGGACGATTCAACACGCGCCTGTCCCGGGCCCGAAGGAATCGGCCTATTTTTGGCGGCAAATTTTAATTCATTATTAAAGATGTTCAAGACAATCGTTCGCTTTTCAATCCGCAAGAAACTATTCGTCGCATTGACGACGATTTTCCTGCTGGCCGGGGGAATCTACTCGATGATGACGTTGCCGATCGACGCGGTACCCGACATCACCAACAACCAGGTGCAGATCGTTACCGTCTCGCCCACCCTTGCCCCGCAGGAGGTGGAGCAGTTGATCACCTTCCCGATCGAGATCTCGATGAGTAATATCATGAACGTGCAAGAGATCCGTTCGATCTCCCGCTTCGGCCTGTCGCTCGTGACGGTCGTATTCAAGGAGAATGTCCCGACGCTCGATGCCCGCCAATTGGTCAACGAGCAGATACAAACCGTTATTGGCGAGATCTATCAATATGTCCTGAAAGTGGCGCCCGGTTATGAGTCGCGCTACGACGCCATGGAGCTGCGCACGATCCAGGACTGGATCGTCAAGCGCCAGCTGTCCGGTATCCCGGGTATCGTCGAGATCAACAGCTTCGGAGGCTACCTCAAGCAATATGAGGTGGCGATCGATCCCGATGTGCTCTACGCCATGAACCTCACCATCGGCGAGGTCTTCGAGGCCTTGAGCAAGAACAACCAGAACACGGGTGGAAGCTACATTGAGAAGGTCGACCGGGCCTATTACATCCGTTCGGAAGGTATGATTAAAGAATTGAGTGACATCGAACGGATCGTCGTCGCCAACCGGGGCGGCATCCCGGTGCATGTCAGCGACATCGGACAGGTCCGTTTCGGGGCGCCCAAGCGCTTCGGCGCCATGACGAAAGATGGCGAGGGCGAGTGTGTCGGCGGTATCGCCATGATGCTGAAGGGCGCCAACGCCAACGCCGTCACCCAAGAGCTGGAGAAAAGGGTCGAGAAGGTGCAAAAGATGCTGCCCGAAGGGGTGAGCGTCGAACCATACCTGAACCGTTCTGAACTGGTGAACCGCAACATATCGACCGTCATCCGCAACCTGATCGAGGGCGCCTTGATCGTGTTTGTCGTGCTGATCCTCTTCCTGGGCAATGTCCGGGCGGGCCTGATCGTGGCCTCCGTCATTCCGCTGGCCATGCTGTTCGCCTTCATCCTGATGCGGCTGTTTGGCGTATCGGCAAACCTCATGAGCCTGGGAGCGATCGACTTCGGTATTGTCGTGGATGGTTCGATCGTCATCTTGGAGGGCATCCTGGCCCATATCTACAGCAAACGGTTCATGGGCAAGGAGCTGACCCGTGAGGAGATGGATCTCGAGGTGGAGCGTGGCGCGGGTAATGTCGTACGCAGCGCGACCTTCGCCGTACTGATCATCCTGATCGTCTTCTTCCCGATCCTGACCCTGGGCGGCATCGAGGGCAAATATTTCACGCCGATGGCGAAGACGCTGGTGTTCTGTATCATCGGCGCCCTGCTCCTGTCGCTCACCTACGTGCCCATGATGGCTTCCCTCTTCCTGAAACGTCAGATCGCCAACAAGCCGACCCTGGCGGACCGCTTTTTCGAGGGACTGAACAAATATTACCGGATCGTGCTCCGCTTCTGCCTGAAACGGGTTTGGGGAACGATCGCGACCGCCTTCACGCTCCTGTTGCTCTCCCTGCTGCTCTTCACACGCCTGGGCGCCGAGTTCATCCCGACGCTCGACGAGGGTGATTTCGCGATGCAGATGACACTGCCGGCCGGCAGCTCGTTGAGCAAGAGCATCGAGGTCTCGCTCGAGGCGGAACGGATCCTCATGTCGGAATTCCCGGAGATCAAGCATGTCGTGGCTAAAATCGGTACCGCCGAGGTGCCCACCGACCCGATGGCCGTGGAGGACGCGGACATCATGATCGTCATGAAACCGTTCGACGAATGGACATCGGCAAATAGCCGGGCCGAGATCGTGGAGAAGATGAAAAAGTCGCTGGAGAAGATCACCGACGCGACCTTCAACTTCAGCCAGCCGATCCAACTCCGGTTCAACGAGCTGATGACGGGCGCCAAGGCGGATATCGCCATCAAGCTTTACGGCGAGGATATGGCGGAACTATACAACAAGGCGAAAGAGGCGGCCCAATATGTCCGCCAAGTTCCCGGAGCGGCCGATGTGCTCGTCGAGCAGGCGATGGGTCTCCCGCAGCTACTGGTGAACTACGACCGTGCCAAGATCGCCCGTTATGGAATCGATATCGAGGAGCTGAACACGATCATCCGGACCGCCTATGCGGGCGAGACGGCTGGTGTGGTCTTCGAGAACGAGCGTCGTTTCGACCTGGTCTTGCGCCTCGACAGGGATAAGGTCAAGGATTTGGACATCAACAAGCTCTATGTCCGCACGAACGAGGGCTTCCAGCTGCCGGTCAGCGAAGTGGCGACCATCAGCCTGGAAAATGGCCCGTTGCAGATCAACCGCGACGCGACGAAGCGACGTGTCGTGATCGGCGTGAACGTGCGCGACGCCGACATCCAGCAGGTAGTCAGCCAGATCCAGGAGAAGCTCGACCAGAACGTCCAGCTGAAGCCAGGCTATTACTTCGAGTATGGCGGCCAGTTCGAGAACCTGCAGAATGCCATCCGCACCCTCTCGGTCGTAATTCCGATCGCCTTGATGCTGATCCTGTTGCTTCTCTTCTTCGCGTTCAAGAGCATCATCTACTCATTGGGTGTCTTCTCGACGGTTCCCCTGTCGTTGATCGGCGGAATCCTCGCCTTGTGGTTGCGCGGCTTGCCCTTCGGTATCTCGGCCGGTGTGGGCTTCATCGCCCTGTTCGGTGTCGCCGTGCTGAACGGTATCCTGATGATCAACCATTTCAAGGACCTGCACCAACGTGGTAAATACCCGATGTGTACCGACAAGATCATCGCCCGTGGCTGCCCGCACCTGTTGCGCCCGGTCTTCCTGACCGGATTAGTCGCCTCGCTGGGCTTCGTGCCGATGGCCATCGCTAAATCGGCCGGTGCCGAGGTACAACGGCCTCTGGCCACGGTTGTCATCGGCGGCCTGATCGTCTCGACATTATTGACTTTGATCATCATCCCGGTCTTCTACCGACTTGTGAACAGCGCTCCATACGCTTGGCGCCGGTTCAAGCGCCGCGGCTGGAACGGTGGCAAGACACTCATCACGTTGCTTGCCCTGATGATGACTATCCCGGCCTTTGCTGAAGAGCCGACGAAAGCCGTCACGCTCGACGAGGCGATCCAGATCGCTTTGCGTGAGCATCCCCGCCTGAAGAGCGCCAACGCCGACATCGAGCGTGAGCGGGCCACACGGGGCGAGGTCTGGGACGGTGGCAGCACCTCGTTCAACTACTCGTGGGGCCAGCTGAACGGCGAGTACCGGAAAGACTATGAGCTGGCCATCGAGCAATCGCTCGGCTCGCCGCTCACTCCTTTCTATAAGAACAAACTGGTCGGCACCCGAATCGCCAAGGGCGAGGCCTATCGCGACATGGTCGAGAAGGAGATCACCGCCGAGGTAAAACGTGCCTGGGCCTATTATCAATATGCCCACAACCTCTTCCGGCTCTACGACGAGCAAGAGGCTTTGGCGGTCAAGCTGCGCGAGAGTGGTGAACTGCGTTACCAGCAAGGCGACATCGACCTGGCCGAGCGGCACATGATCGCGACCATCGCCGCCGACCTGCATACCCGTTGGCTCCAGGCCCGAGAGGAGCTGTCGATCGCAAGCCGCCGGTTCGCCTGGGCTTGCTACGCGCCGGAAGCCATCATTCCCGCCGACACGACTCTGGCGGTCATGACACCCGCTATCGACCAGACGCTTCTCTCGCAACCGCACCTGAACTATTTCGCCAGCCAGGTCAAGGAGCGGAAAGATCTTCTGAGCATCGAGCGGAGCCGGTTCTTCCCCGAGTTCTCGGTGGGCTATGTCCGCCAGAAGATCGCCCCGCTGAACCATCTCAACTCGTGGATGGTCGGCGTCTCGTTCCCGATCCTATTCTTCCCACAACAAAGCCGGAGCAAACAGGCCAAGATCAGCCTGCGCATCGCCCAATGGGAGGCCGAGAACAACCGCACGCTCCTCAACAACCAGGTGGAGGAGCTGCGCAAGCGACTTCGCCAGCAACGGGAGAGCCTGGATTATTACGAGAAAGCGGCTCTCAACGAGGCCCGGTCGGCACAGGCCAGCACGCTGCTCAAGTTCAGGGAAAGCGAGATCGACATCGCCGAGCTAACACAGAGCCTCAACGCCGCCCGTGAGATCCATAAGGGATACATCGAGGCCGTTTACGCTTACAACATCTCCGTACTGGAGCTGGAACTTTATACTGAATAATCATATTTAATCCATAATAGCATCATGAAAAGAGCATTCATCCTACTGACCATGCCGTTCCTCTGGATGGCATGCGACCAGATACAAGAGAAACAAGAGACAACTACCGAGGTCGCCACGGAGACGGCCGGTGAAGCCCAACCGGCGGAACCGATCGCCGAACCAATCACCGAAGAGCCTCCTACGAGTAATGAGGTGAGCGGACAGCTCTCCTTCAACGGCGTCATCATGATCCCGCCCAAACAGCACGCGACCGTCACGCTCACCATGGGCGGATCGATCGAGAGCACCTCAATGCTTCCCGGCGATTACGTGGAGAAGGGCGCCGTGATCGCCACCCTGCGGAACCCGGAGTTCATCGACCTGCAACAGGCCTATCTCGAGGCGAAAGCGCAGAGCGCCTTCCTTGAGCGGGAATATGAGCGGCAAAAGACACTCGCCTCACAAGAGGCCGCCTCAAAGAAACGGTTCCAGCAGAGCGAGGCCGATTATCTCTCGATGAGAAGCCGCCTGGAGGCGAACGCCGCCCAGCTGGCGATCCTTGGCGTCGATCCCAAGGCTTTGGAGCGTGAGGGCATCCGCCCCTATCTGGAGATCAAGGCTCCGTTGGGCGGCTACATCACCAACATGAACATTAACGTGGGGAAATATATCAACGCGGGCGAGCCGGTCTGCGACGTGATCAACAAGCAGGCGCCCCTGTTGCGGCTCACCGCCTACGAGAAGGACCTGAATCGCCTCCAGATTGGCGACAAGCTGGAGTTCCGGGTCAACGGTATCAGCGACAAGGCCTTCGAGGCGACCCTCATCTCGATCGACCAGATGGTGGACGAGAACAACCGCTCCATCAATGTCTACGCCCGGGTGGAAAAAGCCGACCAGCGTTTCCGCCCTGGCATGTACGTGAACGCGAAAATCCGGGAAAAACCCTAAATTCGCGGCATGAGATCCCTATTCCATAACAAATACTTCCTGGTGGTGAACGCCATATCGATCATGGTGGCGCTCCTCATCCACTCGCCGGAGATGATGGACCTGTCCAACCTCTCCGGCGAGGCCGCGCTCTCGCCCACGGTGGTGGAGCAGCGACGGCTTTTCCCCGGCATTATCTGGGCCGATGTCCTCAACGAGATCGCCTTCACCTACCTCTCGCTGCTGTTCCTGTTTTACCTGAACGAGCGACTGTTCCGGTTCAACGACGGCGAGGCTGAGGTCGGATGGGGAAAGCTGGCCGGATCGTTCGCCCTGACCTGGCTCGTGAACAGCCTGCTCGGGAAAGGCTACGTCTTCCTGCACCAGATGACCGACCTGCCCGCCATCGACGCCATGCTGCACCACTACCTGCATCCGCTGCGGGATTTCCTGGTCTCGTGCGTCGTCACGGGAACCGGCTACCTGAGCCATCTCAACAAGAAAAGCCAGCGGGTGACGATCGAGAACCAGCAGCTGCACACGGAGAATGTCGTTAACCAGTACGAGGCGCTGAAAAGCCAGCTCAACCCGCACATGCTCTTCAACTCGCTGAACACGCTTTATGCCCTGATCCGCGAGTCGCCCGACAAGGCGAGGAGTTACTTGAGCGAGCTCTCGAAGGTGCTGCGTATACGTTGCAGGACAATGGGTCGCACGCCGTCGCCCTGCGCGACGAGATGGCCTTTGTCCAGTCCTTTATCTATCTGCTGAAAATGCGTTATGAGGAGAACCTGATGTTCGATATCCAGGTGGCACCCGAGGCTCTCGGGCACAAGCTTCCGCCCATGGCGATCCAGATGCTGCTGGAGAACGCCGTGAAGCACAACGAGATCAGCGACCGCCATCCGCTCACGATCCACATCACCGCCGACGAGCGACAGGTGACGGTCAGCAACCACCGCCAGCCGAAACGCAACAGCGACGCGGGCACCGGTATCGGCCTGAGCAACCTCGCCAAGCGCTACCGGCTCCTGTTCCGGAAGGAGATCGAGATCCGGGAGGAAAACGATTGTTTCACCATAATCTTGCCATTGATATGAGAGCGTTGATCATAGAGGACGAGAAGGCCGCCGTCCGCAACCTGAAAGCGGCCATCGACGAGCTGGGACGCGACATCGAGGTGATCGGCCAGCTGGACAGTATCGCAGCCAGCATCGAGTGGCTGCGTGAGCAACCCGCTCCCGACCTGCTCTTCCTCGACATTCACCTGGCCGACGGCTCGGCCTTCGAGATCTTCGAGCACGTCGACATCACCTGCCCCATCATCTTCACCACCGCCTACGACGAGTACGCGCTCCGGGCCTTCAAGGTGAACAGCGTCGATTACCTGCTGAAACCCATCGACGCGGACGACCTACGCCAGGCCCTCGACAAGCTGGAACGGCTGGGCGGACAGAAGCCGACGGCCCAACCCCACGATAACTACCGGGCGATCCTGCGGGCCCTGGGCGGCGAGAGAAACTACAAGAGCCATTTCCTGATCCCCGCCAAGGGCGACCGGCTCATCCCCATCGAGACCGAGACCATCCTCTATTTCCACATCGCCAACGGGCAGGTAAAGTCGATCGACGACACGGGGCGTGAGCACCTCTTCCCACAGACGCTCGACGAGCTGGCCGACGCGCTCGATCCCCGCCTCTTCTTCCGGGCCAACCGCCAGTTCCTCATCGCCAAGCGGGCGATCCGCGAGGCGAGCCTCTGGTTCAACGGGCGCCTGTCCATCACCCTCAGTGTCCCGACGCCCGAGCGGATCATCATCAGCAAGGCCCGGGCGGCGGAGTTCAAGGCGTGGTTTTAGGGGCAACGATCATACCTCGCCGGGCGTGCCGCCGTCGTCACCGGGCTCGGGCGTCTCGCCACCCTCATCGGGGGTCGGATCGGCAGGCGTGCCCGTCGAGTGGGTCTTGCCCATCTCCTGCTCGGCCCGGTAGATGGCGCCGTTCACCGTATCAATGAAGGTATTGATCGCGTCGGTCGGCGCGGCGATCGCGAAGGCGTTCACCACCAAGACGATCTGGGCGTAGAGCTCGTCGATCTGACGACGCAGTGTCTTCGTGTCGATCGCCTCGATCGCCTGCCGCTGGGCGCCCTCCGCCTCGCTCTTCATGTAGAGCGCGTCGAAGTCGTTATTCGCCTCCTCCAAGGCATTTACCTCATCATCAAGCCCCAACAGGGTGACGAACGTCGCGTACTTCTCGTCGCGCAGCACCCGGATCATCCCTTGCAACTCGGCCGTCTCCTTCCGGTAGGCCGACTCGCCCACCCCGCGATAGGCCGAGAGAGCGGCATCCAATTGAAGGGCGCCCTCACGTTTCTCGGGAATGATCGACTTCGTGTGTGCCCGTACGACATTGGTCACGACACCCGCCCCATGATCCCGGACGATATCCAGATCGCCCAGCTGCACGGTATAGTCCTGAGCCTTGGGGCGATTCACGATCAGCGCCTCCTGCTCCACGAGCGCGATATACTGCGGTGCGTAGGCCTCGATCTTCAACTCCGCGGCCTGCTCGCCGATCGCCTCGACGACGCGCTGGTTGAACAGGCTGTGCCCGCCCAGCGTCATGCTTGTCAAGGCGAATAATTGAATCTGCTTCATAAAAAATCCGTTTGAGGTTAAACAATCATAAGTGGTTGAAAGATTTTAACGATTTATTATTCAATGAATTACTTGCAT
>CHCFR05602__coassemble_784_pt1 | contig 15685 bp, 10 predicted proteins | sample CHCFR05602__metabat2_low_PE_046 | metagenome-assembled genome bin CHCFR05602 | reverse complement strand
CTCAAAAAAAAATAGGAAAGCGATTGCGCGTTTCAAAGAAAGATGTACCTTTGCATTGACGAAAAGAATCCACCCTTTTTTTTCGTCACCTATTTACTCTCCTAAACAACAAGCAATCAATCAAATAAGACGTATATTACAAACATCGGCGAATCGTCTTGTTTTCCACCTATATATTTAATGTACGTGTACATATATTATATATTCATACGGTATTTTTGGTCGATCATATAGGTTTTCATGACGACTCTCACGAGAGACATCCACATTAACGCTAAAGTTGCCGACATTTCCAATTCATTCCTATTCATATTTCAACGCCAATCATCACAAACACCTATCAAGGCTGAAAGCCTTAAACGCTACAGCGTAGGGTAACGTCCTACGACATGAACGACACACCAAAAATTAAGCCCTGAAGGGGCGGAACTTCTCGAGCAATCTTATTCCGCCCCTTCAGGGCTCACATCTAAAAATAATCCTTTTCGTAGGGCGATGCCCTACGCTATAATCTTTTGGGTCTTCAGCCCAATGGGTTTCGAAAAGAATTACATCGTGTTTTCCTTCCCCCACAAAGCTCCACTGAAACTATAGACATAATATAACCACGACTACTTATGCGGTAATTCTAATCTCAATATTTCAGTACCAATTCCTCACCAGCCATTAAATCGACAGATAAAAGACCATCGACTACCGGCAATGAGATCGCCTTGGAGTCCTTACGTAAACTAAACTCCCGATTTCCATCCGGTAACTTTATCCGGAAGGTTCCCGGGACAACCGCACGGACAACGACTTCCAGGATCTCACCATCTTTCCAACGAGCGGACACCTCGCCGCCGCCACGAACTTTTAAGCCTTTGAAACTACCGGAGCTCCAAGCTGTAGGCAAAGCCGGTAATATCTCAATCACTCCTTCATGGCTCTGCAACAACATTTCCGCGATACCGGCCGTACCACCGAAATTACCATCAATCTGGAAAGGCGGATGCCCACAAAAGAGGTTCGGGAAAGAGCCGCCTCCCTTACTTTCACCCGTAGTTGGATCAACACAAGGCGTCAACAGGTCGGCCAACAGTTTATATGCATGATTGCCGTCCCGCAAGCGTGCCCAAAAATTGATCTTCCAGGCCATCGACCAACCCGTACTCTGGTCTCCACGGACCAACAGGCTTTTACGGGCCGCTTCCGCCAGCTCGGGCGTCTGGTCAACCGTGATTTCATTACCCGGATAAAGACCGTAAAGATGAGAAACATGTCGATGTGTCGGCTCTACCTCCTCAAACGGTTCCAACCATTCCATGATCCGGCCATCCGATCCAATTGTTGTTGGCATCAATCCAGCCCTCTTTTCCTCGAGCGCCACCACCAAAGCGCTGTCCTGCCCCAAAAGACGAGCGGCCTCGATCGTATTTGAGAACAATTCCCTAAGGATCTGGTTGTCCATTGTCGAGCCAGCGCATACGCTTACCACGCTGTCGTTAGCCATCCGGAACTGATTCTCGGGCGAAGTGGTTGGTGCCGTTACATAATATTTAGTCCGTGGATCACGAGTCAACATATCAACAAAGAAAAGCGAGGCCCCACGCATTGCAGGATAGACCTGCCGCAAGTAAGCGGTATCACGAGTAAACTGATAATGCTGATATAGATGGGCGCACAACCAGGCGGCCGACGTATTGGTCGCGCCCCAGGAAGGATGCTCGCCCGGTGCCGTAAAGCCCCAGACATTGCCCAGGATATGCGTCACCCAACCACGGGCATTATAAAATGCCTTCGCCGTACGCTCGCCACTGGGTACTTGACTCAAGATCCAGTCTGTCAACGGTAAATGCAACTCCGACAGGTTCGTTACCTCTGCCGGCCAATGGTTCATCTGCAAATTGATATTCAAATGATAATCACCATTCCAGGGCGTATGGATCGTATTGCACCACAAGCCTTGCAAGTTGGGCGGCAAAGAACCCGACCGGGTAGACGAGATCAGGAGATAACGACCGAATTGGAAATAGAGTGCCGCCAACGAAGGATCCTCACTTCCATCCTTAAATGCCGCTAACCGGCGATCAATCGGCCACTCCTCGCGTCCGGACGAAGGCAACTCCAACGATACCCGTCCAAACAAGGCCCGATAAGCCTCCAGATGCTCTCGCCGTAAGGTCGCGTAACTCTTGGTGGCTGCCTTGTCGAGCTTAGCTTTCACCTCCGACTCAAATCCGGCCTTATCCCAATAATCCGTTCCCATGCTGACCAACAAAAGCACCTCCGACGCGTCGCGCACCATCAACGAGGTGTCCGACCGCATCAAGTTTCCTCCTTTAGGCAACAATACCCGTACCCGAGAGGCGAAACGCATTCCCCGGCAAGCGGTCGTATCCACGCCATCCGGCAGCTGGCCATCCATCGCCAAGTCGTTGCCATCAATAAAAACATGAGCATGCTCCGGTCGACTTAACCCAAGATCAAACGAGAGCATCCGATCCATATCGGCGACCAAATGGATTACCCCGATATCATCGGCGAAAGAGGTAAACGAATGACGCTCGTAGGTCGTTCCACGCCTGACGAACGAGGTTGTCGCGATCGCGTCACCCAAATCCAGACGTCGCTGGTAATTCCTTACCGAGTCCGAGCTGTCCGAATAGGTAAAATTAGCGGTCAGATAACCAAACAATTGATAACTTCCATACGGTGCGTTCGCCCCATCGCCGTAATTACTACCCGTTCCCTTACAAACAAAGGTCTGGTACATCAATTTCTGGGCCTCATCGTTCCTTCCCTCGAACAACAGACGGCGGATCTGTCCTAACGAATAATAGGCACTGGGGTTATCCGTGACTTGAGGACTACCCGACCAGAGCGATATCTCGTTCAACAACCAGCTCTCCCGGTCAATACCGCCATCCGGCATCAAGCCGATCCGCCCATTTCCCAAAGGCAAGGTCTCTTCCCAAATCCGTGCCGGGCGGTCAAAAAAGTAGGACTCATCAACCGTCAACCGTTTCTCCAATTTGCTACAGCCCACCAGTATCCATACGGCAAGCCCCGCTAAAATCCAATTTCCTATTCGCATCGAGATTACATATTATTATAATATAACTCTAGAAACTCTGCATATCACAAAGACGCTTATAATAACCATCCATCGCCAGCAACGCCTCATGCTTGCCTCGCTCAACGATCTCTCCCTCGTGCATGACACAGATCTCGTCAGCGTTGCGGATCGTCGAGAGGCGATGGGCGATCACGATCGTCGTCCGGTTACGCATCAGGTTCTCAAGCGCCTCCTGCACCAGTCGCTCCGATTCCGTATCGAGAGCGGAAGTCGCCTCATCCAGGATCAGGATCGCCGGGTTCTTCAAGATGGCCCGGGCGATGCTGATCCGTTGCCGCTGACCACCGGAGAGCTTTCCGCCCCGATCACCGATATTGGTATCGTAGCCATGCTCGCTCGCCATGATAAACTCGTGCGCGTTCGCCACCTTGGCCGCCTCCTGAACCTGCTCGAGCGTAGCGCCCTCAACACCAAAAGCGATGTTGTTAAAGAAAGTATCGTTGAAAAGTATCGCCTCCTGATTGACATTTCCCATCAAACCCCGAAGGTCACAAAGCCTCGCCTCACGGATATCCATTCCATCGATCGCGATCCGTCCCTCGTTCACGTCGTAAAAACGGGGCAACAGGTCTACCAACGTACTCTTTCCAGAACCGGACTGGCCCACCAAGGCGATGGTCTTTCCTTTAGGGATCTCCAGGTTGATACCTTTCAAAATCCACTCGTTCTGGTATTTGAACCAGACATTCTCGTAGCTGATCCGATCGTTTAAGGCAATGGGCTTCGGATGCTCCGGATCATGGATATTGGTTTCCGCCTTCAGGATCTTATCCACCCGCTCGATTGAGGCCAATCCCTTTTGGATCGCGTAAACCGACTTACTCAAATCCTTAGCGGGATTAATAATGCTGTAGAAAATCACCAGATAATAGATGAAGGTCGGCGCGTCGATCGGGCTGTGATCACCCAGGATCAACGTACCACCATACCAAAGAACGATCGCGATCGTAACGGTACCCAAAAACTCACTCATCGGATGCGCCATCTGCTGCCGGCGATAGATCCGGTTGGTCATATCACGAAACACCTCATTGCTCCGCTCGAAACGAGCCTGGATCTTCTTTTCCGCATTGAAGGCCTTAACGATACGCAAACCACCCAACGTCTCCTCAATCTGGCTCATCAACAAGCCCCATTGTTGCTGCCCCTCGAGCGACTTACGTTTCAGCTTCTTGCCGACCTGCCCCATGACATAACCCGCCAGAGGCAACAGGATCAGGACAAAAAGCGTCAGCTGCCAGCTGATCGCGATCATTCCGACCAGATAGATAATGATCAGGATCGGGTTCTTGAACAGCATATCCAGCGAGCTCATGATAGAGGCCTCAATCTCGTTCACGTCGCCCGAGACCCGAGCGATGATATCGCCTTTCCGCTCCTCGGAGAAGAAGCCCAAAGGCAATTGCGTGATCTTCCGGTTGATCTGATTGCGGATATCCCGTACGACACCTGTCCGGATCGGGATCATCGTAAAGAAAGCCATATACATCGCCGCGACTTTCAGGAAAGTGGCCACGATAAGGAAAACGCCCAAGACGACCAAGGCAAACGAGCCACCGTAGTGGTTGATCACATCGGAAACATACCAGAAGAAATTATTCACCCAAATATCGGGCAACCCCTTCAAGGCCTCCCAATTACTGAAATCAAAATGCCAATCCTGATAGACATAATCGGTCTTGTTGATCTTGAACAGGATTTGCAGAATCGGGATGATCAAAGCGAACGAGAACAGGTTCAAAATCGCGGAAAGCACGTTGAACACGATGTTCCAGATCATGTATCGCTTGTAAGGCGGCACAAAACGCCGCAACACCTGGATGAAGTCTCTCATAAAAACGGGATTATTACAATTTATGGCGCGAAGATAACATATTCCTCGCTTCCTAAGGAACGATAATCCCTCAACTCCACACGGGAAACCGGATAAAACCGCACGCAAAGATTATCCCAAACCTTAAGATACTTATCTCAAATCCTGAAATAACTGTCTCAAGGTTTGAGATAAGAAAACCAAGACTTGGGATAAGATTCCGGAACGCTAATATCGCTTTTTCCCTCCGGAACCAATCGGAAATCCTCCTGTATTTCTCCTTGTATCCCCAACCTGGACGAAAAAAATAAAAAAAGAGCGTTTCATGCAGCGATTTCCAGTCAATAGACGTCTATATTATAAAGTATTGACTCCATTATTTCAAAACATAAAACTCATACATTATGAAAACATTCTACAACCGATCCTTAAATTGGATCAACTACCTTTTGGGCAGTTTACTAGGCCTGCTGGGGTTCTCGTGCGACGGAATCGGCGAGACACCAGACGAGTATGGAACGCCGTGGGCGACTTATCAATTCCGGGGGCGCGTGCTCGACTCCGCCAGCCAACCGATCGGCAACCTGCGCGTCAAGGCCATCCCCGCGAACGACGGCATGGCGCTCAACGCACGGGATTCCGCCCGTACCGACGCGGAGGGCGCCTTCCTGATCGAGACGGCCGGCTTCCCCACCTCGAGTTTCGAGCTCATCATAGAGGACACGGACGGTGAGGCCAACGGCGGCCAATTCAACAACATGAGCACCCTGATCCAGATCGACGACTCGGAATACCAAGAGGGCGACGGGCGTTGGTACGAGGGAAAGGTGACGCGAGAACTGGAGATCCACATGGAAAAACAAGAATAAATCTATGATATTCAAAAACTCATACAACATGAAAACATTCTACAACCGATCCTTAAATTGGATCAACTATCTTTTGGGTTGTCTGCTCGGCCTGCTGGGTTTCTCGTGCGACAGCGAGGATATCAGCGACCTTCCGGCAGAATATGGTACGCCATGGGCGACCTATCAGTTCAAGGGGCGTGCGCTCGACACTTCCAACCAGCCAATCAACAACTTGCGTGTCAAGGCTATCCCGTCGAACAGCGACTTGGATATTGATGAGATCAGGGATACCAGCCGGACCGATGCGGAAGGCAACTTCCAGATCGAGATGAGCTACTTCCCCACCAACCATTTCAAGATCGTTATAGAGGACACGGACGGCGAGGCCAATGGTGGCCTTTTTGTTGACAAGACTACCCAGATCGAGATCGACGACTCGGAATATAAAGAGAGCTACGGACACTGGTTCAAGGGCAAGGTGACTCGCGAAATGGATATTCAATTAGAAAAGAAAGAATAAACGCATGGCTACAAAATCTTTCCCCAAATACCCGACTCTCCGCAAGCGGATCGCCCTGGAGCTTTTCCGGCTGATCAAGCGGAACGAAAGCAAGACACACAAGTTGCACACGCTCTTTTGGGAGTGTACGCTCCGGTGCAATGTCGCCTGCCGTCATTGCGGGAGCGACTGCCGTGTCTCCAGTCAACAGAAAGATATGCCACGCGAGGATTTCCTTCGGGTTATCGATGAGATCCTGCCGCACGTGAACCCGCATCGCCTCCTGGTCATCTTCACCGGGGGCGAGGCGTTGCTCCGCGATGACCTGGCACTCTGCGGACAAGAGCTGAACCGCCGTGAATTTCCCTGGGGCGTTGTCTCGAACGGTTATCTCATGACCGCCTCACGCCTGCAGGAACTGGTGGCGGCCGGCATGCACACGGCGACGATCAGCCTCGACGGCTTCGAGCAGGCTCACAACTGGCTGCGCCGGAATCCCAGAAGCTTTGAACGAGCGCTCAACGCGATCCGCCTGTTGGGTCGCTATCCGGAAGTGACATGGGATGTCGTCACCTGCGTGAACCAACACAACATCGGCGACCTGAATCTCTTCAAGGAGTTCCTTATCGAGAATGGCGTTCAACGCTGGCGTCTTTTCACCATCTTCCCGGTTGGACGTGCGGCGACCCATGCGGGACTACAGCTCGACAACGTCCAATTTACCCATCTGCTCGAATTCATCCGGGAATGCCGAAAAGAGGGACGGATCCACACGAGTTATGGCTGCGAGGGATTTTTGGGCAACTACGAATACGAGGTACGCGACCAGTTCTTTCTATGTCATGCCGGTATTCATGTCGCCTCGGTACTGGCCGACGGCGCCATCTCGGGCTGCCCCAGCATCCGGGCCAACTTTCATCAGGGAAACATCTATAAGGACTCATTCTGGGATGTTTGGCAAAACCGTTTCCAATCTTACCGTGACAGGAAATGGGCGCATGAAGGCGAATGCGCGGATTGCGAGATGTTCCGATACTGCGAGGGGAACGGCATGCACTTGAGGGACGATCAGGGGAAATTACTGGTCTGCCATTACAAGCGGCTTCTTTAACCCGATCGTCAGAAGTTACGGGAAATCCTCCGCTGTTCCACTATCCTTATTCAAATAATGCCTATCTTTAGGCCATGAACAAGAATCTTATTAATCATACATTAATCTTAAATCGCATGAAAAAAACATTTCTTACCATGTTCTTGTGCGCCATGTGCTGCGGCATCGGGGCGCAAGGGCAAGAAAAATTCCCATTAGGCGCATACGAAGAACTGGCGGATCCGAATCCCGGCATCGATTCCAAGAGCTGGTCGCGTCTCTCTTCAACGACACAATTGAGTTGGGGCAGCATTGACACCCGTTACGCGAAGCACGATCTCCCCAACCTGAAAACCAATACCCGATGGCAAGGCAAGGCCTGGAAAAACGAACGAATCAACGCTCAGGCGCTCTTATGGACCAAACAAACACTCAAGAATGTCCGGATAACAGCAAGCGACCTGCGAAACGGTTCATCCGTTATTCCCGCGTCAGCCATCGAAACCCATTTTGTCCGCTACGTGATGACAGACGAACTGAACAAAGACCGTAAAGGTGGTTGCGGCGACCGCTCGAACAAGGCGGAATGGGACTCCTCGCTGGTGGCCGATCCGCTCGACATCGTAAAGACACTCGATGTCGTGGAGAACAGCGCACAGCCAATCTGGCTGAAAGTACATGTCCCGGCAGAGGCCAAGAGCGGAAAATATAAAGGCACATTGACTGTGCAAGCGGACAATATGGATCCCATAGAGCTGGCATACTCCATCCAGGTCATCGACCGTAAGCTTCCGGATCCCAAAGCATGGCGTTTCAACCTCGACCTTTGGCAGAATCCTTATGCCGTGGCCCGCTATTATCAGGTGCCTCTTTGGAGTGACGCCCATTTTGAGGCAATGCGCCCCATCATGCGTATGCTGGCGGAGGCCGGACAGAAATCGGTCACGACGAGTATCATGCACAAACCCTGGAACGGGCAGACAGAGGACCATTTCGACAGCATGGTAACCCGAATCAAGAAGATCGACGGTACGTGGCACTACGATTACGCCGTCTTCGACAAATGGGTGACCTTCATGACAGAAGAGATCGGAATCGACCAATTGATCAGTTGCTACACCATGATTCCTTGGGCGCTCTCATTCGATTATTACGACGAGGCGACCAACCGAGTCCAGTTTATCAACACCAAACCGGGAGAACCAGCCTATACGGAATATTGGGGCGCGTTCCTGAAAGACTTCGCCCGTCACCTGAAAGAGAAGGGCTGGTTTGAGAAGACCGCCATCTCGATGGACGAGCGCCCTATGGAGGCAATGCGTGAGGCAATAAAGGTAATCAAGGCGGCCGATCCAAACTTCAAGATCACGCTGGCCGGTAATTATCATGAGGAGATCCAACAAGATCTCTATTACCTGAGTATTCCGTACGGCCACAAGTTTCCTGCCGACGTAAAGGCGGAACGCGAACGAAAAGGACAAATCAGCACGGTCTACACCTGCTGCGCCGAGGCCTTCCCGAACACCTTTACCTTTTCCGCTCCCGCCGAAGCGACCTGGACAATCGTACATGCCGTCGCTGGCGGTTATGATGGCTACCTGCGCTGGGCCGTCAATAGCTGGACCATTGATCCATTACGGGATTCCCGCTTCCGCACCTGGGCGGCTGGCGATACCTACAGTATTTATCCCGGTCCCAGAAGTTCAATTCGCTTTGAGCGACTGGTCGAAGGCCTGCAAGACGTCGAGAAGATTTACATTCTCCGTGAAGAACTGGAAGCGAAAGGCGCTAAAAGCAAATTGAAGAGACTTAATGAAGTGGTCGGCCGCTTCACTCCGGAAGGCTTGGTGGAAACACAGCAAGATCCTACCGAGATGGTACAAGAATTGAACCAACTGTTGAATGAATTATAAGTAAAGAGAGTGGCGGGTAATATGATTGCCCGCCACTCTTTTATGGGAACAAACCAGGACCAGATCCGATCCTTATTCTCCCTAACTTGACCTTTGTCAAATAAATCCATTTTCCCCTTCAAATTCCCCGAACATTCAATTAGCCCTTTTCCGAAAACACTATCTTTGAGTATTGAAAAACACAACATTATATAGATATGAAAAAAGTATTTCTCAGCGCGAGCCTATTGGTCGTCCTATTGACCGCTCATGGCCAAAACACGCCACAATTAGGTAAAGATCCAATCGACAAGGTCATCGCCGCAATGACAACAGAAGAAAAAGTTAGTTTATTAATCGGTACGGGCATGCCCGGATTTGGTGGACAATCAGCCGTCGTAGGCAGTACTCAAAGTATCGTACCCGGTGCGGCAGGCACGACATTCCCGATCGAACGACTGGGCATACCGGCGGTTGTCGTAGCCGACGGTCCAGCCGGTCTCCGTATCTCACCCACTCGCGAGGGAACAGAATCGACCTACTATTGTACTGCCTTTCCGGTAGCGACCTTGCTGGCCTCTACCTGGAACACGGACTTAGTTAACCAAGTTGGCCAGGCAATGGGTCAAGAGGTAAAAGAATACGGTTGCGACGTCTTATTGGCGCCAGCGCTCAATATTCACCGCAGCCCGCTTTGCGGCCGTAACTTCGAATATTATTCAGAGGATCCTTACTTGACCGGTAAGATGGCCACCGCCATGGTGAAAGGCGTAGAAAGCAACGGTGTAGGCACCTCTATCAAACACTTTGCCGCCAACAGCCAAGAGACCAACCGTACGGCTGTCGACTCTCGTGTATCCACTCGAGCCCTCAGGGAAATCTATCTGAAAGGTTTCGAGATGGTCGTCAAGGAGGCTCAACCCTGGACAGTCATGTCTTCCTATAATAAATTGAATGGCACCTATACTTCCGAGAGCCGTGACCTGTTGACCACCATCTTGCGTGACGAATGGGGTTATAAGGGATTGGTCATGACTGACTGGTTTGGCGGACGCGACGCCGCAGCGCAAATTCATGCGGGTAACGATCTTCTGATGCCCGGACGGGAAGATCAGAAACAGGCTATTCTCAAGGCCCTGGAGAATGGATCACTGGCGATGGAAGATGTGGATACTGACGTAAAACGTATCCTCGAGCTGGTACTTCGCTCTCCCCGCTTCGCACAATATAAATATACGGATAAACCGGATCTGAAAGGTCATGCGGAAGTAACTCGTGCCTCAGCGACCGAGGGTATGATCCTGCTCAAGAATGAGCAAAACGCCTTACCGTTGCCCGATAAAATCCAGAAGATCGCCGCTTATGGTACAACTTCTTATGATTTCATCGCCGGAGGTACAGGTAGTGGCGACGTAAACGAGGCTTACACCATCTCATTGGTTCAAGGCATGGAAAACGCAGGTTACAAGCTTGATACCGAATTGAAAGCCCAATATGAGAAATACATGGCAGATGAAAAAGCCAAACAACCGAAAGATAACAACCCGGCAGCCGTCTTCTTCAACCATCCTCGTGTCGGTGAATTCGTACCCGAAGCGGCAGACTTGGCCCGCAAGGCAAAAGAGACGGATATCGCCTTGATCACGATCGGCCGCAGCTCCGGTGAATTCCAGGATCGTAAAATAGAGGGCGATTTCGACTTGACCGCAAACGAGCAAGCATTGATCAAGAACGTATCGGAAGCCTTCCATAAAGAAGGAAAGAAAGCGATCGTTATCCTGAACATCGGTGGCGTGATCGAGACTGCCAGCTGGAAAAACTATCCCGACGCAATCTTGCTGGCATGGCAAGCCGGACAAGAGGGCGGTAATTCCGTTGCCGACATTCTCTCTGGCAAGGTTAATCCATCCGGTAAGTTGACGATGACCTTCCCAACCAGCGCCATGAGCGTCCCGGCAAACAAGAATTTCCCTGATGCCTCCAAGATCGACCTGAAAGAGATGATCGCCAGCTTTATGGGTGGCGGCAAACAACAAAGCGACCGCCCGAACATCGACTTCACAAATTACGAAGAGGATATCTACGTTGGTTACCGTTACTTTGACACATTCAATGTCCCAGTTTCCTATCCATTTGGCTACGGCTTGTCATACACGACCTTCGATTACTCGAACATGAGCAGTACCGATAACGGAAAGAGCTTCACATTTACCTGCACGATTACCAACAATGGAAGCAAAGCTGGTAAGGAAGTCGTTGAACTTTACATCTCCGCCCCGGGAAAAGATATGGCAAAGCCCGCAAAAGAACTGAAAGGTTTTGTCAAGACCAACCTCCTGAAACCAGGAGAGAAGCAACAAATCTCTTTCACTGTAAACAAGACAGACTTGGCTTCATTTGATGAATCTAGCAATAGTTGGGTGGTAGAATCCGGAAACTATACCGCTCAAGTCGGCGCTTCCTCGGAAGATATTCGCCAGAATGCGACATTCAAGGTCGAAGGAGAAACCGTTGAGAAAGTTCACCAGGTATTAACGCCCCAAGTGACACTCAACTTACTTAAAAAGTAAGACTAACTTAATTTGACATACCATATTCATTCCCTTGAAGAGCCGTATTGCACTCTTCAAGGGATTTTTTTCTTAAGCAAAATAGAGAAGATTACAGGGATTATCGTTTCTTCGCGAAAAAGAAAGACTACAAACTCCTATAAATTATGAAGAACATCATACAAGAATTCAAGAAATTCGCCATTCGCGGAAATGTCGTGGATATGGCAGTCGGTGTCATCATCGGTGGCGCATTCGGAAAGATTGTTTCCTCTATTGTCAACGATCTCATTATGCCAACCATTGGCGTCATCATCGGCGGCGTCAACTTTACGGACTTGAAACTCACGCTAAAGAAAGCGGTCATGGAAGGAGACAAGGTTGTCTCACCCGCAGTTACGATCAATTACGGGAACTTCCTGCAAACAACTCTCGATTTCTTGATCATCGCTATAGCCGTATTCCTATTGATCAAGGCGATCAACGCTCTTAATAAGAAGAAAGAAGAGACGACAAAAGCGCCAGTCGCTCCTCCTGCTGACATCCAATTACTCACTGAAATCCGGGATCTGCTGAAAGAGAGACAGGATAAAGCCTGAAAATAACAAAGGCGTAAGAACAGGTTTTATCCTATTCCTACGCCTTTATTTCAATATTCTCCAAACTTAATTCTACTTCTCTCGAATAAAGATGTTAATCGGTGTTCCCGTAAACGACCAATTCGCCCGGATCTTATTCTCCAAAAACCGCTTGTACGGTTCTTTTATCCATTGCGGCAAATTACAGAAGAATACGAAAGAAGGGACATTGCCCACTGGCAATTGAGTAATATACTTAATCTTAATATACTTACCTTTCCATGCGGGTGGCGGTGTTTCCTCTATAATCGGCAACATCAACTCATTCAACTTAGCGGTTGATACCCGACGAGAACGGTTCTCATAAACCATCTTCGCCGTTTCCAGCACCTTCAAGATACGCTGTTTCGTCAACGCGGAGATAAACAAGATCGGGAAATCCGTAAACGGGGCGAGACGCTCCCGGATCGCGTTCACGAAGGTATCGATCACCTTTTGATTCTTATCCTCTACCAAATCCCACTTGTTCACACAGACAACAAGACCTTTCTTATTCTTCTGGATAATCGAGAAAATATTCATATCCTGGCTCTCGATACCACGAGTAGCGTCAATCATCAAGATACAAACATCCGAATTCTCAATTGCCCGGATTGAACGAATCACGGAGTAATATTCCAGATCCTCATTAACCTTTCCTTTCTTCCGGATTCCGGCCGTATCCACCAGATAAAAATTCTGTCCGAACTTATTATATTTCGTATAGATTGAGTCACGTGTCGTACCTGCTATATCGGTCACGATATGTCGTTCCTCACCAATAAAAGCATTGACAAGCGACGATTTTCCGGCGTTAGGTCGCCCAACAATAGCGATACGAGGCAACTCCTCCTCGACGACAACATTTCCCGACTTAGGCAACAACTCGATGATACGATCAAGCAAATCCCCCGTATAAGAGCCATTAATCGCGGAGACACAAATCGGATCCCCCAATCCAAAGGAGTAAAACTCAGCGGCATAGGCATGCAACCCATAATTATCCGCCTTATTCGCCACCACCAAGACCGGCTTATCACAACGACGCAAAATATCAGCGACCTCCATGTCCAAATCCGTCGCGCCATTGGCGACATCTACCACGAACAAGATTAAGTCTGCCTCCTCTATAGCGATTTTCACTTGCTTGTTGATCTCCTCCTCAAAAACATCCTCGGAGTTGACCACCCAGCCACCAGTATCGATCAACGAGAACTCATGCCCCGTCCATTCCACCTTTCCATATTGGCGATCGCGTGTCGTGCCTGCCTCCTCATTAACAATAGCTTGACGTGTTCCCGTCAGTTTATTGAAAAGAGTTGATTTACCGACATTCGGCCGACCAACTATAGCCACCATATTTCCCATAAAATTTCCTCCTTCAGCGCTTGGCTAGTCCAACTGATAACCAAAATTTTTCAACAGGCTATCTCTGTTACGCCAGTCTTTTTCTACTTTGACAAACATTTCTAAAAATACCTTCTTCTCAAAGAAGCGCTCAATATCCATCCGAGCCATAGCACCTACCTTCTTCAGTGCTTGACCACGATGGCCAATAATAATCCCTTTCTGGGATTCACGTTCCACGACGACAAGAGCTTTGATATGAATCATCTTATCGTCTTCCTTGAATTGCTCGACAACTACCTCCACGGAATAGGGGATCTCCTTTTGATAATACAACAGGATTTTCTCCCGGATAATTTCCGTCACAAAGAAACGGGCCGGTCGATCTGTCAAGGCATCCTTCTCAAAATAGGGCGGAGACTCAGGCAACAATTCCTGGATCCGCTTTTGCAGATAATCAATATTGAAATTATTTAGTGCGGAAATCGGGATAATCTCAGCTTGAGGCAATAACTCATGCCATTTAGCCACCAGATTCTCCAACGCGGATTGGTCCGATTCGTCAATCTTATTGATCAATAATAAAATCGGGCAATCCATATGTTGTACCTTCTGCAAGAATTCCTCGTTCTTGTCCACCGTCTCAATAACATCTGTCACATACAACAGGACATCAGCATCACCTAACGCAGACTCAGAGAAATTCAACATGGATTCCTGAAGCTTATAATTCGGCTTCAATACACCGGGCGTATCCGAATAGACAATTTGCATGTCTTCAGTATTGACAATACCCAATATACGATGCCGGGTTGTCTGCGCTTTCGATGTGATAATCGAGATGCGCTCACCTACCAGACGGTTCATCAATGTCGATTTTCCGACATTAGGATTACCGACGATATTGACAAATCCAGACTTATGCTTCCGATCCATCATATCCCCACTTCAAATAAAGTGCTCCCCAAGTAAAACCCGCACCAAAAGCGGCCAATATCAGATTATCTCCCTTTTTCAGTTTCTTTTCCCATTCCCACAAGCACAAAGGAATCGTTCCCGCACTCGTGTTTCCATATTTCTGTATATTGATCATGACCTTATCCAACTCCACACCCAAGCGTTTAGCTGTCGCGTCAATGATTCTCAAATTCGCCTGATGAGGCACGATCCAAGCAATATCCTCATGCGTCAAACCATTTCGCTCCGCAATTTCAGCAGCGGCATCAGCCATATAGGAAACCGCATACTTAAAGACATAACGTCCATCCTGGAAAACGAAATGCTCATGGTTATCTACAGTCTCATGAGAAGGAGGATAAGCGGAACCACCCGACTTCATGATCAGGTGAGAATAACCAATACCATCCGTCCGAAGCAGTGTATCCATTACGCCAATCTTCTCCTCCGTCGGCTCCAGCAAAACAGCGCCACAGCCATCACCAAACAACGGACAGGTCGAACGATCTGTATAATCCGTGATAGCTGTCATCTTATCACCAGCGACAACAATCACCTTCTTATATCTTCCCGAGCGAATATAATTCGCACCAGTCTCAAGAGCATACAAGAAACCCGCACATGCCCCTTGCATATCAAAAGTCATCGCGTTCTTGCATCCCGTATGATAAGCGATAATTGAGGAAGTCGTCGGGAAATGGTGGTCAGGAGTTGTTGTAGCGGTCATTATAACCTCCACCTCTTCCGGATTTACCTTTGTCTTCTCCAAAAGTTGATTGACAGCCCGTATTCCCATATATGAGGTGCCAAGTCCTTCTCCACGCAATATTCGGCGTTCTTTAATTCCCACGCGGGTCATTATCCATTCGTCTGTTGTATCGACCATACGTGAAATATCCTCATTGGTCAAAATATCTTCAGGAACATAACCTCCTATGCCAGTAATGACAGC
>CHCFR05602__coassemble_757_pt1 | contig 16092 bp, 16 predicted proteins | sample CHCFR05602__metabat2_low_PE_046 | metagenome-assembled genome bin CHCFR05602 | reverse complement strand
ATTTATATGAGCATAATACGATATACTCAAAAAAATCTTTCAACCACTTATGATTGCAAATCCGCACAACCGCACATACGGCATTACCGCTTAGAGAACAGGCGTTTGTATTCCTGCTCGAAATTGGGGGTAAAGAGGTTTTTGCCCAGGTTTGCCTCAATCTCGTCGAGACGCCAGAAGCGTCCGTCTTCCAGTTCTTCAGGATCGAGGGTGATGGGGCCCTCATAGGTGGTGCGGAAGGTGTTGACCAGCTCCTTCTCGATGGCCGACTCGAAGATATAGGCGGTGATGAATTCCGGCATGAAGTCGGTGACGCCCAGCTCCTCGCGGACCTCCCGTCGCAGCGCCTCTTCGATGCTTTCGCCGTAGTCTACGTGTCCGCCGACGGCGGTATCCCATTTGCCGGGTTGGATGTCCTTGCGCATGGAGCGTTTCTGTAGGTATAATTCCCCTTTAGGGTTGAACAGGTGCAGGTGTACCACCGGGTGCAGCCATTTCCTGCCGTCGTGACACTCTTGTCGGGTGGCCTTGCCGGTTACCTCGCCCCTCTCGTTCACTAATGGAAACCATTCTGTTCTCATTGCTTGATCTGTTTGATGATTTTTATTAATTCCTGGTCGGTCAGCTCGGCACCATAGGTCGCGTAATCGAGCCGGAAGGGGCAGCCGTTCTTATATTCCGAGCAGCCGTAAGCCGTCTTGCCTCGTAGGATGCTTCCTTTTTTGCAGATGGGACAAGTAGGGACGCGTGGCTCACGAGGTTTTCGTTTTTTCTTCTCCTTAGTAGCGGGCGCTTTGATCTCCTTCTCTTTTTGTGTGTTGCTGGTCGTCTGGGCCTCTATGGTGATGCTTCGCCCGCTCTGGTCTGTCAAGACATTGATCACGATCTGGCGCACCATCTCCTTCAGCTCGTCGAGGAAATCCTTCGCCTCGTAGGTGCCCTTCTCGATCTGTCGCAGTTTCTTCTCCCAGAGGCCGGTCAGCTCGGCGCTTTTCAGCAGCTCGTCGCGGATGGTGCCGATCAGCTCCATGCCGGTGGCGGTGGGATAGAGGTTTTTCCGCTCCTTGCGGATGTAGTTGCGTTTGAAAAGGGTCTCGATGATGGCGGCCCGGGTGGAGGGGCGGCCGATGCCGTTCTCTTTCAGGGCGTCGCGCAGCTCCTCATTGTCGACCAGCTTGCCGGCGGTCTCCATGGCCCGCAGCAGGGTGGCCTCGGTATAGGGCTTGGGCGGTTGTGTCCAGGTCTCCTTCAGGAGGGGCTGGTGCGGTCCGCTCTCCCCTTGGGTGAATTGGGGCAATACCCCCTCCTCGTTGTCGGCCGGCTCGGCCTCCGGGTCTTTCTGGTCGGCGCCGAAGACGACGCGCCATCCCGGCTTGAGGATCTGCTTGCCGGTGGTCTTGAACTCCACCTCCTTGACCTTACCCATGACGGTCGTGGTCGAGATCTCGCAGTCGGGATAGAAGGCGGCGATGAAGCGGCGGGCGACCAGGTCGTAGACCTTCCGCTCGTTGTCCGTCAGCCCCCGGGCGGGTACGCCGGTCGGGATGATGGCGTGGTGGTCGGTCACTTTCGAGTTGTCGAACACCTTCTTGCTCTTGGGCAGCTTGGCCTCCTGCAGCAGCGGGGCGGTCAGCTCGGTGTAGTCCACCAGCCCCCTCAGGGTGGCAGGCACCTTCGGATAGATGTCGTCGCTCAGGAAGGTGGTGTCGACACGCGGATAGGTGGTCACCTTCTTCTCGTAGAGCGACTGGATCAGTTTCAACGTATCGTCGGCGGTGAAGGCGAACTTCTTGTTGCACTCCACCTGGAGCGAGGTCAGGTCGAACAGCCTGGGCGCGAACTCCTTGCCCTTCTTGGCGGTCACCTGGGTGATCACGAAGGGATCGTCGACCACCTCGCTCAGGAACCGCTCGCCCTCGGCCTTGTCGGTGAACTTGCCCTTGGTGGCCGAGAAGGTGACGCCCCGATAGAGCGTCTTCAGCTCCCAGTAGGGCTCCGGCTTGAAATGGTCGATCTCGTTCTGCCGGTTGACGATCAGGGCGAGGGTAGGGGTCTGCACGCGGCCGATGGAGAGCACCTGCCGATTCTGCCCATAGCGCAGGGTATAGAGCCGTGTGGCGTTCATGCCCAGCAGCCAGTCGCCGATGGCCCTCGAGAGGCCCGCCTCATAGAGTTTGTTGAAGGCGGCCTGGTCCTTGAGTTGCTGGAACCCCTCGCGGATCGCCTCCTCGGTCAGCGACGAGATCCAGAGGCGGTAGACCGGGCATCGGCAGCCTGCCTTTTGCATGACCCACCGCTGGATCAGCTCGCCCTCCTGGCCGGCATCCCCGCAGTTGATCACCATCTCGGCCCGGCTCATCAGCTCCTCGATCGTGCGGAACTGTTGCTCGTACGAGGGGTTGTCGATCAGCTTGATACCGAAGCGGGGCGGGATCATGGGCAGGGCGGAGAGGCTCCAGTGTTTCCAGCTCTCCGAATACTCGTGCGGCTCCTTGAGCGTGCAGAGATGGCCAAAGGTCCAGGTGACCTGGTACCCGTTTCCCTCCAGATATCCGTTCTTACGTTCGGTGGCGCCCAATACCTCGGCGATCTCGCGGGCGACACTCGGTTTCTCGGCAATACATACTTTCATCGACAACAAATTCCAATTTACGACGCGAAATTAAGGTATTATTTTGTGACACGCTAATCACCGGTCGCCGGAAAAGTATTATTTTAGGTTCATCCGGTATAAGGTTTGACGCTTGACTCGTCGTGCCGGATGATTTTTGTTGGGGTATAACATATATATAATGTATTTTGGAGGATTGGTTATGTTGACAATAGATATACAGATTCGGGTTAACTGGGGTAATAGGCGGCATTCAGACAAGACCGAGCGGGGACAGGTAAAAAAGGGGAAAAAACGGGAGTCTCGCCTATTTTTTGACTTGATGGAGCGGGAGCGGGAGCGGCTCCTTCGCTTGGGGCGCTACAATACGGCTACCAATTACCGGACAGCGTTGAACTCTTTTCGCCAGTTCCGGCGGGATAAGGATTTGACGTTGGATGAGATCACGCCCGATCTGATGGCTGCTTACGAGGGATGGCTTCGCGATCGGGGCATCACTCCCAATACCTCATCGTGTTATATGCGTGCCCTGCGGGCAGTCTATAACCGGATGGCTGATCGTGGGTTGGCCAAGCGACGGGCTCCGTTCCGCAAGATCTACACCGGCATCGAGAAGACGGTCCGGCAGAAGTTGGGACAGGGGGTAATCCGTCGGTTGGAATCGTTGTCGCTGGCCTCGTCCGCGGCGCTTCGTTTTGCCCGTGATCTGTTTATTTTTAGTTTGTTGGCTTGTGGTATGCCTTTTGTAGATCTGGCTTTCTTACGAAAGGAGCAGGTTCGTGACGGGTATTTGGTCTATCATCGTCATAAGACAGGTAAACGCATTCGTTTGAGATTAAACAAGCGGATGCTCGAGATCATACATGACCACAGCGTGCCGGAAGGCACTTATCTTTTTCCTATTCTCGATTATCCGGCTGATTCCCGTCAGGCGCATACTCAATACAGGCAGGGCCTTAACCGATATAATCGTCTCTTGCGGGTTCTGGCGGTAAAGGCAGGTATCAAGGAACCGCTTTCGTCGTACACCTCCCGTTATACCTGGGCCAATTGCGCCTATCAGGAAAATGTCGGGCTGGCGGTAATATCAAAAGGGCTGGGCCATTCGCAACCACGCACCACACAGGTCTACATACAGGATATTGATGATACCTCCCTGGATCAAGCCAATATACGGATCGTAAACAAACTTTTTAAGGAGGATAACTCAAAGCGTAAAAGGAAGAAAAACTCTGCACAAGAGTTCTTATCGCCTTACTAAAAAATTGAATTAAAGCCAAAACACACACAAATAATGACCCTGCAACCGAATTCAATAACTCAACTTTCCTTTAACGTAAGTTTAAAAAAATACGTTCGAGAATTAACTAATTCATTATTTTTTATATTTTTGCATTGTCATAGTACTACGCTATGCTCTCTGTGAATGATAATTCTTGTGCAGAGGTCTTGCGTACAGGCTGTGTCCTTTGCGTCATCTCTAAATCACCCCATCAGTTTTTACTGAGAGGGGGGAGGAGAGAAACTGCACTCTCCGTAAGGTGATGTCAAACCCTGTCCCTGTTTTTTCTCAGGGAAAACTAAAGAAAACATATTTTTTAAATCAAACAACATTAATTATCGTGTCTTGGTGGGGATTAAGTCTTTTCCCCTCTAAGACAAAGCACTCTTAATATTAAGTGGATCTCTTTTCGCTTGAATAGCGAAAGAGGATTCACTAATACCATGGTGACCCGCAAAATATAGATTATATGATAATACCCTGTGAAAACCAAGAGCCCGCTTCTGTTTGGTACGCATTGCAAACATTTTACCAAAAAGAGTTGGAGGTGGAAGCCTATTTAAAAGAGAATGGTTATACCCCTTTTATTCCACGGCTTTATCGGGAGTCGATTAATGCTGAGGGCGTAAAGTCCCGCAAGTTGCATCCCGCGGTACATAACCTGTTGTTCTTGCCTAAAGAGGACGACGGGCATCGCCAGACGAGAATCCTGGCGAATTGTCCGGTGCCCGTACGTGTGATGCGGCATCGTGATACCGGCGAGCCTTACGAGATTCCGGATCGTCAGATGGTGGAATTCCGGGCGGTATGTGATCCCAATTACTCGAATACGTTTTATACGACCCGTACCTTTGCCGACGAGCGGCCGGGTAAGCGTGTCCGCGTCAAGCAGGGCCTTTTCAAAGGGTTGGAGGGAAAGCTGGTTCGCTACCAGAGCCATTATTACGTGGTGGTTTGTCTGGTGGAACTGGGAGTTTTCCTTCGGATTTCCCGTTGGTATTGCGAGCCGCTTGATGATTGAGCGGACCCGTATGAATGAGCTAACATTAACGATATGTCTTATATTGAACTGATGGAACTTTTAGGGGCCACCTTGCTGGGTGGTTTTATCAGTTATGTGATAATCCCCCGTATCTCGTTGGTTTCCTTTCGGAAGCGGCTGTTCGACTCGGTCGATCCGCGCAAGGTTCATCATGGTTATGTGCCCCGGCTGGGTGGAGTGGCCTTTTTCCCCTCGATTCTGATCGCTGTTTTCCTGGTGATCGCTTTCCGGAATGAGCTTTTTGGAACGAATCTTTTGGATTTTGAGCGTACCAACCGGTTGTTGGTGATTGTCTGTTGCCTGTTTATTCTTTATTTGACAGGTATGATGGATGACCTGATCGGTGTGCGTTATCGCTCTAAATTCCTGATCCAGATCCTTTGCGGCTGTTTTTTGGCACTGGTGGATTTGAGGATCGATAACCTGTATGGCCTGTTTGGGGTTTATGAGTTGCCCTTGTGGGTCTCGTTTCCGCTGACGGTTTTTGTGGTGGTCTATGTGTTGAACGCCATCAACCTGATCGACGGAATTGATGGTCTCGCCTCGGGCTTGAGCATGATGGCTTTACTCTTTATGGGGTATGTCTTTTTGCGGCTGAACGCTTTCCTTTATGCCCTGATCGCTTTTGTCTCGCTGGGCGTGCTGGTTCCCTTTTTCTATTATAACGTATTTGGGCAGGTTGCTCGCGGGCGAAAGATCTTTATGGGCGATACCGGTTCGCTGACGATGGGCATGATCCTGGTGACACTGGCGATACGGCTCAGTATTTATGATCCGGTGAAGGAGGCTATGTTTCCCAGTTCGGCGATCCTGGCCTTCTCGTTCCTGATTGTCCCGCTGTTCGACGTGGTACGGGTGGTCATTCATCGTGTACGGACTGGCCATCATCCCTTCTTGCCAGACAAGAATCATATTCATCATAAGTTTATCGCCTTGGGCTACAGCCACCGGAAGGCGATGCTGATCATCCTGGCCATCTCGTTGGGCTTTTCGCTCCTCAATATGGTGGGGATTCATTATGTGGCCATCACGCCCCTGTTGGGGATTGATATCCTGCTTTGGACAAGCATGCATCTTTGGATCACGTCGAGAATCAATGGCAGGCGGAGTGTGGAAAATAAAAAAAGACAACAATAAGAACAACAATGGCAATCGAACAAAAAAGAGTAGGGGCGGCCGGTGTGGCTCGTCCCCCGCAAGAGGATTTCTTGCGGATCCAGGATCTTTTGGGCCTCTGCTTGGGCAAATGGTGGTGGTTTGTGATCTCATTGGGGGTTACCCTCTCAGTCGCGGTTCTCTACCTGATGATGACTCCTTCGGTTTATACCCGTTCGGCGGCGGTGATGATCAAGGACAATTCGAAAGGGGGGTCAGCCTCGGTCGGGGCGGAGGAGTTTGCCGACTTGGGCCTTTTCAAGAACAGTTCCAACGTTTATAATGAGTTACAGACCATGAAGTCGCCCGCTTTGATGGAGGAGGTGGTGAGTCGCTTGGGGCTGAACGAGACCTTTACGGTCAAGGAGGGGCTGAAGCCCCGTGAACTTTATAAATGCGCGCCAGTCGTGGTGATCTTCAACGACCCGAGCCGGGTGGGGGTCAGCTTCACGATCGAGTTGTCGGCGCAAAACCAGTTTACGCTGGATAATTTCAGTTATCAAGGGCAGACGTTTGACGCCCGTTTGGTTGGCGTCTTGGGCGACTCGATCCAGACACCGGTTGGCACCTTGATCCTTTCCGCTACGCCTGATTATAAGGCGGATTATTACGGCAAGAGCATCCGTTACAGCCGGGGGGCGATCGATGAGGTGGCGAATGCTTATTCCTCGAAATTGAACGCCGCCTTTATCGACGACGAGAGTACGGTGATCAACTTGAGCATCGCTGACGCCTCGACCCAAAAGGCGGAGGATATCCTGAATAGTCTGATCGAGATTTACAATGAGCATTGGATCCTCGATAAGAACCAGATCGCCATCAGCACCTCGCAGTTCATCAACGAGCGACTTGGGGTGATCGAGCGGGAGTTGGGCAACGTGGACGACAGCATCTCGAGCTTCAAGAGCGAGCACCTGTTGCCCGACGTACAGGCGGCCTCCAACCTTTATTTGACCCAATCAGCCACCAACCGCGACCGCCTGATGGAGCTGACGAACCAGATGACGGCGGCCCGGGTGATCCGGCAATCGTTGAACCGGCAGTTCCAGCTCTTACCTGCCAACCTGGAGGTGGGCAGCAGTGTGGTGAACGACCAGATCCGGGAATACAACGCCCTGTTGCAGGAACGTATCAAGTTGCTCAGCAATTCGAGCGAGCGTAATCCCTATGTACGCGACCTGACCGATCGTGCCCTGGCGATGCAGGAGGTGATCGTGAAATCGGTCGATAACTTGATCATCAACCTGAACAGCCAGATCCAGAGTGTCCGGACACAGGATGTGGAGACCCGGGCACAGATCGCCTCCAACCCGAACCAGGCGAAATATCTGCTCTCCGTCGAGCGGCAGCAGAAGGTGAAGGAGTCGCTTTATCTCTACCTGTTGCAGAAACGGGAGGAGAATGAGTTATCGCAGGCTTTCACTGCTTATAACAACCGGGTGATCACGCCGCCTCGTGGCTCGATGATCCCGACAGCGCCGGTCAAGAAGAATATTCTTCTGGTGGCTTTCGCCTTGGGCCTGTTGGTTCCGGTGGTGATCATCTTTATGCGTGAGACGATGAATACCCGCCTCCGGGGACGTAAGGATCTGGAACGGCTCTCGGTGCCTTTCGCCGGCGAGATTCCCTTGTCGCCCGATGCGGCGAAGCGGAAGATCGGCAGTCGCCAGAAGGAGAAGGGCGGCTATCAACTGGTGGTGAAAGAGGGGGCGCGCGACGTGCTGAACGAGGCGTTCCGGGTGGCCCGGACCAACCTCGAGTTCATGACCGGGACGAACGAGACCCATCAGGCACTGATGTTGACCTCTTTCAACCCCGGCAGCGGCAAGACCTTTATTACCCTTAATCTGGGCGCCAGCCTGGCGTTGCGTGAGAAGCGGGTGTTGCTGATAGACCTGGATATGCGCCGGGCCAGTTTGAGTAGCGTCGTGAATAAGCCAACGAGCGGTCTTTCCGATTACTTGGTGGGCCGTTTGGCCGATTGGCGCACGGCGGTGGTGCCGGTACCGGAGACCCCGAACCTGGCGATCCTGCCGGTCGGTACCGTACCGCCCAACCCGACGGAGCTGTTGCTGAATCCCCGAATGGCGGCGTTGCTGGCGGCAGCCCGGGCAGACTACGACTATCTGATCTACGACTGTCCGCCGGTGGAGGTGGTGGCCGACGCGTCGATCATCGCCCAATGGGCGGACACGACCCTCTTCGTGGTGCGTGCCGGCCTCATGGAGCGGGAGATGCTACCGGTAGTCGAGCAGTTGTATGCCGATAAGAAATTCAAGAATATGGCGTTGTTGCTCAACGGCACAACGGTGGCCTACGGTTACAAGAACTACGGCTACCGGTATGGGTATCATTACGGCTATGGCCATTACGCCAAATAGCTAGCGGTTTTCCCAGCGGGCGTCCGGGGAATGGTTTTTCGCCGTGGATAACTCAAGGATTCAAGTCGTGGAACTCACTCACGACGTTGAAGCAGGGACAAGCTTTTCGTGGCTCCAGGTCCTTATGACCCACGATAAGGGCTTGGGGATATCTCCGGTGGAGTTGTTCCAACAACGCCCGCAAGGCGATACGTTGCGCTTCGGTTCTCGTGTCTGTCGGCAAGCCGTCTGCGGATAGTCCGCCAATATAACAGACACCAATCGAGTGGCGGTTATGGTTCTTGCAATGCGCGCCAACCATTTCCTCCGGCCTTCCCGGTTCGATGGTCCCGTCTGTCGGAATGACGTAGTGGTAACCGCAACCGATCCAGCCAAGCGAGCGGTGGTAGCGGTCAATGTCCGCCATCCGGAAGGCACTGCCCGCCTTGTTGGCGGAGCAGTGTACGATGATTAACGTGATGGTTCTCATAAGTTGCTGCCTAGTGCTCCTCCCGCGGCACCACTAATGATCAACTCAATGAATCTCACGATGTAAAGCAATACTTTTTTCCAATTTGTTTTCATACGTGTCGTTTTAAGATAAATAAGTAATAGTCTCATACGAAACAGGATTAAATTTCTGAAGGCGATTCAGGGTTTGAGTCTTCCCCGTCAGAAGGAGTCTTTCCTTTGGCGGCGGCCAGATCTACGGTATCCAGCATTTCCTTCTCCGCTTTCAGCGTAGCGGTTTGTGCCGCACGGCTGGCTACGGGGACAAACTCCGCCTTGGAACGCAGGTTCTCGAAGTCCTTACCAGGCGTGAACAGGATGTTTACCGCCTTGATGTTGTCGGCCGTGAATTTGGTCAGCGACTCGGCAGGTTCGCAGGTGATGGAGAGCCCGAAAGTCCCCAGTTCGCCGAATTGGACCTTATAGCCGTTGAGCAGCATTTCGACCAGACAGGAGCAGGTATCGCTTACCACGCCCTTTACCGTGCCGCGGGTGAACACCCCATTGTGGTCGGAAATGTGTTTCACAAACTCGTCGAAGGTCATCACCTTGGTGACCTGGTTCTTGGCATACGCCTTTTCTACGGCGCTCTCGTCCAACGGACTTTTCCACATGAATGTAGAGTAAGTAATCATACAGTTGCCCATCGCCGGTATGGGACTTGGTATTTACGCGGCTTGCGGCTCGCGCCCGGCAGGAATTAAAAATGATTTGTTTGTTGTTTACATGAGCAAAAATAGAGTCCCCGGAAACTGAAAGCAAGGAAGAAATCCCATCCCTGTTTTCTTCTTTCTTTCAGGCTGGTAGTCAATGTGATAAATTCAAAAACAGAAAGTGTTATGGACATTAATAATCCCGGTACGGGAAATACTTTTCAGGAGATCCATATCAATTATGTGGAGACCATAGCGCCCAATGCCACGACGGTCACCAGCAACCATTATGGCGACCGCAAGCCTGAGCGTGCGGCCCCGGATTCCAACGCTCAAAATGCCGACCGCGTCCAGCGACAGGCGGAGATCCTGCGATACGCGGGGAACCTCAAGCCCTATGTCGCGCCCGATTGGAAGAACCGCTACGAGGCCCTTTGGCGTTTGATTCTCGGGCTGCCTGAGGTATCCGCCGTTGTCTACGAGCCCGGAAAGCAGAGGGACACCACGTTCAACCGCGACCTGGTGGCGAACATCATATATATAATGTGTAACGCGGGTATTATCGCGGAGACCAACGCGACCACGCTTACCCTTGCTTTGGAAGGGGACAAGGCGCATTCCGTCCGTGCCCAATTGCGTAAGGTACCCCAAGACTCGATCATTGAGGAAAAGGTAAAGAGGCTTTTCTATGACCGGCAAGAATAAGAACATACCAGGCGATCCTGACAGTGGCAACCGTCACGAGGTGTCTCATATCGACTATGCCGAGGTGGTCGCTCCCGGAGCCTCTACGGTGGTGAACAACCATACCGTCATCATCCGGTTCTCATTTACCATCCGGATCAGTGGCGAATCCCTTGAGAGAATGTTTCGTGTATTGAAAGAAAAATTCGGCACGATGTGGATAAAGGAGCGTAAGACCCATTTCGATGGTGAAAGTTCCTACGAGGTGATGGTTTATGCGCTCGAGGGAACCCCGTCGGAAATGGTTTCGGCCTTACGTTACATCCGGGAGGAAATGGGAGATGACGCGGTAACGTCCGTAAGCTACACCTCCAAAAAATGTCATTTCGAGCGGGGAGGACTGACTCTCTCCCAGGCGATCAACATAGCGACACATGAAAGCGATTTATAAAACCCCCTTGCGGGTGGTGCTCAACTCCTTGAGGCATTACCAACAGATCGAGGCCGGAATCGAGGAGACGGACGGACTGAATTTTTTTCCCGAGAACGTCGTCGGGATTAACGGGGGCACGACCTCATACACCCTCCGTTTCAATCCCAAGGTGCAGACCCTGTTGGCCCTTTATGACCTGGCGATGGACGGTGGTATTGACACGGGTGAGGCGATTGTCCGTTATTCCCTGTTTCATGCCGCCTTGGAGATGGATGAATACGATCAGGCACGGGCTCATCTTGACGCGTTCCGCCAGGAGTTGGCGTGTCTCGATCTATCCGCTTTGTCTGAGGATGAGCGTGAGGAGATCCGGGCGCGCGTGTTGATGCAGCTCTATTTCCTGCTTTTTCACGAGTCGTTTCACTTCATCCTTCATCGCGATCCCGACAACCGGGGCATGGCATTCGATACCACCCGTCAGCTTCTTCTCGACATTAAGGCGGAATTGGAGGATGGTCTTTCGTTGGTCACGGAGGAGGAGCTCCTGAACCATCCCAAGACCCGGCGGCAGATCGAGAATATGATTCCCCGGGAGTTGCCGGAAGCTGAACGCCGGGCGATGGAGGAGAACCTGAGGGAGATGCTGGCGGCAAATCCCATCCGCCCCGACTATATCGACCGGGTGCTTCAGCACGAGAGATCCCAAGTGGAGGAGATCACCTGCGACCGCCAGGCTTGGCTCAACCTTCTTCCGATATTCCAAGGCGAAGGGGCGACGGCAGAAGATATCCTGCAAATCCACCTGTGTATGTTCATCGTTTTTAACGCGATGGATTTCAATAAGTTCCTTCTGTCTCAGTTCGTCCCGTCGCTTCATGGAAAAACGGAATATGACGGGATGCGTGTGGTGTTGCGCCATAAGGCTTTTAAGACATTGCTGCGTCAGTACAGCCCTGAAGTCTATAAGCTGTTGAAAAGCGAGTATCTCAATCTCAATAACGGCTTGGGCGCGGTCTATCGGTCGGCCGTTATGATGTTGTATCGCCATGCGGATGACTTGGCGCGGCTTTATGCCAAACACGAGAAGGGCGGTTCTTGTCCCGACTTTGCGGAAATCATGCGGCTCGAGCGAGATCTCTCCGAAGCCGCCGGCCTGCTGCTCTGAAAAAGTTAGATATACTTCCTTGCCCGGGGAAGATATACTTCGTTGGCCAAGTAATATATACTTCAAGTGCCGATGAAGTTATACTGCGTTTTTAAACACAGAGATACGGAGACACAGAGATTTTTTTATTCCGTTCCAGCAGATTTGCAATCTGCTGGTCTCTGCTCCTTCGCCCAAAGTAAATTGGTGAATTCAAAAACATTCAACTTTTTTGAGGAAATAGTTGGCAAATAAAGAAGTAATGAGTAATTTTGGAAACTCCGTCCAAATTATAAAAATAGATTCATTATGACTGCTATAAATTATGACGAATGCCTGTCGTACATCTATAATGAGAAGTACGGGTACATTGGCGAGCTAGAGAAGAAGTTTGGTCAAGAAGTCGTGCGTCAATTGGAAGCGATGGGATATATAGAGAATGCGTTCGACCGTAAAGCGGATACATGGCGGATAAGTGTAAGAGCAGTGAAAAGATATAACAGCATCACCAGGAAATCGTCATTGGCAGAACGCATAAGTGATTGGTATTATAAACATATACTTCGTATTGATTTTAATAACTGAAAGTGATAAATTATTATGCCTTGTGGATACCTTCTTGTAAAGAAGAAGTCCCAAATATCCAACGAAAAGGGTTAGATGAGGTCGTCTTGCAGGATATTCCGGAGAGTGATAGCATACGATTGAAAGGAACAATAGATGAGTCATTTGATATTCATCTTCAATATCAGATAAATGCGGGGGAATGGAACAGTTTATGTTTCACTTATATTGATAAGCAGTCTGATGGGTTCATCTTTTATTCGCTGGAAATGGAGGATGGTGAGTTAGGGAAAGATATCGTATGTAAAAGATTATCTAAAAGCTTGCCTAAATCAATTTATCACTATTTCAAGGAATTTTTTCATACGCATTCGCTGCATGCGACAGGAGAGGATTCCCTTCTGCCTGTTTACCACTCGGATGTTCCTATCGATTGGAAGGATAGTCAAATTAAAAGTGCTGTTGTCACGCCCATCATAGAGGCTTATGTAGACAAGTTCAATGGCTATTATTTGCGGGGGAAAGAGGACTTACAGCGGTGTACAACGGCTATCTGCCAGAATAAGGAGGTCACTAAAAATATTCATAACCTACGTCATTTTTTGCATGAGGGATACAATGTAAAAAGGGAAATGGATTATTGCAACTTCCTTTTGGACAGGCATCAGGCGGTGATTGGTGATGAGACATGTATGAAAATCCAACAAGCCTATCAGGATTTTTTAACTTATTATACGGACTTGGATTTTTGGTATCATGCTTATTTGGATACCATTAGTTTTAGTGATTCGAAAGTCAGCAAAAGATGGGGAATAACAGGTGGAATTTTAGGTTTACTTTCTATTGCTATTACTCTATTTTTGGAGTATCGCCCATCAAAGTCAGAATCATTGGATACTCAGCTTCTGAAATCGGATTCTTTGATGCAGGTAAGGCAAGATAGCCTGATAAGGAAAGTGGATTTGTTGATAAATTCCAGTCAGTCCGATATATTAAATCATAATACGCCAAGTAAAGACCCAGCAATAAGGCAGTAAGCCCTCAAAATAGAACTTAGAAGTGAAAATTTAGAAATAGGCTGAAGGCCCATCACGATAAAGTGTAGGGCACCGCCCTACGACAATGAAAAGCCATCATCAGGAAATATGTTCGGAGATTTTTTGAGAAATCACGAAAGATTGGATTATTCCGATTTACGCTATAAGGAACCGGGTACTCCTATTGTCATCAGGCATTCTAATCGTATGTTCCAATTTGGGATTTATGGAGAGGACTGTGTTATTTTTCAGCGATGTTCCCATTTCGACTCGGTTATCTTCTTCAGCATCGAAAGATGTTCGGCCAAAAGATTTTGCGTAGGAGGCCAACTGTACGAATATACTCCCCGATATGACTTTGACAAATCGGTCGCTTATGACAACGCGAGCTATTATTACCAAATGAGCCAGGGAAACGCGATTCCGGCAAGTGTTGAGTTACGAAGCGTGTATGGCGATGACTTTACTTTGATCTGTATGGTAGGGCACGAGGCTTTCGCTAACGCTTTCCACCGATCAAGAATGGGAAAGCATTTTCGCCATTCATTCCGGATCGCGGGAATGGCCCCAGCCCAACATCATCTGCTCGCGATCGAGGAGGGATTTGTGGTTCATTTCTCACGGGGAGACAGTTCGGGGGCACCACAAATTATCATAGAGGAGTTGGATCATGTCATCAAACGGGCCTACGACAGATGGGGGAGTCCCCTTATACAGATAATATATAAACATGAAGATACGGGCAGCCGTTTGATTGCCCGTAATCGGGCTCTATTGGTATATGCGGGGTTCGTTCCTTTTGGAACGTATGATCTGTTCACGAATAATTGTGAGCATTTTGTAAGGTGGTGCAAAAACGGAAAAGCCTATAGCGGGCAAGTCGCTAATTTCTTTATGGATGCTGTCTCCGTTTTAACAAGTATCATGTTGAGAAATCCAGCACCACTTATGGTGCGCCTTGCGCAACGGAAACTGCTGTTCCGCTAGATTCATATTTTGCCGATTCGGATATCCGAAGACGGGCTGAAAGCCCATCACTCACGGTAAAGCGTAGGGCATCGCCCTACGACAATAAAAGCCTCCTAAAAAATCAAGCCCTGAAAGGGCGGAACATTAGGGATGCTTATAAGAAATAGATAATCAACGAACTTATGAAAACTTATAAAATTACTGTAGCCGGAACAGGCTATGTTGGTTTAAGTATTGCTACCCTGTTGGCACAACACAATGAGGTGACGGCCATTGATATTCTTCCGGAAAAGGTGGATAAGATCAATCGTCGTCAATCACCGATTCAGGATGAATACATCGAGAAATATTTTGCTGAAAAGGCATTGAACCTGAAGGCGACGTTGGATGCGGAAGAGGCCTATCAGGGGGCTGATTTCGTGGTGATCGCTGCCCCAACCAATTACGATCCGCAGAAGAACTTTTTCGATACTTCGGCTGTCGAGGCGGTGATCGATCTGGTATTGCAGATCAATCCCGATGCGGTGATGGTCATCAAGAGTACCATTCCGGTTGGTTATTGCCGAAGCCTGTATGTGAAATACCAGGCTCGTTTCTCTGCCGATCCGGCTTTACGGGGAAAGCATTTTAATCTGCTTTTCTCACCGGAGTTCTTACGGGAGAGCAAGGCTTTGTATGATAACCTCTATCCGAGCCGGATTATCGTGGGTATTCCGAAGTTGTTGGCGAAGTTCGACGAAGAGAATAGGACGATTCAGGTTCTAGCCGATCTTCCCCATCTGGAAGAGGCGGCACACACTTTTGCCAATCTGTTGCAGCAAGGGGCCATCAAAGAAAATATCCCGACTCTGTTTATGGGCTTGAAAGAGGCGGAAGCGGTGAAGCTGTTTGCCAATACCTATCTGGCTCTGCGTGTCAGCTATTTCAATGAGTTGGATACCTACGCCGAAGTGAAAGGGCTGGATGCAGCGGCTATTATTGAGGGTATTGGACTAGATCCCCGTATCGGTAGCCATTATAACAACCCGAGTTTCGGTTATGGCGGTTATTGCCTGCCCAAAGACACCAAGCAGTTGTTGGCCAACTACCAGGATGTCCCGCAGAACATGATGACGGCTATTGTGGAAAGCAACCGGACACGAAAAGACTTTATTGCCGATCGGGTATTGGAATTAGCCGGTTACTACGAAGCCAACAGCAGTTGGGATGCCGCTAAAGAAAAGAGAGTCATCGTAGGCGTCTATCGATTGACGATGAAGAGCAACTCCGATAATTTCCGTCAAAGCTCTATTCAGGGGGTGATGAAGCGGATCAAGGCGAAAGGGGCTGAGGTTATTGTCTATGAACCTACCTTGCAGGATGGTACTACTTTCTTTGGAAGTCGGGTGGTTAATGATTTAGAGAAATTTAAGTCGCTTAGTCAAGCCATTATTGCTAATCGTTATGATAGCTGTTTGGATGACGTATATAATAAAGTTTATACAAGAGATATTTTCAGGAGAGATTGATATCATAGGATATAAATTCTAGGTTATGTTAAAAAAGAATGTAATATTATCTAACAAAACGGTACTCATTACAGGTGTTGCAGGTTTTATTGGTTCTTATCTTGCCAAGAGATTGTTGCATGACGTTGTTGATATAAAAG
>CHCFR05602__coassemble_725_pt1 | contig 16620 bp, 12 predicted proteins | sample CHCFR05602__metabat2_low_PE_046 | metagenome-assembled genome bin CHCFR05602 | reverse complement strand
AAATGAAGTCAGCCCTATTTTTAGTCTTTTGCAAAATTTTTATCGGACAGCAATATATAGCAATGAATCAGTGCAAGCGGAAGGTGTCGCAAAATTGTATGGACGATCGGTTAAGATTAATGTGATTGCTCAGAAATGAATGCGAAGGGTGATTAGCCCCGTTTAGGTGATTTTGATCCTATTCCTTGAATAAAATCGGGATACCACTAGCTTTTGGAGCAGTGGTATCCCGATTGTTTTTTTAAGGTCAATAGCGATGGTAAGGCTCCGACATAACGTGAAGAGTCTTAGGTATCCATATGCGGTAACGGCCTTCTGGACGCCAATCGTTGCCTGCGGAGGCGAAGTCACAGAAATTGATTATCTTGACAGCCTTGTTTTCTTCATTCTCCAGGTCTGTTCCCAAAACCATAGGGATCTTAAGGGTAATCCAGGCAAACGAGGCGCTAGCGTTTTCCGGCGTGGTATTAACGTAACCTTGCCGGTCGCATTGGATAATCGCGCATTCGTCGACATCGCCATCGTGGAAGCGGGTGTCGCGTGCGAAGACTAATGGGCCATAGGTGACCGCTTGCGCATGGTTTTGTTCAATGACCCGTGCTTTGGGTTTGAAGTCTATCGTGATCAGGTCACCTTTTTTCCAAGTGCGTTCGATGGTTAAGTAGCTTCCTCTGCAAAGAGCTTTCTGCTGTTCACCGTTGACATTTACCTCATAATTGTCATCAGCCCATGATGGGATACGGAGCGCAAGGGCAAAGATCGAGCTTTTCTGGGGCTCGAGTTTTAGTTCTACTTTTCCATCAAGCGGATATTGGGTATGCGATGTCAAGGTAACCTTATTTCGGTTGCCCAGTTTAATGGTCGCTTTTGAGGGCAAATAGAGATTCACGAAAAGATGATCCTCTTCCGATTGATAGGCTACGGATGGAATCAACGCAAATCCTCTCGGGCCGTTGGCGTTGCAACAGTTGATATGCATACCGCATTGTTTCTCGCCTGGTTGGCGGCGTCCCTCGAGTGGACTATATTTGGAGATTTGCGTGCCATCGTCCTTCATGGAGGCCATAAGGGCGTTATACATGGTTCGCTCGAATTCTTCGGCATAGAGAGGATTGGCGGTTTCCCTTAATAGCCTGGCACAGAATTGCATCCAGGTGAAGGTGACGCAGGTTTCCATGGTATGATAGGCCGGGATGGTTTGAAGTGCCTTGCCGCCATACCAGCATTCGAAAGCGGCACCCGAACCGGCGATGTTGATCTCCTCTTTCAGGATATGGTCCGCCGTTTTTCTGGCGGCCTCCAGGAACAGGGGATCGTCCAGCTCTTTTCCCAGTTCGATCAAGCCTTCGTAGCACGACATCATCTCGTAGGCCTTTTGCCCATTGTCGAACGACCACCACTGTTTTGGAAATGGTGAACGTTGGGAAACGGGAACATCCTGCAGGGCCTGACTGATCAGCCTTGAGCTTCCCGTTTTTTCCATACCACTGACGATCTCTTTAGCGAAATTCAGGTAACGGTCATCTCGTGTCGCTCGGTAGAGATAAACGACCGGTTCAAGGATGGAACAACTGGCCATGCCTAAATAGTTACCTGTGGTGGCGATGTCGACATTATGTTCTGCTAGTTCATCCATAAGGCAGTCTATCGAACGCCGGGCTGCTTCGAGAACCTTCTTGTCGTTGGTCAATCGGTAATAATCCAGAAGAGCTAACGCGGAATATTTGCGTCCCCAGATATCCCAATTGGTTAATCGGTCTTCCGGCTTGTAGTTGCCGATGTAGCCGTCGGGATGTTGGGTCTGGATGAAGTCTTCCACGCTGTTTTGGATGATCCTGAACAGTTCCTGGTCGGCGCTGTAGCGATAGGAGGCGATGGCGCCCAATAGCCACTTGCCGAAAAACTCCGATTGCCACCGGTTCCCTTCGGTCAGGTGACGAAAAGGTTCGATCAGCTCATTCACGTCTTGTCCTTTGACTCGTCTATCGATACAGGTCTGGATACGTTCGCCTACGTATCCCTCGATCTGGATGGATTCAAGATGGGGATTCACGACTTGCGCTGAGGCGCCAGTCGTGAAAATGAATAGATTTAAGGTTAACCAAAATTTTGTGATTTTCATCTTTAGGTGCTTTGATGAATTCCGGGTCTCTTTTTAGACCTTCAGGAATATCCGTTGCTTATATAGGAAATAAAGGAATCCCCAACAGACGGCGATATAGCCGAGGGACGAGAAAAGAGGCTGTGCCGGTTCGGGCATCAGATGGATCAAACCTCCAAATAGAGCGTCGGACGTGAAGGAGAAGTTGATGAAACTCTGTGCCAGGTAGATCGTAATGGAGTTAACGCCGATCACCTTGAAGAACAGGGTCCATCCACGAAGGCCGACCACGTCGACGATATAGAAGAAGAGGGCGAACATCCAAACGGAATAGGCACCGACAACGCATACAAATGAGCTGGACCATAATTTCTTGTTGATCGGGAAGACGAGGCTCCACAACAGGCCAATCGCCAACAGGGCGAAACCTGCCGCAACAAGGTAAAGCACCTTTTTCTTATCGGTTAATCCCGCTTTTTTGGACTTGATCAACTCGCCGGTAAACATGCCGAACATGGCTGTTGCGATCGCTGGGATGGTTGAGAAAAGGCCTTCGGGATCGAAGAATCCCTCATGCAGGCGTCCCGGCAGGAACAGGCGATCGATGTAACCAACCAGGTTGCCCTCGATCGTGAAGTGTCCGGCACTGCCGGCATCGGGTACGGGAATGAAGGCCATCGCCAGCCAATAACCGATCAGGATTCCGGCAGCGATCCACGCTCTGGTCAGCTTATTGAATTTGACGAAAAGCAGGGCGGCAAACATCCATGCCAAACCGATACGTGCCAAGACACTGGCATAGCGGAGATTGGCGAAATCGAATGAGAGCAGTCCGTTATAGATACATCCCAGGAAGACAAGTGTGATGCCTCGGCGGATGATCTTTTGGAGGATCTGTTTCTCTGTCTTACCCTGTTCACGTTGCTTCTCAAGCGAGAAGGGAAAAGAGATTCCCGCGATAAAAAGGAAGAGCGGGAAGATCGTATCGTGGTGTCTCAATCCGTTCCATTCCACATGGCCCATTTGATCACTGATGGCTTGCAGGAATGGGGTAGGAAACAGGGTGGCTAATGCCACGAAAAGGGAGGCGCCTCCCATGATAAAGAACATATCGAACCCTCTGAGGGCATCCAGCGAAAGCAGTCGCCGGGGCTGTTTCTGTTTTTCCATAATACTGATATTTTATGATTAGATTAACGATGGAATACGTACCTCACGCACGTACATAGACACAAAAATAGAAATTAAAGACAGAACTCTTTCTTTTCGGGAGGGTTAATTTTTGTCGTTCCTCAACTTTGTTAATTGACGTTTTTCAGTTGTTCTTCGCAAAGGGTTGAATGACACCAGGGTGGTCACTTTTGCCGAGATTTGTGACTTGGTATAATAAAAAAGCACATGGACTAACTTTCATCTTGTCCATGTGCCTTATAATCGCGTTATGCGAAACAATAAGGTTTGAGGCTTATTGTTTCTTTCTCATCTCTTTCTGTCTACGGAGCTGCTCCTCCTGCATCTTCTGGGCCTCCTCAAGACGTTTCATGAAACCTGACTTCTTGATGGGGCGTTTCTTGTTTTCCTCCAGTTTCGCCAACAACTTCTCCTCGTCAATCGTGTAACGGAAGATCAAGGTCTGTACGATCGTGATCAACATGGAGATGAAATAGTAATAGGTCAGACCTGAGGCATATTGATTGAAGAATACCAGGAACATCAAGGGCATCATGTACATCATGATCTTCATGCCCGGCATCTGTTGCTGCCCCGTATTGGTCATTTCCATATTATATTTCGTATAGACGATGTTGGTGATGGTCATCAACAGACAGAACAAACTGATGTGATTGCCGAAGTAGGGCGTGATCACCGGGATATAAGTCGTCCAGCTGACGATTGCGTCGTAAGTCGACAAGTCGTGTGCCCAAAGGAAACTCTCGTGGCGCAACTCAATGGCCGACGGGAAGAACATGAAGAGGGCAATCAGGATCGGCATCTGGAGCAACATCGGCAAGCAACCGCTCATCGGGCTCGCTCCGGCACGGGTATAAAGATCCATAACCGCTTTCTGGCGCTCTAATGCCTGGTCCTGTCCTGGGTATTTCGCGTTGATCTCCTCTACTTGAGGCCGTAAGACACGCATCTTGGCTGATGAGAGATAAGACTTGCGTGTCAGCGGATAGAGAATGGTCTTGACGATCAAGGTCAGGATAAAGATCAGGATACCATAATTGGTAATGTATTTACCCAAGAAATCGAAGAGCGGGATCACGAAGAACTGGTTAACCCAACGGAAGATTCCCCATCCCAGCGGTACCAACTTCTCCAGGTTCAGCTTCTCGTCGCCACTCAGGTTATCGTCATAATCTTTCAAGAGGGCGAACTTGTTCGGGCCGAAATAGAATGAGAACTCGGTTGCCTTCTGGCCTTGCAGGTCGAAAGGAACTTGGGCGGTCGACTTGAATGATTTCAGTAACTCGCCCGATTCGATCTTCTTTGAGTCGAGAGCGGTCTTCTCGAAGCCATCTTTCGAGATCAGGACAGTCGAGAAGAACATGTCCTTGTAACCGATCCATTTCAAGTGCTCTTTCGGCTCCTCGTTGTCGTTGTTGGTCTCGCTCAGGTGCTCAACGTCGTCACCTGCGATTTTGTAATTCAAGGTCACGTAACGCTCCTCGAACGAGCGACCTTTCTCTTGCTGGCGGATGTCTTGTACCCACGTCATGGCCAACGATTCCGTGCTGGGCGACAGGACACCATTAAGGCCCGTACCCTTGATCTCGTATTTAACCATGTAGTCGTTGGGGGCCAACGTATAGGTGAAATCGATGTAACGATTGTCACCTGCTTTCGCCCGCATCGTAAGGCTGTTGCCCGTATGACCCTCTACGGGAGAGAAATAGAGGTCGTTGGTCTTGATCACCTGGTTGTTGGCCGTTACGAGAGAGAAACCCAAGCTTGATGTGCTCTCGTCGAACAACACCAACGGTTCTCCCTTGTAATTGTCGTACTCCTTGAGGCGTGCGAACGAGATTTGTCCGCCCTTGTTGCTGACACGCAACTCGATCACCTCGTTCTCGAGGGTCGTGTAGCCGTCAGTACCGATCATGGCCTCGGCGAAATTGCCATAATTCTGGCGAAGATGCGCCGTCTTGGCCGAGTCGGGCAGGTTCTCGTAAGCCTGCAACTCTTGCAGTTTCCGGTCTTCCTCTTTTTTTATCTCCATCTGTCGTTGGTTCTCCACCATGGCGATGGAGTCCTGGTAGCGGCGTTGGGCCTCGAGTTGCTCGGGAGTCGGACGGTTGAACCAGCTGAAGGCAACCAGAACGACTCCGATGAGAATGAATCCGATAATCGTATTTTTATCCATCTTAAGCTATTTCTTATTTTTGGTTTTCGATAGCCGCTTTCACGAAGCTCAGGAAAAGCGGGTTCGGGTTGACGACCGTACTGTTGTATTCCGGGTGGTACTGTACGCCCACAAACCACTTCAGGCTAGGAATCTCGACAACCTCAACCAGGTTCGTTTCCGGATTCTCGCCCGTACACATCATACCGGCGGCCTCGAATTGGCTCTTATACTCGTTGTTGAACTCGAAACGGTGGCGATGACGCTCCTGGATGAGCTCCTTGCCGTAAGCCTCCATGATTCTTGAGCCGGGTTTCAAATGGCAGTCGTATGCGCCCAATCGCATAGAGCCACCCAGATTGGTGATGTTCTTTTGCTCCTCCATCAGGTCGATCACCTTGTGAGTCGTGTTCGGCTCCATTTCTGTCGAGTTGGCGTCCTTATAGCCTAATACGTCACGGGCGAACTCGATAACCATACATTGCATACCCAAACAGATACCCAAGCAAGGCACGTCGTGCTCGCGAGCGTATTTGATGGCGGCGAACTTACCCTCAATACCACGTTGACCAAAGCCCGGGGCTATCAGGATACCATCCATGTCTTTCAATTGCTCTGCGGCGTTCTCGTCGTTGATCTTCTCTGAGTGGAACAGGTGAAGATCCAGCTTGCGGTGGTTATAGATGGCTGCTTGCAGGAGCGACTCGTCGATAGACTTGTATGCGTCTTGCAGCTCAACGTATTTACCAACCAGACCGATCTTGACGGTTTCTGTCGCTGATGATTTGAGAGCGAGGAACTCTTTCCAAGCTTTCAGCTCTGGAGTTGGACCAATTTCCATGCCAACCTTTCTCAGGATCGCCTCGTCCATCTTCTGGCTTTGCAGGAGCAAAGGTACCTCATAGATGGTTGGCATATCAATCGACTGGATAACGGCATCCTGGCTGACGTTGCAGAACAGGGCAACCTTGCGGAGGATAGACTGGCTCAGCTCATGCTCCGTTCTCAAGACGAGGACATCGGGTTGGATACCCAACTCCTGTAATTGCTTAACAGAGTGCTGTGTCGGTTTAGTCTTGTATTCTTTTGCGGCCGCGATGTAGGGAACATAGGTCAGGTGAACGCATACGCAATTCTTACCCAATTCCCATTTCAGCTGGCGAACACTTTCGATGAATGGCAATGACTCGATATCACCTACCGTACCACCGATTTCGGTGATCACGAAATCGAACTTGTATTTGCTGCCCAACAATTTCACGTTACGCTTGATCTCGTCCGTAATGTGAGGAACTACCTGAACCGTCTTACCCAAGTAATCGCCACGGCGCTCCTTGTTGATGACACTTTGGTAGATACGCCCAGTCGTGATGTTGTTGGCCCGAGTGGTCGGGACATTCAAGAAACGTTCGTAATGTCCCAGGTCGAGGTCGGCCTCGTGGCCGTCGACGGTTACATAACACTCTCCATGCTCGTATGGATTCAACGTACCCGGATCGATATTGATGTAGGGGTCAAACTTTTGGATGGTTACCTTGTAGCCTCTAGCCTGAAGCAACTTACCCAATGACGCGGAAATAATGCCCTTGCCTAATGAAGAGACGACACCTCCCGTAACGAAAATGTACTTTGTATCTGCCACGATCTTAAATATTTTAAGTTTTCTTTAATGTGCGAAATTACACTTTTAAAGCGCGAAGGTAAGAATTTTCGTTGAGACCTGCTAGAATCCTGGCTGGTTATTCTTAATAGATTTTAGGGGGCGTTTTCAATTACACTGTTATGAAAAATAAAATACACTGCAGTGTAATTGGAAACGCACTGCAGTGTATTCTTTATTATATAATGATTTACCGGAATCAAGCCTTCCGTTTCTCGATCTGCTCCTGTACGATCGCATCGACAACGGCGACAGTAGTCAGGTTGACGATGTCGCGGGTCGAGCTCTCGACGTCGGTGAAGTGGATCGGCTTGTTCAAGCCCATCTGGATCGGACCGATTGTCTCGGCGACACCCATCTCGAGTAAGAGCTTGTAAGCGCTGTTCGCTGAGCTCAGGTTCGGGAATACCAACGTATTCACGTCTTTTCCGTTCAATTTGTTGAATGGATACATATCGTCACGCAGCTTCTTGTCGAGCGCGAAGTTAACCTGCATCTCACCGTCAATAACCATCTCCGGATAGTTCGTGTGGAGATAGTCGATCGCCTCATGTACCTTCAATGGGCTGCCCTGCTTGTCGGAACCGAAGTTGGAGTAGGAGAGCATCGCCATGACCGGCTCATGCGCGAAGAATTTGACCGCGTCGTGAGTAAGACGTGCGATATCGATCAGTACCTCGGTCGACGGGTGACGGTTGATCAATGTGTCGGCAATAAAGAAGGTACCCTTCTTGCTGGTAACGATGTTCATCGCTCCGAAATGCTTGTAGGAAGGACGGATACCGATGATCTGCTCTGCCAGTTTCGTCACTTCCGAGTAACGGCTGTAAACACCGGTAACGAAAGCGTCTGCGTCACCTGTCTCGACCATCATCATACCAAACGCGTTACGGTCCACCATCTTCTCGCAAGCCTCGGCGTAGGTAACACCCTCGCGGGCACGCTTCTCCGAAAGGATACGGGCGTAACGATGACGGCGCTCCGTCTCACGGTCGTGACGCATATTGACGATCTCGATGCCCTCAAGGCTGATGCTTTCCTCCGCGGCGATCTTTGCCAGGCGCTCCTCATTACCCAACAGGATAGGAATACAGATACCTTCGTTTTTCGCCTCGACAGCGGCCTTCAACATATTGATGTGGTTGGCCTCGGCGAAGACTACCCGTTTCGGATGTGCCTTGGCCATATCGGTGAATGAGCGCAACAACTTGTTGTCGTAACCCATCATCTCACGCAAATGGTTGCAATAGCCATCCCAATCGGTGATGGTCTTGCGGGAAACGCCGGATTCGATGGCTGCCTTGGCAACTGCGCTTGAGACACGGGTTAACAAACGGGGATCCAATGCCTTGGGCAGGATATAATCGCGGCCAAATGTCGTCCGTTTCAATTGATATGCCGCATTCACCACATCGGGAACCGGCTCTTTGGCCAATTGGGCGATCGCATGGACAGCCGCCAGCTTCATTTCCTCATTAATCGCCTTGGCCCGAACATCCAACGCGCCACGGAAGATGTAGGGGAATCCCAACACGTTGTTGATCTGGTTGGGATAATCCGAACGGCCGGTAGCGAAGATGATGTCCTCGCGTGAGGCCATAGCGTCGGCGTAAGAGATCTCCGGATTGGGGTTGGCCAGAGCGAAGACGATCGGATTGTCATTCATGCTCCGTACCATATCCTGCGTCAGGACATTCGCTACGGAAAGTCCAAGGAAGACATCGGCGCCAACAACCGCCTCTTGCAATGTCCGTACGTCACGGTCGGTCGCGAATTCTCTTTTCGCCTCATTCAGGTCGGTACGTTTGGTCGAGATGACACCCTTACTGTCGCACATGATGATGTTCTCCTTGCGTGCGCCCAACATTACGTAAAGCTTCGTGCAGGAGATTGAAGCGGCGCCGGCACCGTTTACCACGATCTTGACATCCTCAATTTTCTTGCCGGCCACCTCGAGGGCGTTGATCAAACCCGCGCCTGAGATGATTGCCGTTCCGTGCTGGTCGTCGTGCATAACCGGGATATCCAGCTCGTTTTTCAGGCGGGTCTCGATCTCGAAACACTCCGGTGCCTTGATATCCTCCAGGTTAATACCACCGAAAGTCGGGGCGATCGCCTTGACTGTCTGGATGAATTTCTCGGGATTCTTCTCGTCTACCTCAATATCGAAGACATCGATACCCGCGAATATCTTGAACAATAAGCCTTTTCCTTCCATGACGGGCTTACCGGCCAAGGGGCCGATATCGCCTAAACCAAGGACGGCGGTTCCGTTTGAGATGACGGCAACCAGATTTCCTTTGGCGGTATATTCATATGCGTCCAACGGATTCTTCTCGATTTCCAGACAGGGTTCTGCGACTCCCGGTGAGTAGGCCAACGAAAGGTCGGTCTGCGTGCTGTGGGGTTTGGTTGGGATAACCTCAATCTTGCCTGGCTTGCCTTCGGAGTGATACCGTAAGGCATCTTCTTTTGTTACTTTAGCCATAACTTTTCCTATTAATTGTTCTTTCTATTGACGATTTTTCCGCGAATGTAACATTTTTGAGAGAAATTATCGCTTTTTATCCCTATTTTATGTCCGATTGTTTAGTTGAGAGAGAGAACTTCTGTGTTATGGGATAAAAAAAGATCGGGGAGCTATCCGAATAGATAACTCCCCGTTGTGCCCAGAACAGGACTCGAACCTGCACGATCGCAAAACCACTCGCACCTGAAACGAGCGCGTCTACCAATTCCGCCACCTGGGCCTGCATTATTTATGTCGCTCCGTCATCTCTTGACAGAGGCTGAAACTTCGAAGGTTTGTTAGCTCTTTCTTTGTTTCGGGTGCAAAAGTAGACGTTTTTTTTGAACTTGAAAATATTTTGGGATAAAAAATGAATGGAAATGTAGCTTCTTGGTCCTCCTGATTTAGAGAGTCAGGTGTGGCATACAGGTGAAATTCATGAATATCACCAGGTTCGTATGCCACCCTGCCTCGGCCTATTCCCGGTCTGTCCGGAAAGGCAGCAAGGGGAGTCCTTGCGTATTATAGAGATTACCTATTAAAAAGTCCCTGAAACCATAACGGACAGTGGTCGGCTTCGCTACCTGTGGCGAGGAGACAATCACCGTTTTCTTGTTGCCGTCGATCCGCACCTCGGCCGGATGGAACTGCTTGTCTTGTCCGGCGATCTCGAAACCTTGTATGCCATTATCCCGGTTGAAGCCCTCCTCGACATGTTTGAGGTAGAGTGTTATCTCGTTACCCTTGATCTCCATGCGCTCATATTCCGGACTTTCGCAGGTGATGGTGTGGAAGCCATAGCTCTTGTTGAGTGCCATATAGGCCAAGCGATAGCCGACAGTCCGTTTGTCTTTCGGGTGGATCTGCTTGCGCTCGTATGGCTCGACAAGGTCATTGGTCGAGACGATGCCGCTATTGGGGATCAAATGAGCCGCGATCGCTTGTTGCTCACGTAAGAGGGCGCCTTTGTCCTCACCATATTCGTAAGGCGCTATCTCCACCAGATAGAAAGGTAGTTCGCCTTCGCCCCAAAGGGAGCGCCAGTGGTCGACCATCGTCGCTAGTCGTTTGGCGTAGTCCGGTCGTCCAACATTCGACTCGCCCTGGTACCAGAGGAATCCTTTGATCGTATATTTGCTGGAGGGCTTCAACAGGCCATTATACATAATCATCGGTCGGAGGTATTCCGTGATCTGGTCGTTATTCGCGTCAGACAGCTTCACATCCGGATATCCTTTCAGGATCTCTTCCGGCAGCCAGCCTTCGACGGTTGAGCCGCCCCAACTGCAGTTGATGATCCCGACAGGTACTTGCAACACATCAGTCAGGAGTGTCGCGAAATAATAGGCGGTCGCTCCGAAGTCAGGCGCTTCCAAAGGCGTACAGGTTTTCCATTCGCCTCCTGAGGGGTATTTGCGTGGTGTCAAAGCGGCCTCATGGGCGATGGTCGCGTAACGTAACCTGTTTCGGTATTGTCCGGCGGTCGCTATGGTGTGGTTGCCATCCTCGATCGGGCAATGCCAAAATCCCCGAAGGGGCATCTCCATGTTGGATTGTCCGGAGCAGAACCAAACCTCGCCGATCAGCAGGTCGTTCAGGATAACTTTGTCCTTGCCGTTCTCGATACGGATACTGCGAGGCTCAAAACTGGCGGAAGGGGTCTGTACCTGGATTTCCCAATCACCGTTGGCATCGGTTGTCGTGGTATAACCGGTCGTGCTCCAAGAGCAACTGATCTTGACCTCCGTGTTGGGCAGGGCCTCACCCCAAAGGCGTGCTTTGGTTTCCTGTTGCAGGACCATGTTGTCGCCAATCAGATTGGGCAGTTTGATTTCCGCCTGGGCCAGTCCGCCTGCCAGGAGCAGGCTGGAGAGCGTGAATAAGATCGTTCTTTTCATAATACTATTTCTGATTTAACTTTAGTCCTGTCCGCATGGATTGAAGATCGGGACTTGACGCGTAAAGATAAGGAATAAATTCGCCATGTCAAACCTCATCATATATAGGTTTATTGACACAATAGTATGTGTGAGGCTTCACCAACTATTGTGTCGGTTGTCGCGACCGTTCGTGTGGGCCGATACGTACGTATGTGTCGCACGACACGTACGTACGTCTTTATTTACCATTCGATGAACTTACCGCGCTGGCGTCGTTTCTCCAGTTCCTGTTCCAGGCGGATGCGACGGCCCTTGGCGATATAGCGACGGGCGAAGATGTTCGGCAGGGCAACACCTAATGAGATACAGAAGATGATCAATGCCGAGTTGATGGCGTTGTGGAAGGCGTTGGTGATCTCGCCAACCACACCGTGCATATTGATGAAGGCCAACAGGGCGCGATACATCAGTACGCCGGGGATCATCGGGATGACCGATGGGATCGTCAGCACGTGGTTGGGCACGTCGAACCAGTAAACCGCTTTCGCCGCGATGATACTGACCACGAAGCTACCCATGAAGGAGCCGATGACCGGTCCGTAACCCAGCTCGAAATTGACGAAGTTACGTGTACAGACGGCTATAATGGCGCACAGGGCGACGAAGCCCAGCAAGCGGGGCTGTACGTTGAAGATGGTCGAGAAGCCTATGGCAGCGATGGCGGCGGCGATGGCATAGACATAATAAGGATCGTGAGGCACCATGCTCAGCTCACTGAACTTATGGTCGATCAGGATGTCGTTCATCACCAGGATACGGAGCGCGAAGGCGATACCGAAGGCCATCGCTCCCATGATCATGACCGTATTGGCCGCACGGATGATACCCACTTGCAGGTAATTGTCGATCATGTCGTCGACGAAGTTGATCAGTGGCACGCCCGGCACGATAAACAGGGCACAGGCCAGCAGTGGGTGATAAGGCGTATTCGACAGTGTCGAGAAAGAGGCGGCGTAGGCCAGGCAGGTCGATATGAATGCGGCGATCGCCATGCTTACGTAATGGTTGATGCCCCACTTCATGCAGTAAGCCCTTGTCTGGAAACCGCAGAACGCGCAAATGGAGGCATAGAGGAAGGCGATCCAGTCGCAACCGAACAGCTTACAGAAACCGCCGCAGGCAAAAGCGGCGCAGATGGCCACCACGAGGGGCTTATAGCTTCGCGGCTTGTTGGCGATCTTCTCGAGCTCTTCCTCGAAACGATCGATGGAATAATCCTGCTCGATCGCCCGCCAGGAGAGACGGCTGATCTCCGTGAGGGTGGTCATGTTGATGCCATGTTTCTCGCATTTCTGGAACTTGGAGAAGGAGTGGGTCTCGTCGCTGACATTGACCATGATCATGGTCCAGTGGATGTCGAGGTGCAATTTGTCCTCAGGGATTCCCAAAAAAGCGGCGACCCGTTTCATGTTGCGGTCGATGCGGTTGGTGTCGGCCGCGCTCTCGACCAGTAATTTGCCGGTCCTCAGCAAAAGGTCCAGCTTCCTGCGGAGCAGGAGAACTTCTTTATCCGTCATATTTCCCCTAATAATGATAACTAACTCTTTATTCGGCCGCGAATTTACAAAGAGCAATCATTTCCCGCAAATTAATTCGTCGCCTGATGGTTTCCCATGACGCAAGTCCCGTTGAGGCGGGCGTTCGGCTCGATCTCGAGGGTACGTGTGGTGATATCCCCCTCGATTACGGCGGAGGCTTTCAGTACCAGCTTCTCGGTGATGGTGAGATTCCCTTTGATCTGGCCCTGGATCTCCGCATTGTCGGCCGTAATGTTGCCTGTGACAGAGGCTTTCGGGCCAACTACGATCTTGCCCTTGCAGGTGATATCGCCCGTCACATGGCCGTCAAGGCGAAAATCGGTATCTGTCGTGATGTCGCCGGCGACGTTGGTGCCCGCGGTCATGGTGTTGTGCAATCCACTGGTGCTGTTCTCCTCGTTGTGTCTGATTTTCATCTTTTCCCTTGTTTTGTTTACCACAAAGTTAAGATATTTCTTGGGTGAATGGCGCGCTTTTGATAGATTTACGTTTTTAAACGTTTTTATTATGGAGACAAGGATCGAGTTAAAGGAGATGCGCTTCTACGCGTATCATGGTGTGGGCGAGCAGGAAACGGTTGTGGGAAATTGGTTTACGGTGGACCTGACGCTGGAGGCTCCCCTGGAGGGGGCGGTTGAGAGCGACGACCTGTCGGCGACGATCAATTACGCCGAGGCCTATGAGGTGGTCAAGGCGGAGATGGGCGTGCCCTCGAAGCTGATCGAGCATGTCGCCGGGCGTATCATGCGGGCACTGAAGGTCCGTTTTCCCCAGTTGACGGCGATCGATATTCGTTTGGCGAAGCGGAATCCGCCTTTCGGGGGCGATATTCGTGAGGCGGCGGTCATTCTCCGGGAGAAGTATTCCTGAAATCCGGCGAATTTTCGCTATCTTCGCAGGCTCAAAACACAAATGGATATATACTATGGCTTTTACCAACAATGTTATGATTGTTCGTCACGAGTTGCTGGCGAAGTTAGTGAGAATGTGGAAAGAGGATCGTCTGGTCGAGGATATCGACCGGTTGCCCATCGAGTTAAGCCCCAGAAAGGCGAAGCCGAAGGGACGCTGTTGTATCCACAAGGAGCGGGCGGTATGGAAATATAAGTCGCTGCCTCTTCTGGGTTTCGACATGGACGACGAGGCGGACGAGCTGACGCCGCTTTCCGACTACGCTCGCCGGGCGCTTGGCCGTAAAGGCGCTACGAAGGAAAATATCATGTGCGTGGTCGACGAGGCTTGTTCCTCATGTGTCTCTGTCAATTATGAGATCACGAACCTCTGTCGTGGTTGTGTTGCCCGTAGTTGTTATATGAACTGTCCGAAGGATGCCATCCATTTCAAGAAGAACGGACAGGCGGAGATCGATCACGATACCTGTATCAGTTGTGGCAAGTGCCATCAGAACTGTCCTTATCATGCCATTGTCTATATCCCGATCCCTTGCGAGGAGGTTTGCCCCGTCAAGGCGATCTCGAAGGATGAGTATGGCGTGGAGCATATCGACGAGTCGAAGTGTATCTATTGTGGCAAGTGCGTCAACGCTTGTCCTTTTGGCGCGATCTTCGAGATCTCGCAGGTGTTTGATGTCTTGCAGGGCCTGAAGGAGGGTGAGCCGATGGTGGCGATTGTCGCTCCCTCGATCCTGGCGCAGTTCGGCGCTCCGGTCGATCAGGTCTATGGCGCTATCAAGTCGCTGGGATTCCTCGAGGTGGTCGAGGTGGCGCAGGGCGCGATGGAGACAACCCGCCATGAGGCGGAGGAGTTGGTCGAGAAGCTGCGCGAGGGGCAGCCGTTCATGACCACCAGCTGCTGCCCGTCGTACGTGCAACTGGCCGAGAAGCATATCCCCGACCTGAGGAAATATATCTCCTCGACCGGTTCGCCCATGTATTACACGGCCCGGATCGTTAAGGAGAAGTATCCTGACGCGAAGGTGGTTTTTGTCGGTCCTTGCGTGGCGAAGCGGAAAGAGGTGAAGATGGATCCGTGTGTCGACTACGCCTTGACTTTCGAGGAGATAGGCTCTGTCCTGGCGGGCATGGAGATCGAGATCGAGAAGGCCCAGCCTTTCTCTGTCCTGTTCAACTCGGTCCGCGAGGCGCATGGGTTCGCGCAGAGCGGTGGCGTGATCAATGCCGTTAAGGTCTACCTGAAGGATAAGGCGCCCGACGTGAGTGTCAATGCGGTTCAGGTTTCCGACCTGACGAAGAAGAATGTCTCCCTGTTGCGGGCTTACGCTAAGACGGGCAAGGCGCCCGCGCAGTTCATTGAGGTGATGGCCTGTGCCGGCGGTTGTGTCACCGGCCCTTGTACGCATGCGGAGAAAGCGGCTGGCCAGAAGCTGTTGATGAAGGAGTTGAGTAAGATGTAATACGATCGGACGGCCCGTTCGTCTGTCGAAGGCGGTGTGTCAAAATCGGATCAATACCCCGGTTTTAGCACGCCGCCTTGTTTTTTTATGTTTATCCTAAATTTATAATACCATGTTGACGATCAATATACGGATTTGTATCCGCTGGAGGCTTGGCGGATGGAAGAAGAAAACGGGGCGGGAGGAGAAGAAGGAACGGAAGCCGCGCGAGGTGAGGAATTCGTTCTTTAAGTTTATGGAGCGGGAAAGGGAGCGCCTGAGACGTCAGGGACGTTTCGGGACGGCCGCCAATTACCTGACGGCGCGGAATTCCTTCCGGGCCTTCCTGGAGGGGCGTGACCTGTCGTTTGGGCAGTTGTCGAGGCGGTTGATGGCCGATTATCAGGATTGGCTGAAGCGGAAGGGGATCTCGCCGAATACCTCCTCCTGCTATATGAGGGCCTTGCGGGCCGTCTACAATAAGGCGGTCGACGAGGGGCTGACCCGCCAGGCCTATCCGTTCAAGGGAGTCTATACGGGGGTAGAGAAGACCCGGAAACGTAACCTGGGGGAGAAGATCTTGCGGGATATGGAGCGTTTACGCCCGGTGGAGTCGGCCTTGCGACTGGCCCGCGACCTGTTCCTGTTCAGCTTCCTCGCTTGCGGGATGCCCTTCGTGGATATGGCCTTCCTCAAGAAAGAGCAACTACGGGAGGGGTATCTGGTCTATCGCCGGCACAAGACTGGCAAGCAGGTGGTCGTGAAGCTCGATAACCGGATGTATGATATCATCCAGCGTTATGAGCGTTCCGAGAGTCCCTACCTGTTTCCTGTGGTGCGCCCGGAGGCTGATGCTGCCGAGGCTTACCGCCAGTATCGGCGGGGCGTCTGTCGCTACAATCGCCTGTTGAAACGGCTGGGGCGGCTGGTCGGTTGTTCGGCAAGCCTGAGCTCGTATGCCGCCCGCCATTCCTGGGCCACTCAGGCCTCGGCGAGCAATGTCGGCTTGGGCGTGATATCAAAAGCCTTAGGTCATACGCAACTGCGAACGACACAGGTCTATATCAACGACGTGAACGACTCCGAGGTCGAGAGGGCCAATCGGCGAATCATGAGAAAAGTGTTTGGGAAAACAGAAAAGATGGAGAGGGTGAAGTAGAACTCTGTACAAGA
>CHCFR05602__coassemble_688_pt1 | contig 17194 bp, 12 predicted proteins | sample CHCFR05602__metabat2_low_PE_046 | metagenome-assembled genome bin CHCFR05602 | reverse complement strand
AAATCCCTTTTGCTGGGCTAAAATTGCCGCTCCGGTACCACTTTCCCCAGCGCCCAATATGACTATCTTCTTATTATCCATTTTATCTCATTTTTAATGTCACTATCGTTATTACAGCTAAAATTATGCCAATCAACCAAAACCGGACAACAATTTTAGACTCCGGAACGACATTGATCGGTTTTTGGATCAAAGCGTTAATACCCGCATTCCCCGCTTTCTGGAAATGATGATGTAACGGAGCCATCTTAAAGATCCGCCGTCCCTCGCCATATTTCTTCTTGGTATATTTAAAATAGAATGTCTGTAAGATCACAGATAAATTTTCCACCAAGAAAATACCACACAATATCGGGATTAACAGCTCCTTTCGGATGATTATGGCAAAAACAGCAATAATACCTCCCAATGTTAAACTACCCGTATCACCCATAAAGACCTGGGCCGGATAGGCATTATACCATAAGAAACCAACAGTCGCCCCAATAAACGCCGCCGCAAATACCACCAATTCTTCCGCACCTGGGATAAACATAATGTTCAAGAACGATGCGAATTCAACGTGTGAAGACATATAGGCCAAGATGCCAAGAGCCATACCAATGATCGCTGAACTTCCCGCCGCAAGACCATCCAATCCATCAGTCAGGTTTGCGCCATTAGAAACGGCAGTCACGACAAAGATAACCATTATAACAAATATGAGCCATGCGGCCTCCTCCTTATATTCACCAACCCAAGAGACCAAGCTCGCGTAATCGAAATTATTGTTCTTGACAAACGGGATGGTCGTCTTTGTTGATTTTGTTTCATTCTTATGATAACGGACCTCTTCAATAACATTATCATGGCGAATCTCCATATTCTCCCGAATTACAACATCCGGACTAAGGAACAATACCAGACCGACGATCAAACCAAGACCAAATTGTCCGATAATCTTAAACTTACCGTGCATTCCCTCCTTATTTTTACGGAAAACCTTGATATAATCATCAGCGAATCCCAAAGAACCTAACCAGATCGTGGTCACCAACATCAGGATGACATAGATATTGCCCAACTTAGCACACAAAAGCGTTGGAACCAAAATCGCGATGATAATAATGATGCCTCCCATTGTAGGTGTTCCCTTCTTACTCATTTGTCCTTCCAGTCCCAAATTTCGGATCGTTTCTCCTATCTGGAGATATTGCAAACGATCAATAATCCGGCGACCGATGGCTGTTGAAATAAACAGGGACAGGATCAACGCCAAACCTGAACGGAATGAAATGTACTTAAACATTCCAGCTCCGGGAATATCCAATTGATCTAAATAATTAAACAGATAATACAACATAATTTATCCTCTCTTTTGTGTTGAGAAAATCTGACGTATTTGTTCCCTGTCATCAAAATGATGTTTCACGCCTTTTACCTCTTGATAATCCTCATGTCCTTTCCCCGCGATCAAGATGACGTCTCCCTTTTGAGCCAACATGGTCGCAGTCTTGATGGCTTGTGCCCGATCCGTAACACACAATACCTGTGTCATCTCCTCTGGCGTCAACCCTGCCGTCATATCCTGGATAATCTGTTCAGGATCTTCAAAACGAGGATTGTCTGAAGTCAATATCAATTGATCACTCGATTTGAACGCTTCTCTAGCCATTAAAGGCCGTTTACCCTTATCGCGGTTACCTCCGGCACCAACAACCGTTATGACACGTCCCTTTCCTCCAAGAACCTCATTAATCGAGTTCAACACGTTTGTCAAGGCATCCGGAGTATGGGCATAATCCACAATTGCCGTATAACCCAAAGGAGAATGGATTGTCTCAAAACGTCCAGCGACAGGATACAACGTACTCATGGCAATCAGGATCTCATCTTGCGTTTTTCCCAACGCTACAGCCGCACCATAAACTGCCAATAAATTATAAGCGTTAAATCGACCCGTAAAATGAACAAAAACCTCTTTATCATTAATCAGAAGATCAGTTCCCTCAAAATGGGATTCCAGGATCTTAGCCTTAAAATCGGCTAACGAACGCAATGAGTAAGTAAACTTCTTCGCTTTCGTATTTTGCAACATTACCAACCCTGATTTATCATCCAGATTGGTCAGGGCAAAGGCGCTACCCGAAAGATCATCAAAGAATTTCTTTTTTGCTTTCAGATAATTATCTACGGTCTTATGATAATCGAGATGATCACGCGTTAAGTTCGTGAAGATACCACCATTAAACGACAAGCCACTGATACGCCGCTGGTCGATCGCATGAGAACTGACTTCCATGAACGCATATTCACATCCCGCCTCAACCATCCGAGCCAATAAGCTATGAAGAGTTAAAGGATCTGGAGTCGTATGGTCCGTAGGAATTGCTTTCCCATCAATATAATTACAGACAGTCGACAAAAGCCCAACTTTATGTCCCAATTTCCGGAACAACTCATAAAGAAGAGTAGCGGTCGTAGTCTTACCATTCGTTCCCGTAACACCGACTAAGATAAGCTTGTCTGAAGGATCACCATACCACCTGGAAATCAATTTTCCCACAGCGGTAGCGGAGTCGCCTACCTCCACAAAGGTAACCGGCTTACTGGCTAATTCCTCGGGGATTTTCTCACAAACAATAGCAACCGCTCCTTTTTCAATTGCGTTCCCGATATAATCATGTCCATCAACAGCGGTTCCACGAACAGCCACAAACAATGATCCTGCGGTTACCTGTCGAGAATCAGATTGGATATCTTTAATCTCGACCTGGGCATCGCCTGACAGACGTGAGTTTTCTAATGCTCTAATTAATTCTCTTAAATCCATAATTACCTTAAAGTTAATAATACGGTTTGTCCTTTATGGACTTTCCCTCCTGGTGAAACGCTTTGTGAGACTACACGCCCCACACCTGATAATGAGACCCGTAATCCTGCTTTTTCCATTAGATATACAGCATCTTTAGCTCCCATTCCGATGACACGAGGTACTGTCCCATCATGAATTTCCAAGTTTCTAAGCTCTATCTTGGTCGAGTCTTGGCTCAGACGGGCAAAAGTCCATATTGTTTCCAAACTATCCGCATCAGTTGGTATATCAAGCTCATCCAAAACACTTTCAACCGCTTCCCGATTGCCTCCTTTCACTTGCGGAAGTGGTACCGCCAAAGAATCCCGTTCCATCTCACGGACATCATACAGCATATAGCTGGCATAAATTTTTTCAGCGACAGCCTTTACGACTCCACCAGACATCGTTCCTCCGGAAGGATAACCAATTCTGGGACGACGGATAACTACGATACAAGAATATTTGGGGTTATCGGCAGGGAAATAACCACAAAACGCCACTTGGTGTCCACTAGTTCGGTACACACCACCTGAAGCGATCTGCGCTGTTCCGGTTTTACCCGCAATACGGATAATATCGGAATGGACAGCCTTACCTGTTCCTTTTTCCACCACACCCAACAACATATCTTGTATGATCGCCAATGTAGAATCGGAACATATCGATTCTTTTATCACTTCAGGAGAGAAATGCTGAATAGTCTTTCCATCCTTTATGATCTCTTTCGTGAATATCGGACGCATCATTTTTCCACCATTAGCGATGGCATTATAAAACGCCAACGTATATATAGGCGGAATTTGTGTCTCATAACCAAACGACATCCAAGGCAAAGTAGTCTTGGACCAATAGTTAAGCGTATCTCCCGGCATACGGATCTTGGCACGTCCAGATCCAGGGATCTCCAGTCTTAAATCAGCGTTCATACCAATCCGGTAAAGACCTTCCACAAATTTGCGCGGATTATTCTCATAACCCTTCAATATCGTTTTTGCCACACCGATATTTGAAGAGTACCAAATCGCCTGCTCAACCGATATCCGTCCATAACCACCTCTATTCAAGTTGTGGTCTGTCATTCGGGCTCCCTTGTACATGAACACACCATTACCGACGTCTACCGTATCAGATGGCGCGCAAACCCCATCATCAAGGGCTACCATGATAGAGGCGACCTTGAAAGTCGAGCCGGGTTCAGTCTCATCAGCGACCGCATGATTTTTTGTCTCGGCATAAACTCCTTCACGAATACGAGCCATATTAGTTATGGCCTTAACCTCTCCGGTCGCGACCTCCATGACAACAGCGGTTCCCGATTCGGCGTCAATCTCACGTAACTTGTCAACCAGCGATTTCTCGGTTATATCCTGAATATGGATATCAATTGTCGTCTTAATGTCGCAACCGTCTGTCGGCTCAACCTCCACAACGTTCGTCCAACCGCCACCCAAACGGCGTACGGAGCTTAATCCCGCCTCACCTCTCAACAAGGAATCGTATTGCAACTCCAAACCATTCTTTCCTTTAGTCAATCCGCCTTCCTCAATCTCGCCATAAATATCCCCAATCGTTCTCGATGCCAACGAACCAAATGGCTTCTGGCGTTGAACCATTTCTTTCGTATAAAAGCCACTACGGAAACGGCCTAAACGCAGGAACGGAAATTTCTGGATCTCCTTCAAATCGGAATAAGAGACCTTACCCGCAAAAATTGGATATTGCCGGCTTTTGCTTTTTAAGCCTCTCAATAAATAAGCCTTATAACCAGCCGGTGTACGATCTTTCAATTTACGCGACAAATAAACAGCCAACGAATCTACACCATTGGTCTTAGAATTCAAGAACGTATCCCGGCCATTCCATTTCGTGGTCTTTGTTTCGAAAACATCTGCCTTGAAATCCATATACATATAATAGCGAGGAACACTTGTCGCCATCAATTTCCCATCAGCGGAATAGATGTTTCCCCGTCCCGGCAGGATCAAACGGTTCGGCCTTTTTTGCTCTTCAGCCACCTTCAGCCATTTCTCCTTCTCGACGAAAGCGGTATCGAACGCACAGATCAAGATACCGGCCGCCACGAAACATAGCATCAATACGACCACGAAATAGTAGAACAGGATTCGTCCATTTCCCGGCAGATTCTTATTTTGTTCATTTTCCTCACTCATCACTTAATATCCTGTTCTTTATCTTATTCATACAATTCGTAAGCGGGGGTTTTAGCGGTCTCAAGATCAATGCCCTGCTCCTCTATCAGCAACTCGATCTGCGACTCCCGGCTATTACCAGTCAACTCAGACGAGATTGAAAGAGCCTCAAAACGGGCATCACGCAACTCTTGCTGCAAGCGATCTATCTCCCGCAATTTTTGCATACAGGTATAACGATTGCCAATAAAGAAAAAGGCCAATACGACCAGCAATACGAGCATACGGGTATGCCGCAGGATAAAATCCTCTTTCAGGATACCTCCTCCCAAAATATAGAGCAACGTAATCTTACGTTCTTTTTTCTTATCGCTATTGTTGCTGTTTGTTATATTCTCGTTCATCTTTAATCCCCTATAAATTCAGCGATTCTTAATTTAGCGCTCCGAGAGCGTGGATTCGACTCAATCTCATCCTCGGACGGGACAATAATCTTATTATTGACCAACCGGAACGGACTACGCACATTTCCAAAGAAATCCTGCTCGCTTTTTCCCTCGAAATTGCCGGTTTTCAAGAAATTCTTCACCAGGCGATCCTCCAGTGAGTGATAAGTCATCACGACCAGACGGCCTCCAGGCTTCAGGACACGTGTCGTTTGCTCCAACATTTCACGAAGAGCACGCATCTCATCATTCACCTCAATACGCAAGGCCTGGAAGATTTGGGCCAAGATTTTCTTTTCCTTCTCCCCACGACCAACCAAGGGTTTCACGACAGTCAACAGGTCCTCAATCATCCGCAACGGGCGTTCATCCCTGGCTTTCAGGATCGCGGCGGCGATCTTACGGGCGATCTTCAACTCTCCATACAGATAGAACAGGTCAGCCAAAGCCTCTTCCGTGCTGGTATTCAAAATCTCCGCTGCCGTACGGCCTGCTCGCCGGTTCATTCGCATATCCAGCTCACCATCGAAACGGAAAGAGAAACCACGCGACTCATCGTCAAAATGGTGTGAAGAAACACCGAGGTCGGCCAACAAGCCATCCACCTCGCCTAAACGGCCATGATAGCGCATGAAATTATAAAGATAACGGAAATTGCTTCTCACGAATACGAAACGGTTGTCATCAGGCACGTTGCGCTCCGCGTCGGCGTCCTGGTCAAAACCATATAGACAGCCATGCTCACCAAGATGGCTCAGGATGCCACGGGAATGCCCTCCGCCACCAAAAGTGACATCGACATATACGCCATCCGGGCGGATTGCCAATCCTTCCAGGCACTCTCTCAACATAACGGGTACATGATAACAACTTTTCTCATTCTCTTTCATCAGCCAGCCAGTTAAACTTATCCTTAAAATAATGCACTATAGCGATTTGATAGGCACACAAATGACCTATTTTCGGGAGGTAAAATTACATATTCCCCCTATCCAAGCAAAGAATTAGACTGGAAAAGTAAGAAAAAGTTATCAACAGGTCGGAAGGGCCAGGATTTTCCACCGCAATTTGTCGGACAGAAAAGGACATATATGAATTATAAGGTTTATCTTTGTCCCGGATTAAGTGATAGTAATGGGAGATAGCAGTACTCTACAGATTGATATCAAGCAGGTGCTTTACTCGAAAGCGCCAAAGGTCGCGCCCAAGATTCCGGAGTTCGCGATCAACTATCTGACCCGTATTGTCCACCAGGAGGAGATCAACGATATCCTATCTCGCTATCAGGGCATTGAAGGTGTCGATTTCATGCGGGCGCTAGTCAGCGAGTTCGGCCTGCGGCTCGAGGTGTATGGCGAGGAAAACTTGCCCCCGACAGATGGCCGGTACATTTTCGCCTCCAATCATCCCCTTGGCGGAATGGATGGTATCTGCCTCTCCGCTCTTTTGGGTGAGCATTATGACGGGCGAATCCGTTATTTGGTAAACGACCTGTTGCTCTTTATTCCCAACCTGAGGAACATTTTCATCCCGATCAACAAGCATGGCTCCCAAAGCCGCGACAACGCACGATTGATCGAGGAGGCTTTCGGTTCCGACAACCAGATTATCACTTTTCCCGCGGGACTTTGCTCGCGTAAGACCAAAGGGATTATCCGCGATCCCGAATGGAAGAAATCTTTTATACAAAAGGCGCTGCAATACCATCGTGACGTTGTTCCCGTCCGTTTCGAGGGACACAACTCCAATTTCTTCTATCGACTGGCCAATATACGCAAGCGCCTGGGCATCAAGGCTAATATCGAGATGCTTTACCTGGCCGACGAGATGTTCAAGAACAAGAACCAGACATTCAAGATCCATTTCCTGAAGCCGATTCCCTGGCAAACATTCAGCCAGGAACACACGCCGGCTGAATGGGCTCGCCGGATCGAGACTCTGGTTTATAATCATCCATGCTAATAGACGATTCTGATAAAGATATGCGAAACATTATTGATCCGATAGACAGGAACCTGCTCAAGGCAGAGCTCACGAAAGAGAAACGTTTGAGAAGCACGAACAAGTCGAGCAACGAGATCTATATCATCACGGCACAAGACTCGCCTAACGTCATGCGCGAGATCGGACGCCTGCGCGAAATCGCCTTCCGTTTTTACGGCGGCGGAACCGGCGAGCCGGTCGATATCGACGAGTTCGATACGATGCCCGGCGCCTATCGGCAATTGGTTGTCTGGAGCCCGGAGGATGAGCAGATCCTGGGTGGTTATCGCTTTATCTGCGGTTCCGACACGCGTCGTGACGAACAGGGAAAACCGATTCTCGCCACCTCGCACCTCTTCAACTTCTCGCCTAAGTTCGTCGACGAAATCTTACCCTATACCGTCGAATTGGGCCGCTCGTTTGTCGCCCTCGAGTACCAATCTACCCGGGCCGCCTCGAAAGGTCTCTTTGTCCTCGACAACCTGTGGGACGGATTGGGAGCCTTGACGGTGATCGATCCCAAACTGCGCTATTTTTTCGGTAAGGTCACGATGTATAATACGTACAACACTGAGGCGCGCGACTTGATCCTCAACTTCCTTAACCTCCATTTCCCGGATCCTGACCAACTGGTGACACCCATCGTGCCCCTGCAAATCAAACGGGACGAAGCTCGGCTCGCGAGCCTGTTCCATTACGATAACTTCCGCGACAACTATAAGGTACTTAATCAGGAAGTGCGCAAGTTCGGTATCAACGTGCCACCGCTGGTCAACGCCTACATGAACCTGTCGCCCAAGATGCGCGTCTTCGGCACCGCCGTCAACCACGAGTTTGGCGAGGTGGAGGAAACCGGTATCCTGATCGCGATCAATGAGATCCTGGAGGAGAAGAAGAAACGGCACATCGAGACCTATCTCGAGGAGGAATACCGTTCGAGCGACCTGATCCATTAAATGGCCGCAAGAAATAATAATATAAGAACAAAACTACTGGAGCAAACTTTAGAAATATTGATCGCCTTGCTCGTTTCCTCAAGAAACCGGGCAAGACGATCAAACATTATCATAAGAATTACCGCACACTGATTTTCAGCACTTCATTACCTGCCTTCACAATGTAAATACCCGCAGGTAAATTCCGGATCGCGGTCATGCCATTGACCGGAGCATTATAGAGGCAAACACCCGTTACGGCAAACACTTGTACGTGTGCCGTCCCATTGGTCGTCACGACGAGAGAACCGTCCGCCGCATAGGCCTTGAAAGCAGGCTCGGAGTTCTCGCCAATCGTCTCATTGGCCACCTCGCTGCCCTGAGGATAGTAAATTATCTGGCGTACCTTGGGTTCCGACCAAGTTCCGTCCGACTGTAGACTGGAAACATACTCGATCGCCGGATTGCCCGCTTTCTTCTCGTATCGATCCACGTAAGTCTCGCTCCATTCATCCACGTACGTATTCAAAAACCTGTAACTGGTCGTAGATATGTAATACAATCCACTGTCATCCGAGTAGACCGTCTCGGTTTTCGCTTCGTTAGTCAATTTGCCATCGAAATCATAGCAGCTAGTCGAGCTATAGAAACACAAACCTAGAGCATCGTAATCATTTCCAAAAACATACCAAGGATACCAAGTATCTTGTACACCATCCGCATCCAAATCCGCCATAGAATACCAAATAATCTTTGTGTTATTGCCCGCGTCATCGTAATGATATTCGTCCTTACTATAAGAGACACTAAGAAAAGCGCCATCCACCGAGAAAGTACTGTCGCAACCATTGCAGACGTAATCGTTCCCGTCGTACTCATATTTATCATACGAACGAATAAAGGAACCATCGAGATTCTCCGTCACGCCAGATACGCTCAGCAAGCGCCCTTGCTCATCGTAAGTATTCTTATTGATCGTGTGACTTCCAGTTCCATCCATGTAATTGAGGTCCTGACGAATGATATTGCCATGCGTGTCGTATTCATATTCATTTTGAGATTCCGTATAGTCATTCAATGAGTAATTCCACTGTATCGTCCGCCGTAATGAAACCCATCCTTCATCCGTATAAGTGTATATATCCTTATTGTATCCACCGAACTCGTTGGGATACAATATACTATCGGGCAACAGTTGGTTCTCCGCACTCCGCAAAAGTCCGCTGGTCTTTTGTGGCAAAAATTTCCCCTGTCTGGCTACCAAAGCCGGGTCTAAAACATTTCCGGATCCCATTTTTTGGGGAGAAAACTAAACTTGCGCCTCTACGCTCATGCTACATAAAGCGCAGACCATTAAGGTTAAAAAGTAATGTTTTTTCATGTGATTTAAATTTTATGTTAGAGAATAATGGATAAAGTCAAGTTCCTATCACGCCTCTCAAAGCGCCCGTCCCTTGAACACGGTCGATTGCGCCGTGGGCAGGATCTTTCCGGTGAAGGAGACACGATTACTGTTGAAGTTTGGCAGGATCGTGGCAGTACACTCATTCGACCCCTTGGCCATACGGAAGGTCAGTTGGGCTGAAATGCCAACACCCTGTACCATCATGCTGAAAGAAACGTTACCTTTTTTGTCTTGCTCGATCTCCACTTTCGAAGTTTTACCCTCGACGGTAATACCACCGACACCATTCGGTCCCGAGAAGGCGCCATTCAAAGCAAGCTGAACGGTTGCCTCATCACCATTGACAGCCACGAAGTTGGTGTTCGAGTTTACGTAAACAAACTGGCCTCGCTTACCTTCGACACGATCGGCCTCGAGCACGAAATTCTTGTTATTGATAGCCAACAAGGCCTGTTGGAAGAGGGCCTCTTGCGCAGCTTTTTCCGCAGCTTTTTTAGCCTCCTTCTCAGCTTTCTTAGCCTCTTTTTCCGCTTTTTTCGCCGCTTTCTCGGCAGCCTTGTCGTTCGCCTCTTGCGCTTGCAGGGTTATGGTCATCGAGCAAAGCAGGGCCATCGCAATAAAATAAATGATCTTCTTCATAAATAATCCTGGTTTAGTTGTTATACTTAATCATTAATTATCTGTCGTCTCCCAAAGATAAGATATATTTCAATCAGATACTTTCGCTCGCGTACTTTTTTTATGATGCGCAAGAAAAATCCAAGCCGTAACAGCAGCGATGAAGTCGGATACCGGTTGCGAGAGCCAAACGCCATCAAGCCCCCAAAAGTTACCCAATAAATAAATACCGGGAATCAAGAAGATAATTTGTCGACTAAGGCTAAGGAACATCGCTTTCCAGGCAAGACCGATACTCTGGAAAAACTGGCTGATGATGATTTGCGACCCGACACCGAAGAAGGCCACCATTGTCAGGACAAGACCCCGATCGGTAATACGCGCCAACTCCGGATCGGAGGTAAAAGCGCTAACGATCGCCGACGGGAAGAGCAAGCTGATGATCCAGCCGAGCGTAGTGATCGCCGAGGCGATCCCGATAGCCAGTTTGAGCGTCTCCTCTACCCGGTCGTACCGCCGTGCGCCATAGTTGAACCCGACGATCGGTTGCGACCCTTGCGCCAAGCCAATGATAAGCATAACGATCAACATGACGACACTCGTTATGATTCCACTCGCGCCAATCGCCAAGTCTCCTCCATAGCGCTTCAACGAATGGTTCATGATTACGACCACCAGACTACCGGCCATCTGCATGGAAAAAGGTGAGATACCGATTGTCAGGATGTTCCAGACAATCCGTCCCTCCAGGCGAAAATAACGCGGATGGAAACGGATAACACTCTTCCGGTCAACAAAATGACTCATGACAAAAATGGCGCAAGCGATCATTGAAAGGGCCGTCGCGATGGCGGCACCCCGGATCCCCATATTAAAACCGAAGATAAACACCGCATCGAGAATGACATTCAGGATGGCACCCAGCATCATCGTGACCATCGCCTTCTTAGGATAACCCGAAGCACGCATGACCGCATTGAAGTTAAACGCCAGATTGGCGAAGAAATTGGCCGGTATCACGATATAAAGATAATCCATCGCATAAGGTAAGGTCTGCTCGCTACCTCCGAAACGCAGCAACAGCTCCTCCATGAAAATCATACAGGGAAGAATCGTCGCCAGGTTGATAATGAGCGTCAGGGTCAAGGCGTTGCCCAAGACATGCTCAGCCGTCTCGTGCGCCTTGCGCCCCAAATGGATGGAGATCCGTGTAGCCGCTCCCGCACCTACCAACATACCGAAGGCCTGCAAGAAAAGCAGGATCGGGAAGGTAAGCGTCAGGCCCGAGATGGCCATAGGGCCAACACCCTGTCCAATAAAAATACGGTCGACAATGTTATAAAGCGCGTTGACCATCGTACCGATGATAGCGGGGATGGCGTAATGGAAAAGCAGAGGCGCGATCCGCTCGTGCTCTAGCTTCTGGATAATCTCGTTATTCATCTTCTCTAATTAATGGCTATTCTGTTCTTGTGGCGCAAAATTACCGAATTCTTCGCAATCTGAAAATAGCCCCGGCCGCACGGGCCGCAAGGTCCCACTGTTCGGTAGCCCCAGGCAAATCCGGTTGACGAACGTGGCTGGATGTCGCTTAAGCCATCTCCGAAAATCCATTCATGCCATTTCTGACAAGGTTAAAATTTTGTTCGAAGGAAAATAACTTTTTGCCCGAAGGAAATTGGAATTCTCTTCGAAAGAAAATTCTTTTTTTCTCGGACAAAAAATTGGGGTATCGTAGTCCAATTTTAGTTTCACTGCAGTGAAAATCCGAATAGACTGCAGTGGAAGGGGAAATACACTGTTATGAGAATTTGAGGGACCACTCCCATAAAACCCCAAACGGCACGCCAAGGGGACAATAAAATTCCTCCTTAAGCGTGCCGTTCTTTATGAATATTCCGATATTACTGGATGTCCGGATCAGAAGGCTGGATAACCCGGATTCTGAGTCAAGTTCGGATTAACTTGCCAAGCGTCTTGCGAGACAGGCATCAACTTCAAATATTCGTCGGCCGCACGTTCGCAATTGGACTCGGGCCACATTCCCGTCTCAAAGCAACCGAAACGAATATCGTCCTGACGCGAGGTTGCTTCCCAAGCCAACTCCAGTCGACGTTCCAACTGTACCTCATTCAAAGTCACGCTCGAATAGTTGTGGTCCGCATTTCCATAAGCACGACTCCGGATCGAGTTGACCAGCTCCGTCGCCTCATTGGCACAGCCTCCGCCCCGTAAGAGAGCCTCCGCTTTCATCAAGTAGACATCTGCCAGACGGAAAATATGGAAATCGTTCTCCATGGCCGAAACCAAGTCTTGCGCATATGGCCATTTCTGGCAACGTGCACCATCATGCTGATTGACAGCACCCCAATTCGACCCGGAATACTCCGTTCCGGGAATAATGGTCAAATCAATCGTATGATCAAGCTCATAACCATGATCCGTGATGATAATCTCACCCGTAGAGGCGTTATACTGTTTGCCGATCAGGAAAGAGGCCGCCTTGCGAGGATCATCATCCGGGAATAACTTCACGTAACCCGGTTGCGCGCAGACACCGTTGTTGGCACCAAAAGAGGCCCCGAACGCGAGGTTATCTTTATAATGGAGCGTATTAGCATACATACTGTTCGTGTTCTCCGTATCGTTTGCCGAAAAGGCGCAAGCAAAAATAGCCTCCTTCGAGTTATTATTGGAAGTTGAGAAATTATCACTCCAGACCGGCTCCAAACTATAACCCATCGCCATCACCTTATCGCAATAATCCACGACCAAAGCATAATTATCCTCCGAAGTTGTCACGCCCCAAGCGTCGGCATTGAGGAAGAGTTTCGCCAACAACGTATAAGCGGCACCCTGAGTGAAGCAAGCATAATTCTCTTGTGTCGGTGCCGGGCAATTGTCCGCGATCTCCCGTACCTCCTCAACAAGCCAATCAAACACCTCCTGTCTTGGCGTACAATCAGGAAAGACCTTATCGGTCGAACTGTATTCTGTCAAGAGAGGCACGTTTCCCCAAAAATCCATCATGACATAGATCCAGAAAGCCCGTATACCACGTACGTCAGCCTCCTTCTCGGTCCTTTGCTCATCCGTCAACGCCTCGGAATCCTGTATAATCTGGATCGCCGCGTTGCAGGCCCCAATCGCGGAAGTTGCCGCCTCCCATGAATTCTTGATACAAGAGGTTTGCGATGTCCAGGTGTGCATATATAAATCCCGGTATTGTCCACCATCGTACCAGTCGCCACCAAGTCGTGTCGGTGTCACGGCCATCGAACCGCTATTCTCGGACAGATAAAAGAAATTATTCGGCCAATAGGTTTTCAGCGTATTATGGATATTACCCACAAGGGCATTTACCTCTGTTTCCGTGCTACCGAAGGTGTCACCCGGCAGCTTGTCGTAGACCGTTTCTGTCAAATCTACGCACGACGGCATCGCCAGGAACAACCATGCCGCCATTCCATATATTATTTTATTTCTCATAAAGCTATGTCTGTATTAGAATGTTAAATTAACTCCAAATGTAAATGAACGGGCTTTGGGCATATAATTACGAGGCTCAATACCCGGTGACAAGCCCGCATCGTCGTCGCTTGCCTCACCCCGATAATTTTCCACCTCCGGATCGAGGCCACTATAACCAGTAATGACGAACAGGTTCTGTGCAGCTACGTAAACCCTCGCCTTTTCCAACCAATCGATCTTCTTCGTGTCAAAAGTGTAACCGATCGACATGTTATCAAGACGCAGGAAGGAAGCGTCCTCTATATAATATGAGGAAACTTGCGAATTCTCCCGAAGTTTCAACAGATCCTCATTATCTATCGCATTCGCACCTGAGAGATAGGTATTATTTCCATAAGCGGCCAACGGGTTATTCAGTACCTTGTTGCCAATCGTTCCACGGAAGAAGATGCTGGCATCCCAGTTCTTCCAAGAGAAGGTGTTGGTCCAGCCGTAAGTCAAGTCGGGTTGCGCGTCACCACAATAGGTACGATCGGCCTCCGAAATGGTTCCATCGCCATTCAAGTCCTCATAAATGAAATGTCCCTCTTCGTCAATACCATTACATTTAAGCACATAAAACTGTCCCACAGGATAACCTACCTCAAGCACATGCGAAGTCTGATCGGAAGCGCCACGGATCCACGGGTCACCCACATAGATCTGTCCCGTTGAATAGAGATCGTTCGACAACTTCGTGATCTCATTCTTGTTGTGCGCTAAATTGAGCGAGGTCGTCCAGGTGAAATTCTTGTTGCGAATCACGTCCAGATTCAAGAGGATCTCGATACCAGTATTCTTCATGTCGCCCACATTTGCGGCGATCGTGTTATAGACATAGGTTGGTGTAGAGACCTTATAGTTATACAACATATCCGAAGTTCGCTTGTCGTACCACTCGATCGTACCATTCAAACGGCTGTTAAACAAAGTAAAGTCCAAACCGATATTCAACATGGCTGTCTGTTCCCATTTCAGGTCAGGATTGGCGTTCTGCGAAAGCTCAAAAGCGGTCGGCCACGAACCGTTACTATAATAGGTACCGGAAGCCGAATAAAGGTCGAGCGATTTATAAGGCTGCAAACCATCCTGGTTACCGGTAATACCATAACCAACCCTAAGCTTCAGGTCGTTTACCCACTTCACATCTTCCATAAACGATTCCTGACTAATTCCCCAGGCGACTGAGGCAGAAGGGAAAGTTCCCCACTTGTGATTGGCACCAAACTTCGAGGAGCCATCCCGACGTACGGTAGCTGTAATCATGTATTTCTCCTGATAGCTGTAGTGTGCCCAGGCAAAGAACGAGATCAATTTATACTCATTACGACTGGAAGTGACATCACCGATCTTTAAGGTATTACCGGTTTGGATATTATCCGCACCCATCGAGGAAACCGCGAAATTGGTCGCCTCCGCATATTGATCGGCGTATAAGTTGTTCTCCCACGAGTAACCAATGATAGCGTCGATCTTATGTTGTTCCTCCGATCCAAAAGCCTTATTGTAATTTGCCGTCCATTCTAACAGGTTACGATCCCAAAGGCGGTTGCGCCGAATCGCCAAACCATTATTATCGTAGCCTCTAGAGGTAGAAGGATCTTGCCACTCGCTATAATCCGAGTTGAAGCGACTCTTATATAGTTGTACTTTAGTTGTCAGACCATCCATAATGGTAAACTGGACATCACCGGAACCATAGAAATAGTTATTGCTCGACTTCTTGTAGTTCAAGTCCTGATTCTGTACCGGATTACCCTGATCATAGTTCTGGTTCGCCGCCGTAAAATAGGAACCGTCCTCATTATAGACCGGATAAACCGGTGGCATATTATAAGCCAAGATATAATCATCAGCAAACGGCATCCTCATATCCGTCAAAGTAGCCGATCCGGTCAAACCGATACGCAAACGGTCATTGATAGCCCGTTGCTGGAACTGGAAACGGAAACTATGGCGTGTCATATAGTTATCACGAGCCACGCCATTGCGATCCATATAGGTATAAGAGGCCCGATAGTTACTTTTGGAAGTACCACCCGACATAGACAAGGCATGCTGCTGTGAGATTCCTGTCCGAAGCATCTCGTCAAACCAATCGGTATCCGCATCATACGAATCGAAGACGGAGATGTCATTTCCCAGGGCCTCGTTCGCCGCCCGCCACTCAGAGGCATTCAGCATATCCGGCTTATTGGCAACGGTTGATGCCGTAATATAACCATCGTAATTGATAGTCGTTTTCGACCCGGAACCTCGTTTTGTAGTAATCAAAATGACACCACCAGCGGCACGCGAGCCATAGATGGCAGCGGAAGAGGCGTCCTTCAAGACTGAAATACTTTCGATATCCGAAGGTGAAACGGTAGACATATCACCACCGGGAATCCCGTCAATAACGATCATCGGGCCTTGATCGTTTTGTAAAGTTGATGTACCACGTAACTGGATCTGTGAGCTTCGGGTCACATCGCCCGATCCACTGGTAATGGTCAAACCGGCCACTTTACCTTGTAACAAATCGGAAGCGTCACGAGTCACACCCTTATTAAAACTCTCCTCTGAGATATTGGCGACTGAGCCCGTTATCTCCCGACGAGTCTGCGTACCGTAACCAATAGCAACGACCTCGCCCAGATTCACGACTGAAGGTTCCAGCTTGATGGCAATCTGGTTTCTTCCATTTACAGCCTCTTCCAATGAATTATAACCAATAAAAGAGATCTGAAGTACCGCATTCTTGGCGTTCTCAACCTCTAGCGAGTAATTACCGTCAAGATCCGTGATCGTTCCATTAGTCGTACCTTTCACCAGGATATTCGCTCCGATAATAGGCATACCATTCTCATCCACAACGTGTCCCTTGATGGTCGCCTTTTGGGCGAAAGCCACACCGGCCATACAAAAGGACATCAACACCGGGAAAACCACTTTCCTCGAATGTCCGAATAACTTAAACATTCCTTCTTTTCGCATAGGTTTGTCATTAATAAGATTAACGAATTAATTATCATGTGTTTTTCCTCGTCATACCAATGCCTCTCAATAAATCAAGGCTTCGGTGTCAAATCAAGATCGGTATAAGATCAATGACAAGAAAGTTCTATTTCACTTGTTCTAACAATAGGGATATTCTTTGGCTAAAAAGGTTCAAAATCCTGGATCCGCCAATGGAATATGATCCTAAAAAAACTGATCAAATATAAAGAGTGACTATCAATCGTTAACGGGTTATTCAACGAACAGATATTTTTATTCACTACTGTCCACTAAAAAAGGACGCGGTTAAAAATTAAACAAATTCGGTTCAC
>CHCFR05602__coassemble_674_pt1 | contig 17519 bp, 10 predicted proteins | sample CHCFR05602__metabat2_low_PE_046 | metagenome-assembled genome bin CHCFR05602 | reverse complement strand
CAAAACAACTCCCTTTTCTTCGCAATATTTCGGGTAGGGGTGCGGAATGGTAGGAAATAACGGATTCTGATGAGGTTTGGAAATGTGCTGTTGCTCTTTATTTTCCTTGTTGTTGTCTTTCTTGATATTGTTGTTGGGGCATTTTCTGTCAAAATGATTTGCTGTATGGTTTGATATGAGTAAAAATGATATTGTGTAAAGAGGCGGAAATAGTGCCGGAAAAACTCTTTTAAAATGTTAAATTTAGGTCAGATAGCCGTTTGAAGTCGAGACAAACGTTCGTGTCAGGCGATACGATTGGTCGTACCTATGAACACGTACGTACTTATTTGCCGCAAGCAACGTATGTGTGCGTTTTTATCTTCGGAGGAAACCGCGCTTTCCTTCGGATAAACTGCGCTTTTCCATCGGAGAAAAGGTCCATTTTGTTCGGAGAAAATAGGAAATGGCTCTTTGGGAAGGCCTGATTCTTTATTTTTTGATGGTTTTTGCGTAAAATAGCTGTTATTGAAAGGAGATGAATTGGATAAAAACGTCATTAAATCTCTTGCTTTCCTGTTATTTTGTCTTAGTCTTATTCTGTGGTTGGGGATGCTTTTTTAACAGGGAAAAGATCAAGGTCATGTTTGAGTATATTGGGTCGGTTGGCATGAATAAACCTCTTTGGGGATAGATCCGATATGAAATTTTGGAATGGTTCCCTTGATTTTAGGGATGATAATTAGGCTTTTTCTTGGAAAAAACATACCTTTGCTTCATGTTACGAATAGTAGGTCATATCGAGAGTTTGCTGTTGAGGAATGATTGCGTGATTATTCCCCGATTCGGCGGTTTCGTCTTGCGTGAGGTGCCGGCTTCTTTTGAGGAGACGGGCGCCCTGTTCTGTCCGCCCCATAAAGAGATCTCTTTCAATACCAATTTGAGGCATACGGATGGCTTGTTGGCCGAGTCGTATATGCAAGTCTATGATGTGGATTACGGTAACGCTTCCGAGATGTTGGAACGGGATGTCGAGGCCTTGGAGAAATGTTTGCGTGAGGAGAAATGCCTTGATTGTGGAAAGATCGGCTCTTTCCGTCTAGGGGATGAGGGACAGTTGATCTTTACGCCGGGAGAGTCGGCCTTGTGGAACGCCTCGTTCTATGGATTGGAAACTTATCATTTCCCGAAATTGGCGCCTCTGCCTGCCGAGAAGCCGGAATTGTGGGTAGAGACGCGGAAGCCGGAAAAGGATGTGATTTATATTCCGGTGAATCGACGCCTCCTGCGGGTTGTCGCCGGAGCAGCTGCTGCTTGCGCGTTGTTTTTCTTGGTGTCTACGCCAGTCAAGGAGGTCAATCCTGCCGCTTATACGGCCAGTTTCGTGCCTCGTGAGATGATGGCGGTTTCGATGATGCGGACGGATGTCCCGAAAGAAGAGGCTGTCGCTCTTGCCAGTGCGGAAACAACCGGTGAGGTAAAAGATGAGCCGGTGATGGAAAAGCCTAAAGAAATGGCACCTGAAGCGGAACCTGCAGAGAAGGTAGAAGTGGCGAAAGTTCCCGAAGTTAAGACTGCACCAGCCGTCAGACAGAAGATGTTCCATATTGTTATCGCCAGCTTCCCGAACGAGCAACAGGCGGACGAGTATATCTCGACGGTTGATCGCCAGGTTTGTACAGGCGTGGATAAGATTATGCGTGATGGCAAGTGCCGGGTTTATGCGGCTCGTTTCGATAATCGGGAAGAGGCTGAGCGCTATCAGGTGGCGCTTCGTAAACATGAGAAGTATAAGGACGCCTGGTTGTTTATCAGCCGGTAAGCGTTTTGTGGCCTCTTGCTTAACCGAACATTTTCCCGTGGATTTTCAATTAGATACCGATAACCTGGAATTTCAGGATGCTCTGCGCTTGATTACGCACACACGGCAGTCGGTTTTCCTGACGGGTAAGGCGGGAACCGGAAAGTCTACCTTCCTGAAATATATCTGTCAACATACGAAAAAGAAGCATGTTGTCCTGGCCCCGACCGGGATTGCGGCGATTAATGCGTGTGGCGCTACTTTGCACTCTTTTTTCAAGTTGCCATTTCGGCCCATGTTGCCTGATGACCCGGATCTGAGTCTGAAGAATGGGCGTATCTTCGATTTTTTCAAGTACAGGAAGGATCACCGCAAACTGATCGAGGAGGTGGAGTTGATCATCATCGACGAGATATCGATGGTGAGGGCCGATATTATCGATTGCGTAGACCGGATTTTGCGGGTCTATTCCGGCAATATGCGCTTGCCTTTTGGCGGGAAGCAGCTTTTGTTCGTGGGCGACGTGTTCCAGTTGGAACCGGTCGTGCCGTCAGACCAGAAGGAGATCTTGAGCCTCTTTTATCCCAATCCCTTTTTCTTCTCGGCCCGGGTCTTTTCCGAGATCCACTTGGTGCCAATCGAGCTGCGTAAGGTCTATCGCCAGACAGATCCTGTCTTTATCGGCGTGCTCGACAAGATCCGTCAGAATCGGGCGGGGCATTCGGATCTGGCCGTGTTGAACGCTCGTTGCTTTCCCCATTTTGAGCCGGCCAACGAGGATATGTATGTGACGTTGGCTACCCGTCGTGATCAGGTAGATTATATTAATGAGAAAAAACTGGCCGAGTTGCCTGGCGAGGAGTTCGTGTCGAAAGGGAAGATTGAGGGTGATTTCCCGGAGTCATCTTTACCGACCTTGTTGAATCTTTCTCTCAAGGAGCATGCGCAGGTCATATTCATAGATAACGATCATGAGCGTCGTTGGGTGAACGGGACGATTGGTATGGTTTCGGGCATCGACCCGGAAGGGCATGTTTATGTGCTCTTGGAGAACGGGATCGAGCATTTGGTGGAGCCGACCTCCTGGAGAAATTATAAGTATCGTTATAATGAAAAGGAGAAACGGATCGAGGAGGAGATTGTCGGGACTTTTGAGCAGTTGCCGATCCGTTTGGCCTGGGCGATCACGGTGCATAAGAGCCAAGGCTTGACTTTCAGTCGGGTAGTGGTGGATTTGACCGGAGGCGTTTTTGCCGGAGGGCAGACCTATGTCGCCTTGAGCCGTTGTACGTCGTTGGAGGGATTGGTCTTGCGGGAACGGATCTCTCCCCGGGATATCTTTATCCGGAAAGAGATTGTGGCCTTTAGCTCGATCTTTAATGATCGGGGATTGATCGATCGCTGCCTGGAGGAGAGTGAGGCGGAGTTGGCTTATGGCAGGGCCGCGGAGGCTTTCCGGAAGGGTGACATGAAAGAGGCGGTCGAGTCGTTCGCCCGGGCGGTCGCCAAACGAAATGAGTTGGGTGATCCGAAAGTGCAGCGTCTGCTCCGGCTGAAATTGGAGTCTATCAACAGCCTGAAAGGACAAATCAAGGCATTGAGGCAGGAGATGAGTGATATGCGTGAGGCGCAAAAGAGTTTCGCTCATGAGTATTATCTGATGGGAAATGAGTGTGTCACAAAAGCACGTGACCCGCAAGCCGCCTTGCGTTGTTTCGACAAGGCCCTGAAGCTTGACCCGACCTTTGTCGACGCTTTGGTCCGTAAGGGCGTTACGCTTCTCGACATCGGTGAGGATTATGAGGCGCAGGTCTGCCTGAATGAGGCTTGCCGTCTGAGTCCGACCTCATTCAAAGCCTTCTATAACCGGGGAAAATGCCGTCTGCGATTGCGCTATCACGATGAGGCCGTCGCCGACTTGATCCGGGCTGTCAAGCTGAAACCAAAACATATCGCCGCGCACGAGTATTTGGCGGATGCCTACGAGGCCGTAGGCGAGCAAGAGCTGGCCGAAGGGCAACGGGCGATCGCCGAGGCGTTACGGCGGGAGAAGGGGAAAGGATAACTGCTTGCTTATTCCGATCCAGTTTCGTAAATTTGTGCGTTATCGGAAAAAAGTGAGTAATGAAACAGTATCTTGAATTACTGGATCGGGTTTTGACAGAGGGTGTTAAAAAGGAAGATCGCACGGGAACAGGTACCATCAGTGTTTTTGGTCATCAGATGCGATTCAACCTTGAGGAGGGTTTCCCGTTATTGACCACCAAGAAACTGCATCTCAAATCGATCATTTATGAATTATTATGGTTCTTAAGAGGCGACACGAACGTGCATTATCTTCAGGAGCATGGCGTGCGTATCTGGAATGAGTGGGCCGACGCAAATGGCGACTTGGGTCATATCTACGGTTATCAATGGCGCTCATGGCCCGATTATAAAGGTGGCTCAATCGATCAGATCCAGGAGGCGATCGACACGATCAGGCATAATCCTGACTCGCGACGGATCATTGTCAGCTCGTGGAACGTGGCGGATTTGGATAATATGAATTTGCCGCCTTGTCACGCTTTCTTCCAGTTTTATGTCGCTAACGGACGATTGAGTCTTCAATTGTATCAACGCAGTGCGGATATTTTCTTGGGCGTACCTTTTAATATCGCCTCGTATGCCTTGTTGCTGATGATGATGGCGCAGGTGACCGGTCTGAAAGCGGGAGATTTTGTCCATACCTTAGGTGACGCGCATATTTACAATAACCATATTGAGCAGGTCAAGCTTCAGCTGACGCGTGATCCTCGGCCGCTTCCCCGTATGGAGATCAATCCGGAGGTGAAAGACCTGTTCGCTTTCCGTTACGAGGATTTTACATTGACGGGATATGATCCGCATCCACATATCAAGGGTGAGGTATCGGTGTAAAAGATGTCGCCCAGAAAAGGATGGCGGGTGATTAACAGTTTGGATAGTTGAATATAATACATAGGAGTATGAGTAAGATTACGATTATCGCGGCGATCGCCGAGAACAACGCGATTGGCAAGAACCAGCAATTGCTGTGTCATATGCCAGCCGATATGAAACGATTTAAGGAGTTGACAACTGGTCATGCCGTGATCATGGGCCGCAAGACTTTTGAGTCGTTGCCTCACGCTTTGCCCAACCGCAAGAACGTGGTGCTGACAACCTTGCCCGAGGCGGTCTTTATGGATAGTTTCGCATGCGAATCAATGGGAACAGCATTGGATTTGTGTGAGAAAGAGGATGAGATCTTTATTATTGGCGGAGCGTTGGTCTATCGTCAGGCTTTGCGAATTGCCGACAGGATGTTGATTACACGTATCCATCACGAGTTCAAGGATGCGGATGCCTTCTTCCCGGTCGTGAATTGGGACTTGTGGGAAGAGACCGAACGTGAGGATTTTCCGGCCGACGACAAGAACCCTTATCCCTACTCTTTCGTAACTTATATGCATAAGAAGTAAATATTAACGCGTCGTTCACAACTTTTTGCTCTTTCTTCGTGTCTATGTAAGAAAAGGGAAACGTTTCCCTTTGATATGATTACGATACTAATCAATAGGCATAGATATGAAGACAAGAGCATTTTTTATGGGGATATTTATCCTTATGGGATTGTCCCTATTCCTGTTTTTAGCCAGGGCCGCTATGAGTCCTGCCACCTGCGGTTTGCCTCCTCAGGAGCAACTTACCCCGACTGTGATCAAAGGTTTTATCTCTCAAATGAAAGAACAATTGGAGAAAGATAACAGTCAGTTCCCCGAGTTGATCCTTCGGTTGGAGAAATATACCTCGAATTTGGATAGTTCGGCTTATCGGGCTGTTTTAAGTTCCATGATCGCCGAGATGTATCAGAACCAATACCGTCAGGATCGTTGGAAGATCGACCAACGGACCGAGTTGGGTGATTATGTACCTGATGATATCCGTGAATGGACAACTGGATTGTTTGAGCGGAAAATAGGTGAGCAACTTGCCCTCTCTCTCAAGCCTGAGGATTTATTGCGGCAAACCTCTCTCGCCGCCTACCAAGAGATTCTGGATACTAAGGATTATACGGAGAGCCTTTACCCTTCGCTTTATGATTTCCTGATGGATCGGGCAATACGGATCCAGCCGTCCGTGTCGTTGTATGACCAATGGCTTCTTTCCTTGAATGAGCGTCATTTGCGTGAGCTTTATGTTGATGTAGCCTTGAAGAGATTGGCTTTCCTGAATAGTCAGGGTGAATTGGATGATGAGCGTTATTGGTCTGATTTGCAAGACTTGGAGACGACTAATTCCGGATCGTTGGCGCTTATCCCGATTTATCTCGCTCAGATTGATCATTTGAATGGACAGGAGTGGCGAGTGGAACCGGAGGAAAGGGATTCCGTAATTGCCAGACGATATGGGATCATCCAAAAGGCAGTCCGTCAATTTCCGGATGAGCCAAGGGCGAATGAGTTACGTAACCAGTTGATGGCAATGGAAAATCCGACGATTCAGGTAAACCATAATTGGCAAGTTTATCCCGGTGAGTCTTTGGATTTGCGTATCGAATATAAAAACACGCCGAAATTGGTGGTCCGTTTGTACGAGAGCTTGGCGAATCCTGAGGATCGTATGATTTATAATCAGGAGGATAAAAAGAAATATAGGGGAAAATTGGTTGATGAGGCGACGTTCGAGATGTTTTCGCCGGATGTTTTCCTGTCGAGAGATACAATCCTTTCTGTCCCTGTGAAGAAGCTGGGTTTATATGAGCTCGAAGTTTCGACACCAGATGGAAAGGTCAAGGTTTATGATCGTTTTAGCGTGAGTCGTTTAGCTATGGTGGTAAAGGCCGGACCGGATAATACAGAGGCAATCGTAACTGATTTCAGGTCTGGCAAGCCAGTAGCGGGAGCATCGGTCTACAGTTATAAATATGATAAGGATAAAGGGGCTGTTCTGCTGAATGAGGTAAAGACAAACTCATTGGGCGTGGCTCGTTTGGTGGATCTTGATGCGGCTGCCATCCGTCCGGCAATCGGAGAGGATCGTTATTCAATGTGTTCGAATTCCGGATTGCGTTATTATGCTTACACGCCTGAGGAGGTGGATTATTCGATTAGCCTTTTTACGGACAGGGGTATTTATCGGCCTGGACAGACACTCTATTTTAAGGGAATAGTCTATAATACGGATCGTGATCATCCGAGGGTAATTCCGGATCGGACGGTGAAGGTGATCCTTCGGGACGCTAATGGAAAGGAGGTCGCTACCCGTGAGCTTCGGAGTAATGGCTTTGGATCGTTCAATGGTGAGTTCGCATTGCCTAAGAGTGGTTTGAACGGAGTCTATCGAATTGAGGTGGAGCGTTATTCAGCTTCCTTCCGGGTTGAGGAGTATAAACGTCCTTCGTTCCATTTGGATTTCCAGCCTTTAGCTGATGAGGTGGTTTATAATCGTCCGCTTCGTTTGGAAGGAACGGCGATGACCTATTCCGGTGTGGCCTTGTCTGAGGGAATGGTGAAATGGCGCATACGTAAGCGACCGCTTTGGTGGCGTTCTTCCTATTTTGTCCAAAAGGCGGAGCGTCAGGTAGCGGCGGGCGAGGTCGCGCTATCGGCGGATGGCAAATTCCAGATCCTGTTTACGCCGGAGCGTGAGAAGGGTGCGTTTGATGTGCTTTCCCTGGATCATTATGAGGTGATCGCTACATTGACCGATAGTAAGGGTGAGAGCCAGGAGGCTCACTACTCTTTCTCCGTGAGTGATAATGGTATGTATCTTACCTTGGATATGGCCGATAAAATGGTTCGCGACTCGACGGTAATTACGGTTAAGGCTTCGACAGTTAATGGTGAGCCAGTGGCGGCTAAAGGAAATTATACGCTCTATTTACTGGAGGACAAGCGAGTGAAACCGGATAATAATGGAGGTCCAGTTATTTATCCGATCCGTAAGATGGTTCGTACGGGGCAGTTTACGGCGGATACGCCGATTTCTCCATTGGTAACGCCGGATATGGAGAGTGGTCGTTATCGGATTGAGGCACGTGCTTTCGACCGGAATGGCAAGCAGGTAGAGGTGAAACGGGATTTTATTCTCTATGATTTGGCGGATAAACGACCGCCGGTCTTTTCGGAAACATGGTTGTTGTGCCAGCAGACGACTTGCGCTGTGGGCGAGGAGGTCCGTTTCCTGTTTGGAACCTCTTTCAAGGATACATATGTCTATTATGAGATGTATGATAGGACGGGAAAGACATTGAGTCGTGAGCTGCTTCGGATGAGTGATGAGAACCGGCAATTCACGTTCCCTTATGAGGAACGGTTTGGCGAGGGCGTAACGGTGTCCTTATGGTTCGTGAAGGAGCAACGGCTCTATCAGGAGTCGATCGGGATTCGCTTGCGGAGACCGGATCGGCAACTGACGATTCGCCCGGTTACCTTTAGGGATCATTTATTGCCTGGAAGCCAGGAGTCGTGGACTTTCCAGATCAAGGATGCGGATTCCGCTTTTGTGGAGTCGGAGGTTTTGGCTAGCCTTTATGACGCATCGTTGGATGCGATCCATTCGTCGGTTTGGAGTTTCTCTCCGGTTTCCTATGTCCGGTTGTCTCAGCCTCGATTGATGACGGGTAATAATTTCTCTACCCATTCCGAATATGGGGCTGCGGAAATGAGGTTTGTGGATGTCCCTGTTGTAAAGAGGGTCGATCTGGAGTGGCAAGGAGTACTTTCGTTGGGTTATTTATATACGAGCACGAATCAGGTATTTCTTACAGGAGGCTTGCGTGTAAGAGGTGCGGCCGCTCCTCCGATGGCTAAGTCCGTTCAGGCGGATGCCGCCGCAGTGGCGAAAGATGAGGCCGTTTTAGAGGAGGCGGCAGTGGTCTCGTCGGAAATGAGCGCGATTCCTCAGTCGCAAACAGCCGGTAACACGGCGACAGTTCGGCGGAACTTGAATGAGACCGCTTTCTTCTATCCGGTTTTGAGGACAGATACGGCAACCGGACAGGTTGAGGTTCGTTTCACGATGCCGGAAAGCAATACGACCTGGAACTTACGGTTATTGGCGCAGACCAAGGATTTGAAATATGGCTTGTATGCGGACAAGGTGACGACAAGCAAGCCTTTGATGGTGATCCCGAACCTGCCTCGTTTCTTGCGCCGGGGTGATGATGTGACCATTACGGCTCAGATCGTAAACCAGTCGGACGGAGCGATGAATGGTCGGGCCCGGATTGAGTTGTTCAATCCGGAAACGGATGAGCCGGTTATTTGCCTGACGAAATCACAGAAGCCTTTTGATTTGGCGGCTGGTGAGACCTCGACCGTTAGTTGGCGCTTTATGGTGCCTGATTATTTGGCCGACGATCTGTTGGGATGCCGGATCGTTGCGGACGCTGAGCAGGGAAGCGATGGCGAGCAACATTGGTTGCCTGTCCTTTCCGACCGGATATTGGTGACGGAGAGCCGTCCCTTCTTCCTGGATGAGAAGGGCGACAAGACATTGCGTTTGCCCGTAAAGGCGGCAAGCGAATTGTTCCGGTTGACGATGGAGGTGAACGCCAACCCTGTGTGGATGGCTGTACAGGCTTTGCCTACGTTGACGGAACCGAAACAGGATAATGCCCTGGCTTGGTTCGCCGCCTATTATTCCAATACGTTGGCCTCTTATATCGTGAAGGCGCATCCACGGATTCAGGCGATTGTCGAGCGTTGGAGCGCGGCTGGTGGTGACGCTGGAACGATGCTCTCCGAGCTGGAGCGGAATGAGGAGTTGAAGGCCGTTCTCTTGGAAGAGACGCCTTGGGTACTGGAGGCTCGAGACGATTCGGAGCGGAAACGTCGCTTGGCGTTGTTGTTTGACTTGAACCGGGCGAATGCCGCTCGGGAGGCGGCTTTGGCTCGTTTGCTCGAGGCTCAAGATGAGAAGGGTGGCTGGAGCTGGTTTAAGGGGATGCCCGCAAGCCGGAGTGTGACCTTGTCAATTCTTCAGGGAATGGCACGTTTGACGGAGCTGGGAGCCGTGGAGTATGGTGAGGCGGAGAAAAGGGCACAGATCGCTGCCTTACGTTTTCTGGATGAACGGATCAGGAATGATTATGATCGTTTGACGGAAGTGGAACGTAATGATCAGAAGTCGGGCGTATCGTTGGAGCAGGTCGATTATCTGACTGTCCGTTACGCTTATCGGGATATTCCGGTGATGCATGATGCCATGGAAGCGATTCGTTTCTATACGACAATCGCCGAGCGTGATTGGCAACGGTTGCCTTTGGCGGCTCTGGCCCGGTTTGCCATGATGGAATACCAGAGTGGTAAGAAGGCGGTACTGGAGCCGATTATGGCATGGCTGAGGAAAACGGCTACGATTTCCGACGAGAAGGGAATGTATTGGGCGAACAACCGGCAATCGACCGGTTTCCTTGATTCACCGATATCGGCACAAGCGGCCTTGATCCGCCTGTTCTTGGCGGTCGAGCCGGAATCGGAGTCGGTTGACGCTATGAAACGTTGGTTGCTCTCGCAGAAACGTACGCAAGCCTGGGAGTCGGAGCCGGCCTCTTTAGACGCGGTTTACGCGCTCTTGCTCAATGGTGGCGATTGGCTTTCCACAGAGAATACGTGTGTGGTAGAGTGGGCCGGTAAGAGTTACGACTCATCGGAAGGTGAGGTTGGAACCGGTTATATGAAACTCGACTTACCGATCAATTCAGTTGATGGAAAGGAGACGACAGTGACACTGCGTAAGTCGGGCGAGGCGCCGGCTTGGGGTGCGCTTTATGAGCAATCGTTCAAGAAGTTGGATGAGGTGGAGAGCCAGGCGAACGGCCTGAGCGTTGAGAAGAAATTCTTTATTGAGAACCAAGCGGATGGAAAGCGGGTTTTGCTTGCCTTGTCGTATGACCGTCCGCTGAAGGTGGGCGATAAGCTCGTGACTCGTCTGACGATCCGCAGCGATCAGCCCTATGATTACGTTTGCCTGAAGGACGAGCGTGCCGGATGTCTGGAGCCGCTTCGTCAAGTTTCGGGCGCTATCGGTCGTGAGGGTGTCTGGTATTACCAATCGCCCAAAACGGCCTCCGAGAATTTCTTCTTCGAGCGTTTACCGCAAGGCACGTTTGTGATTGAGTACTCGACTTATGTCACCCGGGCAGGCGAATATGCTGCCGGGCCATCGACGCTCCAGTGCCTCTATGCGCCAGAGTTTGTAGCGTATGGTCGCGGTTCCGTTCTGAATGTTGAATAACACCGGTTCTAATTCCAGTACTGTCCGGAAAGTACTGCAGTCCGATGAGGAAAGTACTCCAGTACTTCCCGCAAAGTACTGGAGTACTCTCCGGACGGTACTGGCATTATAATCGGACTTGTTTGTGGAAGACAATAGGTGGCTTGAGAATATTTTTCTTATTGTTGAGAATATTCCTTTTGTGAAGTAAGCTCTTGAAAGGGCATAAAAAAAACGGGGCGAAAGGCTCGTAAGGAGTCCTTCCGTCTCGTGCTTGGAGATAAAAATAAAGAATGGGAGCAGATCGAAACGATACTGTTCCCATTCTCTTGAATTAATATACTTTATCTAAGTCAGTAGCCTTAACCCTGAATACGTGTCCATTTCTGGAGAAGACCAATTCGCCATCCTCCTTCTTTTTTTGACTCACCAGACGCTGAAAAGCGATATGCGCTCCTCTTAATATATTTTCTTCAAATTCTCTGACTTCTTGCTCATTCATGATGTTCAAGTTTACTAAAAACACTCGGATTATATATCTCAATTTTCTCATTCTTGAATCCTTTGGCAATTACTTCCATCGGAGACATAGAATTGTCCGTGATCATCCAATAGTCACTAATAGGGAGGTATAACTCGAAGAGGTTGTGGATGCCCGCCTCATATCGCCGGCGAATTGTCGCCTCAGGGATATTGTGGCCTCCAGCCGCTACGCGCATTTTCACACGCTCTACCGCTAGATCTGGCGTATTCAACCAGAAATAGAGCAGGGTAACATAATAACCTTCCTTTTGTGCTTCCCGGATCAGTTTCGCGACCGATCGGGTGGCCAGCGTTGTTTCCATCGCGAATGTCTCGCCTGCGGCGATCAATTCTTTAATGCGTTTATACATAATACGACTAGCTTCAACGGCGACTGCTATACTGTCTGCATTAAAAGGGGAAAGTCCCTTGGCTATCTCGTCTGAATTAACAAACTCCCGGCATTTTAACATTTCTGGTAAAATAGTGAAGGAAGCTGTCGTTTTTCCTGCTCCGTTGCAACCTGATATTATATATAAATATGGCACTGTTCGCTGTTTTAGACGTTGCAAATATATGTAATAGTTTTATAATGTTACCTCTTTTATTTCTCAAAAATCGTGAAAATGTGCAGGAGATGTCCTTAAAAGCGCCTTTTTTGTACTGAAAAGAGGGCTTTTCGTTCGATTTTATTCAGACAGGAGCTCAACCATGACACTGTTGGAAATGAAAATACCCGCTCTTGTTAGGCGGAAATTCCCGTCGTGTATTTCCAGAAGTCCTTTTGTTTGGGCTTTGGTGGCCTGGCACATGAAATAGTCATGATAAGCCTGTCCGAATAGGGTGAGGATCTCGGAAGGGTTCAATCCCCAGCTGGTTCGTGTACGGGTAATGATGTAATCGTCATATTGGTCGTGTACGCTGAGTTCTTCCCGCTCGAAAGGAAGTTGGCCTTCCTGGATTGCCTTGATATAGGAGCCGATCGAGGCGATGTTCCATTGCCGGCTCTTTTTGTCGTAAGAATGGGCCGAGGGACCGAGACCAATATAAGGAATGCCTTGCCAATAGGAGCTGTTATGGCGTGAGTAACGATTGGGGCGGGCGAAGTTGGAGATCTCGTAATGCTCATATCCGGCTTTCCCAAGCTGGTCGATCAGCTGTCCGAACAGGATGAGGCTGGTATCCTCGTCGATTGGGGTGATTTGTCCCGCTTCTCGCATCCGGTCCAATGGTGTTCCTTTTTCGTAAGTTAGGTGATAGGCGGAGAGATGGGGTACTTGGAGACTGATTGCCGTGTCCAGGTTTTTTGCCCAGCGTTCGGGTGTCTGTCCCGGTAGGCCATAGATTAAATCGATACTGATGTTTTCCAGTCCGGCTTTGACGCAGTTCACGACTGCCTCAATGGCTTGTTGGGCGGAATGTCGCCGGTTCAACAGGCGCAGGTCGTCGTCGTGGAAACTTTGGATGCCCATGCTGATACGATTTATCGGCAGGTGCTTCAGTTGGGCGACATAGTCGGGATGCAGGTCGTCGGGATTGCCTTCTATCGTGATCTCCTTGGCGTCTCCTAATCCATATAGACGGTCGATTGCCTTGAACAGGCGATCGAGATCGGCCTCTCGCAGGAGCGAGGGCGTTCCGCCACCGAGATAGATGGTCTCGATGGCCTCGCCATTCAAGTAATCTTCCCTTAGTTCCATCTCGCGGATTAGCGCTTCTATGTAGGGCGCTACCAGCGAGCGGTCGGTATTGGAATAGAAATCACAATAGACGCATCGCCTCGCGCAGAAGGGAACATGAATATAAAGTCCTGCCATGCGGTTATGCTTTCAGGATCATTTTCAAGGCGACATCAGTCGCTCCGGCATTTTGGCTAACCAAGTCACCGGCCGCTTTCCCGGCCTGTACTAAGGCCTGCTCATCTGTCAGCAACAGGTCGAACCGTTGCCGGAGTTCCTCTCCATTTGATACGGAGAAGCCGCCACCGACGGCGATCAGGTCTTTTGCCTCCTTGAATTTCTTGTAATTGGGACCGAAAACAACCGGGATGCCATAAACGGCCGCCTCGAGCGTATTATGGATGCCGACACCAAAACCTCCGCCGATATAGGCCATTTGCCCATAACGGTAGATCGATGAGAGCAGGCCAAAACTATCCACGATCAGGCAGTCATAGTCGGCCAGGTTCTTGTCGTGTGCCTCCGACAGGCGGACGAACGGTCGTTTCAGCATCGCCTCGATTGCCATCAAGTGCTCACGATGGATCTCATGCGGGGCAATGATCAGCTTCAGTTCCGGATGCTCGTTGAAATAGGGGATAAGGTGCGTCTCATCCTGTGGCCAGGAACTGCCTGCCACGAGTACTCGTCTTCCTTTCCCGTCGTTCGTGAAGCTTTCCACAGTCGGCAGCTCACGAGCTTTAGCCCGTACCTCAAGTACCCGGTCGAAACGAGTATCGCCCGTAAGGGTGACATTCTTGATCCCAAATTCCGCCAGCAATTTTACCGATCGCTCGTCCTGGACGAAAAGATGGGTAAAATAATGAAGCATCTTCCGGTAAGGCTTGCCATACCATTGGAAGAACAGCTGGTCGGGCCGGAAAATGGCCGAGATAATATAAGTCGGGATACCTCGTTTGTATAACTCATGGAGATAATTACCCCAGAACTCATATTTAATAAAGACGGCAATCGCCGGATTAGCCAGTCTCAAGAACTTATGGACACGCCAAGGCGTATCGAACGGCAGGTAACAGATCACGTCGGCTCCCTCATAGTTCTTCCGAACCTCATAGCCGGAGGGCGAGAAGAAGGTGAGCAGTATCTTGTATTCCGGATGCTGTGCCTTGATCCGCTCAATCATCGGTCGGCCTTGCTCAAACTCTCCCAGCGATGAGGCATGGAACCAGATATAACGGGCATTGCGGTCGATCTTCTCGCGAAGAATCGAGTTGGTGCGCCATTGTCCCAGGCGCATCAACCTCGCTTTCTTGTGGAAAGGAGCGATCAACTCGATGATCAACGCATAAATATGTATAGCGATACTGTACATGATCACGTTCTTTCGGCTTATTTCAGGATCTCGATCGCCCGTTGGATACGGCGGATGGACTCCTCTTTGCCCAGTGCTTCTGTGATATCGAAAATGCCGGGTCCTTTACCCTCGCCAACTAAGGCAAGACGAGCGGCGTTCATGATATTACCTAAATGATAGCCTTTGCTCTCGATCCATGCTTTGCACTCGTTTTCCGTACCTTCCACGTCGAACGGCTCACGCTTGCGCAATTGCTCGATGAACTCCGTCAATTGGGCAGCCGAGTCCTCTTTCCAACGTTTCTTGCGTGTCTTCTCGTCGTAAGTCTCCGGAGCGATGAAGAAGAAAGAGCAGAGATCCCACAACTCCTTGACGAAGTTGACACGGCTCTTCATCATGCCGACAACCTTCTCGACATACTCGTGGGTGGTCTGGATACCGTGGCTCTCAACAATCGGTAAGAACAGGTCCGCGATTTCGGAATTGCTCTTCTCTTGCAGGTAGTGATGGTTGAACCATTTGCCCTTCTCATAATCGAAACGGGCTCCGCTCTTGCCACAACGAGACAGGTCGAAGAGACGGATTAGGTCGTCCATGCTCATGACCTCCTGGTCATTACCTGGGTTCCAACCCAAAAGGGCGAGGAAGTTGACAACCGCCTCGGGGAAATAACCGCTCTCGCGATAACCCGAAGAGACATCTCCCGTTTTGGGATCATGCCATTCGAGCGGGAAGACAGGGAAGCCCAGACGGTCGCCGTCGCGCTTGCTCAGCTTGCCGTTGCCTTCCGGCTTCAGTAACAAGGAGAGGTGAGCGAAACGAGGCATTGTCTCTTCCCAACCGAAGAAACGGTAGAGCAGCACGTGCAATGGCGCGCTCGGTAACCACTCCTCACCACGGATAACGTGTGTAACCTCCATCAGATGGTCGTCGACGATATTTGCCAAATGGTAAGTCGGCAGTTGGTCTGCTGATTTGTACAGGACCTTATCATCAAGGATGGATGAGTTGATGACGACCTCACCACGGATCAGGTCGTTCACGTGAATATTCTCATTCGGCTCGATCTTGGCCCGTACGACATATTGATGGCCGTCGGCGATCAGTTGGTCGACCTCCTCTTTAGACAGGGTCAAAGAGTTACGCATTTGCTGACGAGTCGACGCGTCGTATTGGAAGTTTGGAATTGTCTTACGTTTTTCCTCCAGCTCAGCCGGCGTGTCGAACGCGATGTAGGCATGACCGGATTCCAGGAGTTGGTTGACATATTTCTTATAGATATCGCGGCGTTCGCTTTGGCGGTAAGGACCGTAGTTGCCTCCGAAGCCGACGCCCTCGTCGAACCGGATACCCAGCCAAGTGAGGGCCTCAATGATGTAATCCTCGGCGCCGGGCACGAAACGTTGAGAGTCGGTATCCTCGATACGTAAAATCAAATCTCCACCATGTTGCTTGGCGAACAGGTAGTTATACAATGCCGTACGGACTCCGCCAATATGCAACGCTCCCGTTGGGCTGGGAGCGAAACGAACTCTTACTTTTCTTTCAGACATAATTCTTGATTACTTTATCTAAGATGTATAATGGGCGCAAAATTAGGCCTTTTTTTTCTCTTTACGTAAACTTTTCGTACATTTCGGCCCATAAACGGATTAGCAGCATGAAATTGAATAATTACCATATCCCGACTGCCGCCTATTTTATCATAGCGGCATTGTTTATCGCCTATTTTTTCCCTCGCGAGGGAAAGTTCCGTTATCAGTTTTATGAAGGTAAGCCCTGGAAGTATGGTTTGCTGACAGCGCCTTCTGATTTTCCGATCTATAAGACGGATGAGGAGATCAAGGTAGAAAAGGACAGTGTGTTAAAGGCGTTCCGTCCTTATTATCGACTGAACAAGGAGATCCAGATGGAGAAGATAGAGGAATTCCAGCGCGATTACCAGAATAAGTTTGATTTGAAGTTGACGCCTTCCTATAAGAGTTACATCGAGAAGTCGTTGACACAGTTGTATGATCAGGGAATTGTCTCGACTGCTGATTATGAGCGTTTGAAGGAGGAGCATTATGATTATGTCCATCTGTTGGAGAACAGTGTGGCTCGTATGCAATATACGAGTGACTTCTTTATGGTCAAGAGCGCTTATGAGTTTATCATCGATAATTGTCCCTCTTATTTGGATAAGCGGTTGCTTCAGGATTGTGATATCAATAATTATTTGATAGAGAATGTAACCTATGAGCCAAGTACGAGCGAGAAGGTAAAGGAGGAGATGCTGCGGAATATCTCTGTCGCCAGTGGCATGGTGCAAGCGGGTGAGCGTATTGTCGACCGGGGTGAGATTGTGGATAACCATACTTACAATGTCCTTCGCTCATTGAAGACGATCCATGAGGCCAAGACGGGCGGGCAACAGCGGCAAAGCATTATTATTGTTGGCTTGTTGGTTTTGATATTTGGCTTTGTCTCCTGTTTCTGGCTTTATCTTTGGTCGTTCCGGTTGAAGATATTCCATAACAAACGCAGCGTGCTTTTCATGACGCTATGCCTTTTTGTGAGTTGTGTTGTTACGGAGCTGTGTGTCACTTACAGCCTTTTCAATGTTTATATCATACCGCTAGCTATCGTGCCCATTGTGGTCCGTACATTCTTTGATTCGCGTACGGCGTTGTTTCTGCATATGGTCATCTCTCTGATTTGTGCCTTGATGGTGCCTTTCCCTCATGAGTTTCTGACGATGCAGTTGATCGCCGGTATGGTGGTTACCTTTAGCTTGAAGGATTTGAGTGAACGTTCGCAGTTGATCCGTTCCGCTTTCCTTGTTTTCCTGGCTTATGTCCTGGTTTATCTCGGCATCACGCTTTATCAGGAAGGTGATTTGCAGAAGATCAATTGGCTGATGTTGCTTTACTTCGGTATCAATTTTATTCTGTTGACCTTCTCTTATATATTGGTCTACCTG
>CHCFR05602__coassemble_666_pt1 | contig 17715 bp, 18 predicted proteins | sample CHCFR05602__metabat2_low_PE_046 | metagenome-assembled genome bin CHCFR05602 | reverse complement strand
GACTGCCAGAACGGCACGCCGTTCTGGTCGTCCGAGGGGTCCGACTGCCAGAACGGCACGCCGTTCTGGTTGTCCGAGGGGTCTGACTGACAGAACGGCACGCCGTTCTGGTTGTCCGAGGGGCCAGCCGGCCCGAACGGCCCCCTTAAGGCCTTAGGCCTTGCATTTTTCCTTGTTCCTTAACTCCTTGCTCAAGCGCATGGCGCAGAAGTTGGGGCCGCACATCGTGCAGTATTCCCCATCGTTGACCGCGCTTTCCTTATAATATTGCAGCGCGCGTTCCGGATCAAGCGAAAGGTTGAACTGGTCTTTCCAGCGGAAGTCGAAACGGGCCTTGCTCAACGCGTTGTCGCGCACTTGGGCGCCCGGATGGCCTTTCGCCAGGTCGGCCGCGTGAGCGGCAATTTTGTAGGCGACGACCCCGTTGCGCACATCCTCTTTATTGGGGAGGCCAAGGTGCTCTTTGGGCGTGACATAGCAGATCATGGCCGTCCCTTGCCAGGCGATCTGGGCGGCTCCGATCGCCGAGGTGATGTGATCGTATCCCGGCGCGATATCGGTCGTGAGCGGGCCCAACGTGTAGAAAGGCGCGCCATGGCAAGCGTAGATTTGCTCTTTCATATTCTCGTGGATCTTGTTCATGGGGACGTGGCCGGGGCCTTCAATGATGACTTGCACGAACTGGCCCCAAGCGATTTTCGTCAGTTCCCCCAGCGTGCGCAGCTCGGCGAATTGCGCCTCGTCGTTAGCGTCATAAATCGAGCCTGGCCGCAGGCCGTCGCCGATGGAGACAGCGACGTCATATTCTCTCAGGATCTCGCAGATCTCCGCGAAATGGGTATAGAGGAAGTTTTGCTCGTTGTGGATCTCCATCCATTGGGCCATGATCGATCCGCCGCGTGAGACAATGCCCGTCAGCCGGTTGCGCGCTAATCCCGCGTGCTCCTTGAGCAATCCGGCATGGATCGTGAAATAATCGACACCTTGCTCCGCCTGTTCGATCAACGTATCGCGGTAAAGCTCCCAGCTCAGCTCCTCGACATGCCCGTCCACCTTCTCGAGAGTCTGGTAGATGGGCACCGTGCCGACCGGAACCGGGCAGTTGCGGATGATCCATTCGCGCGTCTCGTGGATGTTGTCGCCGGTTGAGAGATCCATCAGGGTATCACCGCCCCATTTGCAGCTCCAGACCGCTTTCTCGATCTCTTCACTGATGCCCGACGAGAGGGCGGAGTTTCCGATGTTCGTGTTGATCTTCACCAGGAAACGTTTGCCAATGACCATCGGCTCGGCTTCCGGGTGATTGATGTTTGCCGGAATGATGGCTCGTCCGGCGGCGACCTCCTTGCGGACGAAGTCGGGGGTGATATAGGATTTCACGCCCATGGCCTCGATCTGTTGGTTCTCGCGGATGGCAACATATTCCATTTCGGGCGTGATGATCCGTTTCTTGGCATAATACATCTGGGTGATGTTCTTGCCCGCTTTTGCCCTGTAGGGCAGGTGCCGCTTCGGGAATCGGATCGCGTCGAGCTCGGGGTTTTTCAAGCGCTCCCGACCATACCGCGAGGTCAGGCCGTCGAGCTGGATGAGGTCTTTCCGCCTGGAATACCACTCCTCGCGCAGGCGGGGCAATCCCTCGTTGATGTTGATTGGGATCTTGGGATCAGAGTAAGGGCCGCTGGTGTCGTAGACGACCACCGGATTGTTCTTCTTGAACACTTTTTCTCCATTCTTGTCGAGTGTCACCGTGTCGAGAAGCTTAATCTTTCGCATGCCAACCTTGACCTTGTTGATCTCCCCTTCGACGTAGATCTTCTCCGACGACGGGTAGCTTATTCGCATATTGTTCTTGTTGCTCATATTTTATGGTTATTAATGGTTTTAATGAATTGTTGGGTCGCCTTGACGGGATCCTCGGCATTGATGATCGCGCCCGAGATGGCGATGCCGGTCACGCCGGTCCGCATCAGGCTCGGCACGTCGTCGATCGTGATGCCGCCAATGGCAAAAATCGGGATCTGGATGCCCGCTTGCTCGCATTGCGCGATGATTCGTTTGTAGCCTTCAAGGCCCAGGATCGGGCTCAGCCGCTTTTTGGTCTCCGTGAAGCGGAATGGCCCCAGGCCGATGTAGGAAGCGCCTTGCGCGACAGCCCACTGGATATCACGGAAGGTGTTGGCCGTGGCGCCTACCAGGAAGGGCCGGTTTGCCGCTTGATGACTCTTGGCCATCTCGTGGGCCCAAAGGACGGGCATGTCCTTTTTCCCGAGATGTACGGCGGTCGCGCCGACTTGAAGCGCGCAACGTATATCGTCGTCAATACATAAGTCTACTTGAGGCTGCGCCTTTTCGCAAAGCTGTGCCACTTTTTGGGCCAGCGGAAGGTCTGTCCCTTCCTTCATGCGTAATTGGATCCAGGAACCTCCGCCCTGGATTACTTGGGCGACTTGTGCCTCGATGGTTTGCTTGGGCGATGGGTTGGTGATGAACATCAACCTCTTGCCGCCCGAGAAATCAGGATATATTGTCTCGTGTCTCATCTTGAATGGATTTATATCGTCTTAATAATTCGTCCTTCGGGAGGGTTTCCGGCGTTTTCCCCCAGATGGCGCCCAGCAGGGCATAGCCTCCGAACGGGATGGTTCGGATTGCCGGGATCGTCTGTCTTGAAAGGCCGCCCAAGGCGATGACCTTTTCGTCTATGATCCCTTGTCGGGAAGCCTTTTCCAGCGTGTCGAGCGAGAATTGGCTTTCGTATCCAACCTTGGAGAGGCTGTCGAATATCGGGCTTAGGAAAAGGTAGTCGCTTGTCTGCTTATGCAGGACCAATTCTTCTAAAGAATGGCAGGATCGGCTGACCAGCCCATTGAAATCAGCCGGCACTACGGGATTTCTCCGGTTCAGGTGAATGCCGCCAAGTCCCTTCTCGACAGCGATCGCATGATGATCGTGTATGGTGATCCGGTCGAGGTATTCAGGACGGATCGCCTGGATCAAGACCTCGAACGTGTGTCGCTCGCTATCCGGCTTACGGATATGTATCCGGTCTACGCTCGCCTCAAGAAGAAGATTGAGTGCTTCGGCCTCACCCTCGAAGAAGGTTGGTGTGGTGATCACGATCAGTTTCATGGCTCATCTTGTTGGATTGCCCGTAAGGGGACAGGTTGGAAGAAATGGTTCATTGGACCGTGCCCATGTCCGGCGATAACGTCGGCTCCGGCTTTGAGAGCGCTTGTGACATATTGCTTTGCCAGGGCGATGGCCGTCTCGAGCGGTTCACCCAATGCCATGTAGGCGGCGATGGCCGACGAGAGCGTACAGCCTGTCCCATGCGTGTTGCGGGTTGGAATGTCTGGTGCCGTGAAGCGAAGCGTTTCTCCGCCCTGCCGGAAGAGCCAATCGTTCTTTTCGCCTGCCAGATGGCCACCTTTCATCAAGACCGCCGGACAGCCGAGGGAGAGGAACCGTGTGGCCGCCTGTTCGATATCGTCAACTCCGTTTATGCGACATTGTGCCAGGTATTCCGCCTCATGCACGTTAGGTGTCAAGAGGGTCGCCAGTGGGAAGAGCCGTTCGATCAGGGCTTCGATCGCCTCGTCCTCCAGGAGCTTGCTTCCGCTGGTGGAGATCATGACCGGATCAAGGATGATTACACGTGGTTGCCGTGCCCGCAGGGTGTTGGCGACCGTATCGATGATTGCCGTGTCGTGGAGCATGCCGATCTTGACCGCGTCGATCGTGAAATCGTCGAACACCGCCTCGATCTGATCGCGCAAGATCTCGGGAGAGATTGCCTGTATACTTCTTACGCCAAGCGTGTTTTGGGCCGTAATAGCCGTGATGGCACTGGTCCCGAAGACACCAATTGCGGAGAAGGTCTTCAGGTCCGCTTGAATGCCCGCGCCACCGCCACTGTCCGAACCGGCAATGGTCAGTGCGGTTGGATAACGAAGGATTGATTTATCGTTCATGTCTTTACATGAAAGGGGGAAAGCCCATGGTTGTTTCCTACGGCGGCATTACCCGCATCAGGTTCTAGGGTATAATCTCAGCCCTTAACAGTATGGCACCCCTTTCGGGAGCAAACTTAGCGATAATAATCGAGATACGGAAACGGAATGCCGATTTTGGAAACGCTTTCCGACATAAGACAGGAAAGCGTTTTCTCAAGATAAGGATTACGTGTGGAAAGTGCCGGGTGAGGGCGCCAATGAGGTGGTAAGATTTGCTTGTTGTAGCCTCATTTTTTGTCGGGAATTTTTGCTGATTAAAAAAGAATACCTATATTTGCGGTATAGATAAAATGAAAAGTAAGCCGCACTTGTTCGATTGGGAAACTCATCAATTTTATCTAATTCCGAGACATAGCTCTTATCGCTAATGGCGGGCCGCGTCCCTTCGGGGATATGCTTAGCACGGCGGATTACAAAGGCGGTAAAGCACTCAAATCCTGTCATACGGAGTTTGTTCATATCTACGGTGCGGCTTTATTATACGAGGAGGACATGCGAGCAGCGTGCCCTCCTTTCGTTTTTATTCTGGGGTAGCACGTCCGTTTACCCTTGTTCCATTTGGCTTATTGATGTATTAATGCGATTGCCTGGTCTCAGGACTGGGTAATGGAGTATTTAGAATAGCGGAGATAATCCCAGTACTGTGCGGTCGGTACTCCAGTACTTCCCGGAAAGTACTGGAGTACTTTCGGCATCGGACTGCAGTACTTTCCCAATGGTACTGGGTATATATTCGGACTTGTTGTAAGGCTAGAACGAGAGTTGGGAATGTTGAAAGCGGAGAAATAAAAAAAGATAGCGTATTTCTCATATAAGAAATACGCTATCTTGCGTGGGCAGTGATGGATTCGAACCACCGAAGGCGTAAGCCAGCTGAGTTACAGTCAGCCCCATTTGGCCACTCTGGTAACTGCCCTTATTAAGCAGATGTCCTGTTAATAATTTTGAGCCTCTTGTCGGATTCGAACCAACGACCCCGAGATTACAAATCACGTGCTCTGGCCAACTGAGCTAAAGAGGCTTGTTATTTTCTCAATTGCGGTGCAAAGGTACGCTTTATTTTTGAATACGCAATACTTTTGCGAAGTTTTTTTGAGATTTTCTTGCTTTTCTGTTTTGGGCCTGTTTGGTAAAATCGGGGTAGAGCGCATATAACCTCTTTATGGATATGGCTTTATGCGCTCTATTTTTTGTCTATTCGAATCGTTGTCCGACGATTTCCCAATCCACGATTTTCCAAAGGTCGTTAAGCTGGTCGGCTCGGCGGTTTTGGTAATCGAGGTAGTAGGCATGTTCCCAAACATCGAAACAGAGCAGTGGAGTCAGGCCCTTGGTGAGGGGATTGCCCGCGTTCGGCTCTTTCGTGATGACGAGTTCGCCGGCCTGGTTCTTGGAAAGCCATGCCCAGCCGGACCCGAACAGGGTGACGCCAGCGTTGCTGAACTCCTTTTGGAAATTCTCCAGAGATCCCCATTGACTGTTGATCGCTTCCGCCAGTTTGCCATTGGGCGCTTTGGGCGTTGGCGAGAATTGAGTGAAATAAAGATTATGGTTCAGGACTTGCCCCGCGTTATTAAAGATGGGGCCATCCGACTGCTTGACGATCTCCTCGAGCGACATTGCCTCGAACGGCGTGTTCTCGATGAGTTTATTGAGCGTGTTGACGTAATTTCTCAGGTGCTTGTCGTAATGGAAACTGATGGTCCGTGCGCTGATGACGGGCTCGAGGGCATTTGCCTCGTAGGGCAGTTGTATTAACTCGAATTTCATAATAATATGGATTAAAAGGCGGTTCACGATAGTGCGGCAATCCTTGGGGCGTGAACCTTGTCCCGGGGATCCGTTTCTTGTTATAAATAAAACAGATGAGACCCTGAAAATGTTGCGTTATTGTTTCGAGGAGATGAAAATAGGGTTATCGTGGAAAGTTTTATGGAAAATTGTGGGAATAATACATATAAAGTTCTTACTTTTGTAGCGCTAAATAGTGGCATTATTAATTTGTAAAACATATTTTGTAGATGGTAAAGAAAGTTGGGAATTTGATTCCAAACACCTTTTTTATTACGAAAGGAAGTGGTGAGTCTGATCTGGAGAAGCACGCGGGCTCTTACCACATGGCCCTTTATGATGCCGGTATCTCGGATTTTAACATCATGACCTATTCGTCAGTTATACCGGCCACGGCTCATTTGGTAACTATGGATGATATTGATCTTCCTCCATTTGGCTCCGAGATGAAGACGATCATGGCTGTATCTCATGGATATCAGGATGAGTTCGTGTCTGCTGGTGTGGTTTACGCCTGGATGTATAAGGATGAGAACTTCGACGAGAAGGTTGGTGGCTTGGTTTGTGAGGTCAGTGGCCGTTATCGTATCGAGGAGTTGGAGTCTCGTTTGATCCGGGTCATTAATGATCTCCACCAGAAAACGTATGGCAAATACTATCTGGGTGAGTTGAACTTCATCACGGAGGGGATCACGATCGAGAAAAGATATGGCACGGCATTGGCGGCTCTTTGTTTCGTCGATTTCCTGCAGCCAGAATATGAGGGATAACATCTTCACGTATTTTTATATTACATTCTTTATTGTAAAGCCAGCTTTCGTAGCTGGCTTTTTTTACCTATAACGGGAACAATTCCCCTTAATCACTGTTTTATGGAAAAGATCAAGAACCCTTGGGTCGGGTTGGATGGTTATAAATGTTTCGGCTGCGCGCCGGATAATGAGCATGGCTTATGCCTGGAATTCTTTGAGGATGGCGATGATGTCGTGGCTACCTGGAAACCCGAGCCTTGTTATCAGGGATGGCTGGATACGTTGCATGGCGGAATCCAATCGACTTTGATGGATGAGTTGGCTGGTTGGGTCGTTTTCCGGAAACTGCAGACTGCGGGCGTAACCTCACGCCTTGACGCACGTTTCCTGAAAAGCATATCGACCAATGAACCGTTCCTGACGATCCGTGGACGGATCAAGGAGCGGAAGCGTGCCGCCGTCTTTATCGAAACGGAGATTTACGACTCGAAAGGAGAGTTGTGTACTCGTGCCGATATCGTTTATTTCGCCATGCCGCAAGAGCGGGCGGAAAAGGATTTTTTCTTTAAGGGATGTGATTTGGAAGAGTAATATATTATAACGTATGAGAAGGAATATCAAATTGGTGGGAGCGCACGTGTCCGCTTCCGGAGGTGTGGAGAATGCGCCCGTTCATGCGCATGAGATAGGCGCGAACGCTTTTGCCCTGTTTACCCGTAACCAGCGGCAATGGAAATCGGCTCCGCTGCCAGCCAAAAGTATCGAGCTCTTTAAGGCTAGATGTGAGGAGTATGGCTTCTTGCCTGACGCGATTCTGCCACACGACAGTTACTTGATAAATTTGGGTCATCCGGAGACGGAGGGATTAACCAAGTCTCGTGAGGCTTTTCTTGACGAGATGCGCCGTTGCGAGCAACTGGGATTGGGCTTGCTTAATTTCCATCCGGGCAGCCACCTGAAAGCGATGCCGATCGATGCGTGTCTCGACCGTATCGCCGAGTCAATCAACTGGACTTTGGAACAGACTACGGGTGTCTGCGCCGTGATCGAGAATACTGCCGGTCAGGGAACAAACCTCGGACATACGTTCGAGCAGATCGCCCATATCATTGACAAGGTAGAGGACAAGAGCCGGGTTGGTGTTTGCGTGGATACGGCACATACTCTGGCCGCTGGCTACGATATCAAGAGCGAGGAGGGTTTTGCGGATACGTTCCGTCGTTTTGACGAGATTATCGGTTTCCATTATCTGAGAGGAATGCATATTAACGATTCGAAGAAGGAGTTGGGGACGAAAGTCGACCGCCATGATAGCCTGGGGAAAGGTGTTATGGGAACAACTACTTTCGAGCTGATCATGCGTGACGAGCGTTTCAATGGCATCCCCTTGATTCTCGAGACACCCGATGAGTCGATCTGGGCCGACGAGATCCGTTACCTGTTTAGCTTGGAGGGGAAGGCCTGATATTATATGAGTAAGTTGACATTCAAGCCCATTGAGATCGGGGATAAGGCGTTGATCACCTCCTTTACCTGGCCAAGCGATTTCCAGAATTGTGATTTCTCGTTCGCTAACATGTGCAGTTGGCGATTCCTTTATGACAGTGAGTTCACCGTTGCTGAGGACCAGTTGCTGATCCGGTTCAAGATCGAGGAGATGAGCCGGTTCGCATATATGATGCCGGTTGGGAAAGGAGATCTCGGTAAGGCGATCGGGCTGTTGGAGGAGGACGCTTTGGCGCATGGCCATCCTTTATGCCTGTTGGGGATAACCCCCGACGCGAAAGAGCGGTTGGAGGCTCTTTTCCCTTCGCGATTCATGTATATTCCGGAACGGGATTATTTCGATTATATTTATTTGAGAGAGGATTTGGCATTCTTGCGTGGAAAGAAATTCCAGCAGAAAAGGAACCATATCAATAATTTCAAGAAACGTTATGCGTATGAGTATGTCGAGCTGTCAGGTGATATGATCGGAGAATGCCTGGAGCTTGAGGGATTATGGTTTCGTGCGAGTCAGGCGAAAGAGGATGTCGATGAACTGTCGGACGAGCGACGCTCAATGATATTCGCGTTGGAACATTTCAATGAGCTTGGATTGGTAGGCGGTGCGATCCGGGTGGATGGCCAAATGGTCGCGTTCACGTTTGGGGCGCCAATCAATCATCAGACTTTTGGTGTTCACGTAGAAAAGGCGAATGTGAATTATGAGGGCGCTTTTACTATTATCAATCAAGAGTTTTGTGCCCATTTACCTTCTGAGTTTATCTATGTGAACCGTGAGGAGGACTTGGGTATTCCGGGGTTGAGGCAGGCAAAGCTCTCGTATCAGCCATTCCTGCTGTTGGAGAAAAGTGCGGCCGTGAAGAGGAGTTGACCTATGGACAAGAAAGAGCAACTGGTCGCTTTGTGGAAAACGTGCTTTGGAGACAGCGATTCTTTTATCCGACTGTTTTTCGACCGGGTCTATCGGGATGAGAACGCCTTGACGTTGGAGCGTGACGGACGTTTGTGTTGTGCCTTGCATATCGTGCCTTATAAGATGCGGGCGGGCGAACGTGAGCTTACGATGGCTTATGTCTGTGGAGTGGCGACTTGGCCTGAGTTTCGTCGCCAGGGCTTGATGGGGCGATTGATGCGGCAAGCGCTGGAGGAGATGACTTCGCGGGGTTACGACTTGACCTCTTTGATTCCGGCTACGCCTGCTTTATTCAATTATTATAGGGCGTTTGGTTATCAGGAGTTTTTCAATTATTCTTTGACGAGTTATATTGCCTCTCGCCAACCGGAGAGGAGTGACGTTCGGGTTGTACGTGCTCCTTTTGGTGAATGGATTTTGGCTTATGATTATTTTGACCGGAAGGTACGTGAGCGGACATGTAGCGTACTTTATGACCGGGCACAATTCGAGACAATCTTGCTTGATCACCAAATGAGCGGCGGGGATTTGTATATGGCTTATGATGAATCGGGCAAACTGTCTGGTTTGGTCTTTTGGCTTCCTGAGGATCAAGTACGAGAACTGGTCGCGGATTCGGATGATATCCATGCCTCTTTATTGGCTGCCATCGCTCGGGATAAGTGTTTGTCTACGTTGCGGGTTCGGGGAATACCTTCGGCAGGCAGTCCGGTTTGTTTATATGGAATGGCCCGTTTCCTCAAGGCAGGATTGGATTTATCAGACGTGCGTTCTAAAGCCTACATGAATTTGATGTTGGATTGAATTTTGTCATAAATTTCTAATGTTTGATGGCAGCGGCGATGGAAAATTAATATATTTGTAACCGTATATTCAAAGGATGAATGGACGGTGTTAAGAACATCATATTTGATTTGGGTGGCGTATTGATCAATTTGGCGCGCGTTCGTTGCTTGGCCTCTTTCGAGAAATTGGGTGTCAAGGATATCCGTCAGCGTGTCACGAGCGATTATAGGCATAAGGACCTGTTTGGGAGTCTTGAGCTGGGATTGGTTTCTGTCCCGGAGTTCAGGGAAGGTATCCGGCATCTATCAGGTCTGCCTATGACCGACGAGCAGATCGATGAGGCCTGGATCTCGATGTTGGGCGACCTTCCAACGTATCGTCTGGATCTTTTGTTGGAATTAAGAAAGAGTTATCGTCTTTTCCTGTTGAGCAACACGAATGAGATCCATTGGCAATGGATTGAGAAGAATTGTTTTAACTACAAGGGCTATCATGTGGCCGATTTCTTTGAGAAAGTCTATTTGTCTTATGAGCTCCACATGCAGAAACCGGATGCCGAGATTTTTGAGTATGTCTTGAATGACGCTGGCATCTATCCGGAAGAGAGTTTCCTGGTCGACGACGCACGGGTAAACTGCCGGATGGCGGGTATGATGGGTATCCGTTCGTACGCGCCGTTGCCCCGCGAGGATTGGTCTCATTTATTTGTTGAGCAAGAGGCGCTTTGCGCTTTATGATGATATCTAATACTCTCCTTTGACGCGATATATTCTTCCGAATCGCGAGTCGCGTCAAAAATATTCTTACCTTTGAGTCGAGAACTATCTTTAGACAAGAAGAAATGAAAGTATCTTATGTTAAAACATTAGCCGCTTTGGTCTTGGCGCTCGCTTGTGGAACAGGACGATTGGGCGCGCAGACGCTGAATGAGGCCAAGGCTTTATTTCAAGAGGGAAAATATGAGGAGGCCATGCCCGCATTCGCCAAGTTTGTGAAGAGCGCGCCTAGTAATGGCTCATATAATCATTGGTATGGTGTTTGTCTTTTCGAGACGGGCGACTTGAAGGGCGCGGAGAAATACCTGAAGACTGGCGTGCGTCGTCGTGTCCAGGAATCCTATCGTTATTTGGGGGAGCTGTATATCAAGACATATCGCTTTGATGAGGCCATTGAGATGTTCGAGGATTATGTGGATCTCCTGACCAAGAAGAAGGCGGATACGGCACTTGGGGAAGCTCGACTGGAGATAGCGGAAGAGGGAAGCCGGATGCTCTCGAAAGTGGAGAAGGTACAGGTGATCGACAGTGTCGTGGTCGATAAGGATGAGATCCTGAACGCTTATACCTTGAGCGAAGAATGTGGCAAGTTGGCCGCTTATCAGGACTTTTTTCAGGGAGTGGCCGATACGACCAGCTCTTCTGTATTCATGAACCAGAAAGGAAGCTTGATCTATTATGCCCGTCCGGCGGAAGAGGGGCGTTATCGTCTTTTCAGCCAGTCGAGATTGATGGATACTTGGGGAGATGAGAAATTGCTGGACGTGAATACGGATGGTGATGAGAATTATCCATTTATCCTGCCGGATGGAGCGACTGTTTATTTTGCGTCGAACGGCTCGGAGTCTTTGGGTGGTTACGACTTGTATATCACCCGCTACAATACGGGATCAGGTACTTACCTGAATCCGGAACGACTGGGAATGCCTTACAATTCGCCGTATAACGATTATATGATGGTTCTTGATGAGGTAAAAGGTCTGGGCTGGTTTGTCTCCGATCGTTTCCAACCAGAGGGAAAGGCCTGTGTCTACCTGTTCATTCCGAACGAGTCGCGTGAGCGGGTTGAGACAGAAGATCTGGACGTGAAACGGGCATGGGCTTCATTAGCCTCTATACGGGTGACGCAAGATAGTTTGGCAAATTATAGAGAACAGGTTGCCTTGGCACATAAGGTTATACCATACGGACAGAAGAGGATCGAGCAGGATTTCGTCTTCCCGATCGATGATCAGACGGTTTATTATAAGATAGAGGATATCCGCAGTCCTGAGGCTAGGTCATTGTATCAGAAGGTGATCAACCTGAATCGGCAAATCAAGGAATTGCGTGAGAGTCTTGATGAGCGTCGCATGGCGTATGCCTCAGGCAATGAGGCGAAGAAGGAGAGCCTCTCTGATGGTATCCTGGCGGATGAGCAGTTGTTGGAAGAGCTGCTTGGTCAGCCGGCCGGATTGGAGAAAGCGGCCCGAAATGCTGAGATTAATTATTTGAAACAAAACAGGCGTTGAGCTTATGCCGTTGTTTGATATCATAATTATCGCATTCCTGATGTTGGTCGCCATCGTGCTGGTCTTGGCGGAGATCTTTCTCTTTCCGGGTATTACGTTGGCGGGAGTAGGCGGTTTGTTGTTCGCTGTGGGCGGGCTCTATTTCGCTTATGCCTCTAGCGTGATGGTCGGTAACATCACATTGGGAATCTCTTTGTCGCTTTTTGTTGTCATTTTCCTTTGGATGCTCCGCTCTCGCTCTTTTAGCCGTGTGGCGTTGAAGACGGATGTCGATTCTCGTTTGACCTCCAGCCTTGAGTTGGGTTTGAAACCAGGCGATAAGGGGATAACCGTCTCCCGTTTGGCTCCGATGGGAAAAATCCGTGTGGGCAATGTTGTCACCGAGGCAAAATCTCGTGATGGTTTTGTCGACGAGAATACGCCCATCGTGATTGTCCATATTGAGAGCGACCTGATTCTTGTGGCAACTGAGAATATGAATTAACTATTAAACATAAATCTAATTTTAATTATGGAAACGGAAGCTACTTTTTTCCCGCTTATCCTGTTGGGAGCCGCCATTTTGTTGTTGGCGATCTTTTTCTATTACGTTCCCTTCCTTTTGTGGATATCCGCCAAGGTTTCGGGGGTGAATATCTCATTGATCCAGTTATTCCTGATGCGTATTCGTAAAGTGCCGCCTTATATCATAACCAGGGCGATGATCGAGGCGCATAAGGCTGGCTTGAAGACCTTGACCCGCGATGAGCTGGAGGCGCATTATTTGGCAGGAGGTCATGTCGAGAAAGTGGTGCACGCTTTGGTATCGGCTTCGAAGGCGAATATCGATCTGCCTTTCCAGATGGCTACGGCAATCGATTTGGCGGGCCGCGACGTGTTTGAGGCTGTTCAGATGTCGGTGAATCCAAAGGTAATCAATACGCCGCCGGTGACAGCCGTTGCCAAGGACGGAATCCAGTTGATCGCCAAGGCAAGGGTAACAGTTCGGGCGAATATCAAGCAGCTGGTCGGAGGTGCGGGTGAGGAGACAATCCTGGCTCGTGTCGGTGAGGGTATTGTTTCGTCGATTGGTTCATCAGATAGCCATAAGACTGTTTTGGAAAATCCGGACTCCATCTCGAAGTTGGTACTCCGTAAGGGACTTGATGCCGGAACGGCTTTCGAGATTCTTTCCATTGATATCGCCGATATTGATATAGGTAAGAATATTGGCGCTTACTTGCAGATGGATCAGGCGCAAGCGGATAAGAACATCGCCCAGGCGAAGGCCGAGGAGCGCCGGGCTATGGCGGTCGCTCTCGAGCAAGAGATGAAGGCGAAAGCGCAAGAGGCTCGTGCGAAGGTGATCGAGGCAGAGGCAGAGGTTCCGAAGGCAATGGCGGATGCGTTCCGTTCCGGAAATCTGGGCGTGATGGATTATTATAAGATGAAGAATATCGAGGCGGATACAAGTATGCGTGAGTCGATCGCCAAACCTGTTACCGCACCCCAGAAACCGATTAAGGAGTAAGCGATATGGCGACACGGATAATTCCTCCTTCTGAATTGGTGATTAATGAGGATGGATCGGCATTCCATCTTCATTTACGCCCGGGGCAATTGGCGGATCGTGTCATTTTAGTGGGCGATCCCAATCGGGTGACGATGATTGGTACGTATCTTGATGAGCGGGAACTCGAGGTTCAAAGCCGCGAGTTTCATACGATTACGGGATATTATCAGGGTAAACGTGTATCTGTTGTCTCTCATGGCATAGGATGTGATAACATCGACATCGTGCTTACCGAGTTGGATGCTTTGGCTAATATAGATTTCCAGTCTCGTACAGTTCGTCCGGAGTTTCATCAACTCTCGTTGGTCCGGATAGGTACGTCGGGAAGCCTTCAGGCTGATATTCCGGTTGGTTCGTATGTCGTTGCCCAAAAGTCGATTGGCCTGGATGGCGTAATCTATTTCTATGATGGAAACGAGCGGGTGCGAGACCTGGAGTTGGAAGAGGCGCTTTTGCGGCAACTTGACTGGCGGATTGAGGGGGTGCGTCCTTATGTGGTGAGCGCCGATCTCTCATTGGTCGAGCAGATCGCCGGTAATGATTTTGTACGTGGCATGACGATGGCCGCTAATGGCTTCTATGGTCCGCAAGGACGATATTTGCGTCTGCCCCTTATGGATCCGGCCTTAAACGGGAAGATCGAGCGATTCTGTTTTCGTGAGGCTCGGGTGACGAATTATGAGATGGAAAGTTCCGCTTTGGCCGGATTAGCCGCTTTGATGGGACATCGGGCAATGACGGTTTGCTGCATTATTGCCGGTCGGGTAAGCAAACAGATGAATACCGATTATAAAGATACGATGCCAGATCTGATCCAGAAGGTGCTTGAACGGATCTGAGATGTTGGAATCCTAAGAATAGAAAGTCTCCCTTGGTCATTTGGTCATGATTGAGGGAGACTTTTTTATTTAAGAGGAGGCTTTCTTATAATAATGATAACGCTCCATGACCTCATCCACGTAATCAGCTGTTTCTGATCCACGCAAGTAACCGTGTTTGCAGACGGGATCGTTGTAGTAAGTTGGATTGCTTTTCAGGCGGATGTATTCCGATACGTCGCTCCAGCTATCTGGGTTTTTACCGTATTTCTTGGCTAAGGCACGAGCGTCGAAGACGTGCCCAATACCGGCGTTATAGGCAGCCAGCGTGAAAAGGATTTTCTCCTGCTCGTCGGTAATGGACAAGAAGCCTTGGCGAAATCGCCGGAGACAATCAACACCGGCCCTGATGCTGGTATCCGGTTCCCTTAGTTCGTGAGGCGTAATACCTAGAGCTTTGGCCGTATTGGGCATAATTCCCATCAATCCTTCCGCTCCAGCCCATGAGACGAGATGAGTATTGAAACGTGATTCTTGATAGGCAATGGCGGCGATCAATTGCCAATCCCAACCGATCAGCTTGGCATGCTTCTTGAATAAGGGATCGTAGGGCGAAAGATGCCCATCCTTGATGGGTGGCAGGCTGTCGGGCGCTTGTTGTTTGCTGAGCTCGAAATAACGTTTGGCTGTCGTGCTGTAGATGCGGCGGCTGGTCTTGTCTGTAGCCCATTCATTGATAACTTTTGCCAAATCGGTCGCCTCTTTGCGGACAATCCATGAGGAACGTTGCATGAAGCTGACCTTAAGGTTGATATTGAGGTTCCAGTAATAGGTCTTGTTCAGGCGGGCGGTATAATCGTCACATACCGTATAAGGAATTTCTCCTTTTGAGACCATTTCGATCAGGTCCTCGATCATGATGGAATCCGACTCGACCTCGTGGATTTGTATGCCTCCTCCCAACTCCATGTCAAGGTTATGCATTCGTTGGGAATATTTTGTCTTGGGTTTGACGTAAACTTCTTTTCCAAGAAGCTCGGTCACGTCTTTCAAGATCGTGTCACCCTTGTTGGCCCTTTGCACGAGAACTTGGCTGGAGATGGTCTCATGTCCGCAATAGATCACTTTTTCCTTAAGGCGGTTGCTGACAGGCATTGGATAAGCGATGAGGTCCGCCTCGCCATTATCGAGCATCTCGACCAGTTCGGAATTGGTACGGGCTACTTTCAGTTCCAGTTCAAGGTCGTGCGTCTTGGCGAAGTCTTTCACTAGATCATATTCGTAACCCATCGGCTGCATCTTGTATTGGAAGTAGGAGGTGGAGCCGTAAAGGGTCGCCGCGATGATTTTGCCGCGAGCTTGGATTTGTGGCCAATCAGCCGCCTCTGTCCCGGTTGTCTCGTCATCTGCCGAGGCGTTACCATTTCCGCAACGGCATAATGATAGGACGATACAACCGAGTACTAAGCATAACCAATATGTCTTGTGAAGAGGCGGCATGGCTGGTCGTTTTTATGCTTTTCTCTCAAGCAGGACTACATTCTCCACGTGGTGTGTATGAGGAAACATGTCGACCGGCTGAACTTTCCGGACCGCATATTTCTCGTCGAGAAGATGGAGATCGCGTGCTTGGGTCGCTGGGTTACAGCTGACGTAAACAATCCGTTTAGGCTCGGCCGCAAGAATGGTCCGGATCACGTCGTCGTGCATACCTGCCCGTGGCGGGTCGGTGATAATCACATCGGGATGTCCGTGCTGTTCGATGAAGTCGGCCGTCAGGATATCTTTCATGTCACCCGCATAAAAATCGGTGTTGGTGATCTGGTTCAAAGCCGAGTTGACCTTCGCGTCCTCGATCGCCTCAGGGACATATTCGATACCGATCACCTTCTTGGCCATCCGTGAGACGAAGTTGGCGATGGTTCCTGTTCCGGTATAGAGGTCGTAAACGGTCTCTGATCCGGTCAATCCCGCAAAATTCCGGGCGACTTTATACAGTTCGTATGCTTGTTCGCTGTTTGTCTGGTAGAATGATTTAGGACCGACCTTGAACTTCAGGCCCTCCATCTCCTCGATGATGTGATCCTTCCCTTTGTATAACAGGATCTCCTGATCAGTGATCGTGTCGTTGCATTTCTCATTGATGACATACATCAGTGAGGTGATTTGCGGGAAGCGCTCGACGAGATAGTCAAGCAAGGCCTCTCGCCTGGGTTTGTCCTCATGAAAGAAGGCAAGCAATACCATCAGGTCTCCAGTCGTTGCCGTGCGGATCATCAATGTCCGTACGAATCCTTCTTGCGCACGCAGGTCAAAGAAGGGATAACCCTCGTGTGTGAGACAGTAGTCCTTGATCGTTAAGCGGATCTGGTTGGAGATATCATCCTGCAACCAGCACTTGTGTATGTCGAGCACCTTGTCGAACATGCCGGGAATATGGAACCCGACTCCATTCATCTGCTCAAACGTCTCGCCGGAAAGGACTTGTTCTTCCGTAAGCCATTTCTTGTTAGAGAAGGTAAACTCCAGCTTGTTGCGATAGAATTGCGTATGCTTTGAGCCTAGGATGGGCAGTTGCTCGCCCAAAGGAATCTTTCCGATGCGGGTCAAGTTATCGAGTACTTGCTTTTGCTTGTATCTCAATTGCGCCTCATAGGGCAGGTGTTGCCATTTGCAGCCGCCGCATACGCCAAAATGCTCACAGAAGGGCTCTACCCGTTCCGGACTATAGGAATGGAATTTGACCGCCTTGCCTTCGGCGTAATTGTGCTTCTTCTTGGTCAACTGGATGTCGACCACGTCGCCTGGCGCGACAAAGGGAACGAACACGACCATGTCGTTTACCTTGGCGATCGCCTTACCTTCGGCGGCGACGTCCGTGATAGTTACCTGTTCCAGTATCGGTAACGGTTTTCTTTTCCTTGCCAATTTGTTCAGTTTTTATGTTTTTCGCGAAGATACAAAAATAATCGCATGGAGGAGTATTTGGAATTATATGGGCGTAGCTGTAATTGAATACACAATAGTGGATTTTTCCTTCCACTGCAGTGTATTTGGAATTTCACTGCAGTGTATTTGGGAACGGACTTAAATGCCCTAAAATCCTGTTCGGAAGAAAATGGAATCCTTTTCGGACCGGACTGGAGTTTTCTTGGGAGAGGACTGGAGTTTTGTTCGGAAAGGATTGGCATTATTATCGCACTGGTTGAAAAATAAGTACGATAGCGATTGATACAATTCAATACTTCGGTAAATTTTTACCGATAAATTAAAATTAAACATAGAATCGGCATA
>CHCFR05602__coassemble_633_pt1 | contig 18415 bp, 15 predicted proteins | sample CHCFR05602__metabat2_low_PE_046 | metagenome-assembled genome bin CHCFR05602 | reverse complement strand
TGTTACGGACTTGCACCGGTTAGAGTATGTTCGTGCTGGGCGAACCAAAAAAAGCCTGGCAAAAATTGCCAGGCTTTCTAAGTTGTTATTTATCTATTCTTATTTCTCAGCACGCATAATAACTACACGGTTCCAGTTGTTCTCACCATAAGGCTGCTCATCAGAACCCTTCCACTCGATCGTGATCTGATCTGAAGAGATACCATATTTCTCGATCAACTCCTTAGCGACCGCTTTCGCACGCTTCTCAGAAAGAGATCTGTTATAGTCAGAAGTACCTGTCTTCTTGTCCGCATAACCAATCACCTTGATCGGCGCATTGTTAGCCTTCATGAACTCAGCCGTATTATAGATGTTAATCTGCTGGTTCTTATCGATCTTCGAGCTATTCAAGCGGAAGTATACCACATTATCCACATAATTGTTGACAACCTGAGTAACAACCTCCTTGCACTCCGGGCAAGACTCCGGACGTTTGCTCAACTCATCGTTTGCGGCACGCAAAGCATTGATCTGGCTGTTCAAATCGTTCAACAAGTCATAATCCATAGGCTCCATAACCTCGAAATCAGTCTTACCCAACTTGAAGGTCAAACCAGCTGTCAACTGAGCGATACCATCTGTCAGGTGGAACATGCTAACGCGGTTGAACTGCTCATTCAATAATGAACCCTGCAACTCAACATTCAGGTCAACACGTTTGCTCAAACGGAAAGCTGTCAAAATACCAGCGTTCAACGTCGGAGACTCAGTTCTAGGACGCTCAACAGATTCGGTCGTCTTGAAACGTTGCGCATAACCAAAACCGACCCAAGGAATCAAGCGGAATACACGAGACTCACGATACGGACCCCAGAAATTAGTCACATCCCATAACAGGTCGACGTGAGCAGCCGCATATTTGTTGTGCTGCATAACCGTAGCGCCCGTGTTCTCAAATCCGTGAATAATACCACCATTCAATTGGGCACGGAATCCCAAATATGGATTAAACCACTTACCAAAAGAGATTTGTGGAGCGAAATTCAAGCGATTCTTAAAATCCGCCTCTCCATTTTGGTCACCCAACAAGACACTCGCACCTCCTGCGATAGAAATAAACCAATTATCTTTTGCCTTATTTTTCTTAAAATTTGTCTTGTACCCAGCCTCATTGCTGAATCCAACTTGCGGTTTAAACTCCTGCGCGGTGGCAGAGAAGAAGAAACCTGACAACAACGCTAAAATTAGAACCTTTGTTTTCATACTCTAAACTTTATTTTAAATTAAACTACATACTCAAACCTATCACACGGCAAAATTAGCCGATTCTTCTCTTAAAACAAAAGAAAAACACTTTTTGTTCAAAAAGAACCAACAAAAACACTCCTTTAAATAAAAATCACTTTATCAGATCCAGCAAATATTGCCCATATTGGTTTTTCGCCATCACTTGAGCGACCCGCCTAACATCCTCTTTACCAATCCATCCATTATTATAGGCAATTTCTTCCAGGCAAGCCAATTTCAAGCCTTGCCTTTTCTCTATTACCTCAACAAATGTCGAAGCTTCTGATAATGAATCATGTGTCCCGGTATCGAGCCAGGCGAAACCACGTCCCAACAAGTCAACCCTCAAATTACCTCTCTCCAAAAAATGTTGATTGACAGAAGTTATCTCCAGTTCTCCACGAGCGGATGGTTTAATTTCCTTAGCGACGTTCACAACTGAATTAGGATAGAAATAAAGACCAACCACGGCATAATTCGACTTCGGATTCAAAGGTTTCTCCTCAATGCTCAGCACGTTTCCTTCTGAATCAAATTCAGCCACGCCATAGCGTTCCGGATCATTGACATAATATCCAAACACCGTCGCCTTTTGCTCTTCTTCCGCCATACGGACTGCCTTTTTCAACATCCGAGTGAAACTTTGCCCGTAAAAGATATTATCGCCCAGAACCAGGCAAGCCGCATCGTCTCCGATAAAGGACTCTCCTATGATAAAAGCCTGCGCCAAACCATCCGGTGACGGCTGCTCTGCGTATTCCAAACGGATGCCATAATCCGAACCGTCTCCCAAAAGCCGACGAAAGCCCGACAGATCTTGAGGCGTCGAAATGATCAGGATCTCCCGAATTCCGGCCAACATCAGGACTGAAATCGGATAATAGACCATTGGCTTATCATAAATCGGAAGCAATTGTTTCGAAACCCCTTTCGTGATCGGATAGAGGCGTGTGCCCGAACCTCCCGCTAAAACGATACCTTTCATATTTTATTTATATAATGAATTATCGTACGAAGATATTAAAAAAAGAACTGAACTCAGCAATATATTAAACAAATAGAGGCTCCAAGTAACTTTTTAAGTCCTTGAAGCCTCGACAAACCTTATATCTGGCTTATTTTACGAAAGGAGCGCTCAACAAGAACTTAGCGCAACCTTCCACACCTTCCATCTGCGTACGTCCATCAGGCATCTTTTCCAATTCCACATAATAGTCTTTTATGCCATTCGCCTGAGCCTGATTGAAGATCTTCTCAAAATTCATCATTCCGGAATCGCCCAAAACGGAACGGTCCTTAATGTGCAGGACTTTAATGCGATCCTTATATTTCTTCATATACTCAATAGGATCATTCTGTCCCATCACCGTCCAATAAACATCCATCTCAAAGAAGACCAAAGCCGGATCCGTTTGTTTCAAAAACAAATCGTAAATCACCTCACCCTCGCGGACACGACGTCCGAATTTCGACTCCGTACCACCAGGCACCACCTTGGCAAACTCCATCTCATGATTATGATAACCGAAAGGAATACCCGCAGCCTTCACGATCTTTCCGGCCTCGTTAAAGATCTCACAAACATAAGCGACCTCCTCCACACTGCGTGTTGAGGGTTGTCCCGGTTGTATCAAGTATTTTACACCCAACTTAGCGTGATCATCTGCCGTCTTTTTCCAATATTCCATGATTTGAGACCGATTCTCTTTCGTATATTCCCGAACCGGCGGATTAACATGTGAACTCGTGATTTTCAAGCCTGAATCAGCGACCATCTTCTTGAAATCCATCAAATCGACACCACCGATTTTACTATCTTTATAACCGGCCAATTCCAGATGTGTATAGCCCATTCCCTTTACCTTCTTCAATGCTCCTGGGACATCCGAGAAGAACTCCCGTCCTAACGAATAAGTTTGCAAACCTATTTCTTTCGCCGCATTGACGCCACTAACCGAAGAATTAGAGGAACCCATCAAATTACCAGCGCTTGCCTTTCCCACCAATGCGCTTCCTAATGTCAATAATGAAGCGCTCTTCAAAAAATCTCTTCTGTTTATCATAATGCATATTAGTTTTAAGTTCACGCAAATTTACACAAAAATATTTCCAATCCGACAATCTTTATCGGTTTTGACAAAAAATAGGACACACAATATCCGACAGAAGAAATAACAACAGGCAGGGAATAAAAAGCCACAAAGGGGAAAGACGACAGGAGAACATCCTGGGAAGAAGAAATAAAAAAACCGGCATGAGCCGGCATCTTGAGGTTCCTGGCGGATTCGAACCGCCGTACACGGTTTTGCAGACCGCTGACTAAGCCACTCATCCAAGGAACCAAGTATTCTCAAAAGGGAGGTTCCTGGCGGATTCGAACCGCCGTACACGGTTTTGCAGACCGCTGACTAAGCCACTCATCCAAGGAACCAAACTTTATTTAAAACGATCTCTTTCGTTTTTGCGAGTGCAAAGAAAGGCATTTTTTCCGGAACAGCCAAATCTTTCCGGCATTTTTTCTTCACACTCGCATAACAGAACGTATTATCTTGACATCAAATATTGTTTAAAGCCGTCAAAATCACGACCTAAGTTAACACTTTGTTTTTTCCCGGACATGAAAGCCTTCAGCTTATCCGGAATCTCCAAATCGATCCCGAGAACCCGATCAACGATACTCTTGAATTTAGCCGGATGTGCCGTTTCCAGGAAAAGACCCGTCTCCTCTTTCGTCAAGGCACTCTCAACGAGTCCCTGATAACCACACGCTCCATGTGGATCCAAAACATATCCTGTCGCGTTATAAACACGCTTCATGACAAAAGTGATATCCTCATCCAGGAAACGATGACAAGAAATCAGTTCCCGAATTTTCTCATACGGATCCTTATAAACGCTAAACAAATCCATAATCCGGGCAAAATTGCTGGGATCTCCCACATCCATCGCGTTCGCCAATGTTGGCACGGATGGCTTCGGCGTATAAACTCCAGTCCGCAGATACTCATAGAATACATCATTACGGTTATTGGCGGCTACAAACCGCTTAATCGGCAATCCCATCCAATAAGCGAACAATCCAGCGGTAATGTTTCCGAAATTACCACTGGGCACGCATACGACCAGCTGATCAGCCTTTCCCTGACGATCCAATTGCGCATAAGCATTGAAATAATAGAATGCCTGAGGCAAGAAACGGGCCACATTAATAGAATTGGCCGAAGTCAACGTCATATGCCTATTCAAAGCCTCATCCATGAAAGCCGCTTTCACCAATGCCTGACAATCATCAAAATTACCATCAATCTCCAAGGCGGTAATGTTCTGCCCCAATGTCGTGAACTGGCACTCCTGGATCGGACTGACCTTTCCTTTAGGATAAAGCACATATACATGAATGCCAGGCACACCCAGGAAACCATTAGCCACGGCACTTCCCGTATCGCCCGAAGTAGCGACCAGTACATTGACCTGGCGCAATCCCTTCTTCCGGATAAAATAACCCAGTGTACGGGCCATAAAACGGGCACCGACATCCTTGAAGGCTAACGTAGGACCATGAAAAAGCTCCAAACTATAAATGTTATCATCCACATGCACCACGGGAGTCTCGAATGAAAGCGTATCTTTCACGATCTCATCCAAAACATCCGGCTCGATATCCTCACCAAAAAAGGCACGAGCCACTACGCACGCGATCTCATGAAACGACTGATTCTTCAGGTTAGCGATCACCGACTCGTCAAGCGACTCAATGTATTCCGGCATATACAAGCCCCGATCGCTCGCCAAACCCTTTACGACCGCCTCCTCCAATGAGGCCAGCGGGGCTATCTTGTTTGTACTATAATATTTCATGATCAATCATTTAAGAATTCCTTAATAAACTCATCTTTCTCCAGCACACCAAATTTTCCCTCTTTCACCGAGAACTCATCAAAACGGGTCACGCCATCAGGAGTCATTCCCGGCTTATAAATAAGGAATGGTACAGGCTCGGCCGTATGTGTCCGGACAGCGCAAGGCGTCGGATGATCGGGTAAGACAGCGATCGCCACCGGCTCATCCCATCGGCAAACCTCCTCATATATCAAACGCACCAGGCGATTATCCAAATACTCGATAGTCTTGATCTTCAGGTCGACATCTCCCTCATGACCGGCCTCATCGCTCGCCTCCACATGGAGATAGACAAAATCATGGGTACGCAAAGCCTCCAACGCCGCGGCGGCCTTTCCCTCGTAATTGGTATCATAAAGACCTGTCGCTCCCTCGACCGACAAGACCTCAAGGCCGGCATAAACACCGATACCCCGAATCAAATCGACCGCCGAGATGACCGCACCTTTTCCGAATCCATACATCTCACGCATGGTCCGCATCGCCGGGCGATAACCGGGCGACCAAGGCCAGATGCTGTTCGCCGGATCCTTTCCTGCCGCCAAGCGTCTTAAATTCACCGGATGATGCGCCAATAATTCTTGCGACTTCAAGATCAAATCGTTCAAAAGGTCCGCAGTCGGCCGCGCCTCTTCCACTTCCGGTTTCACCAAAAGCGGGCGGAACGGTTTCAAGGGCACATCATGAGGCGGCGTACAATCCAACCGCTTGTCTCCTCCCTTAATCACCAACAGGTGCCGATAAGAAACGCCCGTATAAAAATGAACCCGATCGGAACCCAATTTCTCATCCAGGAAACGGATCAACTCATCAGCTTCCGCGTTCGAAATATGGCCGGCCGAGTGATTCTTCAACAAATCACCTTCCACACAAACCAGATTACAACGCATCGCCATATCCTCGGGCCCCAAATCAACGCCGATGCTGGCCGCCTCCAAAACACCACGTCCCTCATAAACTTTCGGCAGATCATAGCCTAAAACAGCCATATTCGCCACCTCACTGCCTGGATGGAAACCATCAGCCACGGTCTTCATCCGCCCGGTCACGCCCAATGTCGCCAACTTGTCCATATAAGGTGTCCGGGCATATTGCAAGGGCGTCAATCCTCCCAAGGAGGCTATTGGCTCGTCAGCCATGCCGTCGCCAAGAATAATGATGTGTTTCATAAGAGTTTATTTATTGTTTTTCCTAATCCTTAACGGATATTCGCGATCGAGATGATATCCGCAAAAACACCGGCCGCCGTCACATCCGCGCCCGCGCCATATCCCTTGATAATCATCGGGTACTCATGATAACGCTCAGTCGAGATCATGATAATGTTGTTGCTGCCTTCCAAATCAAAGAAAGGATGATGACTATCGACGGCACGCAAACCGACACGGCACTCGCCATTCTCCATCGTCGCCACAAAGCGGAAATGCTTGCCTTCCGCCTCCAGCTGCTGCCGTTTCTCCTCGAACTCCGCATCCATCTCCTTTATGTCGCGCCAGAAATCCTCCAACGAGCCTTCAAAATACTTCTCCGGAATGAAAAGGTCACGCTTCACGTCGGATTGCTCAACCCGATAGCCCGCCTCTCTTGCCAGGATCACCAACTTACGGATAACATCCTTTCCACTTAGATCGATTCGAGGATCCGGCTCCGAATAACCCGCCTCCTTCGCCATCAGGATGGCACGACTCAACGGGATCTCGGCACTGATCGTATTAAATATGTAATTTAATGTACCTGACAGGACCGCTTCCAGCTTCAGGATATGATCGCCACTATTGATCAGGTCGTTCATCGTATTGATGATCGGCAATCCGGCGCCAACATTGGTCTCGAACAGGAACTTGATATCACGATGACGGGCCGTATCTTTCAATCGCTCGTAATTCTCATAAGATGACGAAGCCGCCTCCTTATTCGCCGCCACGACAGAGACGTTATTCCTTAACAGTGTCTCATAAAGCGCTGCCACCTCCTGGCTTGCCGTACAATCGACAAACACCGAGTTAAAGATATTCATCTCAAGAATCCGCTCACACAAATGCTTCGGGTCACTCTCCTCGCCATGCGTACGCAAATCCTCCCGATAATTATCCAGGTCAAGACCTCCGCGCTGGAACATGGCCCTCTTTGAGTTCGATATACCCACCACATTCAGCTTCAGGCCATTTTGCGCCATCAGTTTCGGTTGTTGAGCCTTGATTTGCTCCAGCAAGTTGCCTCCTACCGTTCCAATGCCGGCCACAAAAAGATTAAGCACCTTGTACTCCGACAGGAAAAAAGAATCGTGAATGGAGTTCAAGGCCTTACGCAAATATTTATGCTTGATGACAAACGAGATATTTGTCTCTGAGGCACCTTGCGCGCAGGCGATCACACTGATACCCGCACGACCCAACGTGCCGAAAAGCTTTCCGGCAATACCTGGCGTCCGTTTCATGTTCTCACCCACGATCGCCACAGTCGCCAAATCGCGCTCGGCAACCGTATCGTTCATGTCGCCCTGATTCCGTTCCATAGCGAATTCCTCATCCAGGACCTTTACCGCCAATTCCGCGTCCGCATTACGCACGGCGAATGTCGTATTGTTCTCGGAGCTGGCCTGCGACACCATGAACACGCTAATGCCATTCTTCGCCAAGGTCTTGAAGATTCGATAATTGACACCGATAACGCCCACCATACCAAGACCCTGAACCGTGATCAGGCAGGTATCATTAATGGAAGAGATACCCTTAATAATCGCCTTGCCGGTCTCTTTCACCTTCTCCTTCGAAATATAGGTACCAGGCGCGGTCGGGTTGAACGTATTCAAGATGCGGATTGGAATATTCTTATGATAAACGGGATAGATGGTCGGCGGATAGATCACTTTAGCGCCGAAGTTACACAACTCCATCGCCTCCGTAAAGCTCAATCGGTCGATCACGTAAGCCGAGCTGATCACACGGGGATCGGCCGTCATAAAACCGTCAACATCCGTCCAGATCTCAAGTACCGACGCGTCGAGGGCGGCCGCCAGGATAGACGCCGTATAATCAGAGCCACCACGACCCAAATTCGTCACCTCGCCATTCTCGCTGCTCGACGAGATAAAGCCTGGCACCAAGGATACCTTTGGCAACGGATTGAAGGTCTCACGGATCAAGGCATTAGTCGCCTCGAAATCCACGATATGCTTATTGAATTGCTTGATTGTCTTGATAAACTTCCGGGAGTCGAACAAACGGGCGTCGCGGATCACGTTCGAAACGATCAATGAGGAGAGCCGCTCACCATAGCTGACGATCGTATCAGATGTCTTTGATGACAAGTCATTAATCAGGTAAACACCCTTCAGGATATTACCGAGCTCCTCGAGCAGGATCATCGCCTGGCGCTGCACATACAGACGCAGCTCATTATCCGTAATCACCCCGCCAATGACGTCGAGATGGCGCGTGATGATCTCGGACATGTTCTTCTCATAAGCAAGATCGCCCTTAGCGGCCATCGACGATGTCGCGAGCAATTTATCCGTAATGCCACCCAAAGCCGAAACGACAACAATCACCGGCTCATCGATGGCCTCCACAATTTTCTTAACGCTTAATATACTTTCTACAGTACCGACGGAACTTCCGCCAAACTTCAATACTTTCATTGAGCATCTAATTTTTTACCGTCAATTCCCGACATGTCCGCCAACAAACGAACAAGGTTTCACGCTTGGCAAAACCGGAACGACTGAATTTAAGTTATTTGAATAATAAATTTAAGGAAAATTTGTAGTGCGGCAAGTGGCCGCCTCGAGCGAAGGACCTGTCCTTCCCTCTCCAGTTTTAATTGAAGTAGAAGCCAACCCCCCAAGGGGTCATCAATGCCCAAGTATAATATGAAGATACAACCGTCATTTATTTCTCGACTTTTTATTCTTTTGCGGTGGCAATATTACGCATTATTTTAAAAATAACAAACAAAACCCATCAAAAAAACGATAATCCGTTAAATAACCCATAGTTCAACATCAATTCAGACACAATCCCTATTTATTTGATACTTTTTATTACCTTTATAGCCGATGTTAAACCTCTAAATACTTTCATTATGATAATCGGAGTACCAAAAGAGATCAAAAACAATGAGAGCCGTATCGCGTTGACCCCATCGGGAGCGAAAGAATTGGTAAAAAACGGTCATACCGTTTACATCCAGCACACGGCAGGTGAGAACAGTGGTTTTTCCGATAGCGCCTATGAGGCTGTCGGAGCCCGGATACTTCCAGCCATCGAAGAGGTCTATGCCGCTTCCGAAATGATCGTGAAGGTCAAGGAACCGATCGAACAGGAATACGGGCTCATCAAGAATGGACAAATCGTCTTTACCTATTTCCATTTCGCCTCCGACAGGAAACTGACCGAGGCCATGATGCGGAGCAAGGCGGTCTGTATCGCCTACGAGACGGTCGAGGCTCCGGACCATTCATTGCCCCTGTTGATCCCGATGAGCGAGATCGCCGGCAGGATGTCCATCCAGCAAGGTGTCCATTTCCTGGAGAAACCTCACGGCGGCAATGGCCTGCTGATTGGTGGCGTGCCCGGCGTAAAACCAGGAAAAGTCCTCGTTCTCGGAGCGGGCGTGGTCGGACACAACGCGGCGTTAATGGCGGCGGGCCTCGGCGCTGATGTTACGATCGCCGATATCTCTCTACCTCGCCTACGTTATCTGGCAGACTCCCTGCCCAAGAACATCAAGACCATGTTCTCCTCAACACATAATATAGAGGAAGAGCTGCCGACAACCGATCTTGTAATCGGCGCGGTGCTTATCCCGGGCGCCAAGGCGCCTCACCTTATCAACCGGGAAATGCTCAAGCTCCTGAGGCCGGGCAGCGTGATGGTGGATGTCGCAATCGATCAAGGCGGTTGCTTCGAGACCTCACGACCGACAACCCACGCGAATCCCGTATATGAAGTCGATGGCATCATCCATTATTGCGTGGCGAATATCCCGGGCGCTGTTCCACGCACCTCGACCTTGGCGCTTACCAACGCGACATTGCCTTACGTGATCCGACTGGCCAACGCCGGATGGGAAAAGGCCTGCGAGGCGGATCCGGGATTCAAGCTCGGATTGAACATCGTCCATGGGGAAATCGTCTATCCAGCCGTATCAGAAGCCTTTGATTTATAAATAACATAGAAGGCAATAACCGGCCCCGGACACCCATTTTCCCTTCCGGGGCCGGTTTACCAAGACAATTGTTTCTTGTTTAAAAAATGCAAAATAAATTGGAATTAGTAACTCTACTTACTAATTTAGTCGCCAATTAAAAATATAAAGATCAAATCATATCAATCTAAAATTACAATTACCATGAGGAAAATCATTGTATTAGTAGCTTTATGCTTGGCTGTAGGAAACGTATTCGCGCAAGACGCGGACAAACTGAGAGATGAGGGCGACGCTGCCTTGAACGCAAAAGATTACGCGACAGCGTTGACCAAATATGGCGAATACCTGAAATTAAACGAGTACAAAGACACGGTACGTATCTATAACGCTGGTTTCGCCGCTAACCAAGCTAAGAATTACGCTGAAGCCGCTAAGTATTTTGACATGTCCATCAAATATAATTATAATGTGGATGACGCTTATGTCGGCGAGGCAATGGCTTACCGTAACTTGAACAACACAGAGGAGTTCCTGAAAACAGCCTCTGAGGGATTAAAAGCCATTCCCGCGGATAACAAGAACCGCGCTAATCTCGAGAAGTTGATCTACGCATATTGCATCAAGCAGGGACAGGCTGCCCAGAAGAAGGGTGACTTGGCCGGCGCTGAGAAACTGTACAGCGAGGTTTTGGCCGTCTCTAACAAGACATACCAAGGCAACGCCCTCTATAGCTTGGGCGCGATGTTCTATGGCAATGGCGCCAAGATCCTGCAGGCCGCTACGCCGATAGCCACAACAGATCCCGACAAGTACAACGCTGAAAAAGCCAAGGCAAACGAGGATTTCAAGAAGGCTAAAGATTATTTGACTAAAGCGCTCGAGGTAAACCCGAACGACGCGAACTCAAAGAAAATCTTGGACGCGACAAACACGGTCTTGAACCAATAATCATTCAGAGATAAATGATATCCGGCGGGGCGATAGTTGATATCGTCCCGCCTTTTTTATTCCTCAAAAAGAGAGATAAACAAAAAACGGATTTCTCTTCGGAGAAAAACCGGATCCGGTCCGGACAAAACTCCAGTCCTCCTCGAACCAAACTCCAGTCCTTTCCGAACAAACTGGCCTCTTTTCAGAGAAAGGATCCAGACCCGCTTCTAACACGATCAAAATTTGGAGAAGTGATAGCGCTTGCCATCACCGGAAAGCCTCAACTCCTTCCCCGTGAGCGACTCGATCTCAAAATGCCGTTTGGCCGAATCCCAGTCTGTCAAGGGCAAAAAATCACGCACGCCCTCATAATCGAAAGTCAATTCCAAATCCAAAGAGTGCTCGTCATTCATTACCTTGTAGCCGTAGCACACTTGATACGTGTCGCTGGCCCTGTCATATATTTGATATTGGAAAAGGGAGGTCTGGAAATTATACCAAACCGTATCCACCGGTGTCACGACGCCATTTTCTTCCACCTCTTTCAGCAGCCACTTGCCTTCCAACTGCCGCTCCGGCTTATCGCACGAGGCCAGCAGGAACAGCGACACCAACAAAACCATTACTCGAACCATATTCTCCATATCTCTGATTAACACGGCCAAATATACGACAAAAAAGCGGATTACGCTCACGCCCGTCACGACGCCGGTTCCAAAAAATAAATTATATCCAAAAAAAATATCACGATTTTCTTGTTTCTTAGAAAAAAGTGTTACTTTTGCTCCCGTTAAACAAACAAACGAATAAAACAAAATGAATCGATTTAGCTTTACATATTACTTTTATTACTTTTACTTTAGCAAGGTAAGGGCAGGAGTTTGTATGTAAAGCATTGAGAATTCAAAAGTGAAATAATCAATTATAAGATATGAAGTCCTGCCGGTTTTGGTGGGACTTTTTTTTTAATAACAAGTCAGAGTAAAAAACATGAAAAAGAAAGTAGCGATTCAAGGTATAGCCGGTTCTTATCACGACATCGCGGCCCATAATTACTTTGAGGGCGAGGAGATCGAGATCATTCCCTGCAACACGTTCCGCGACGTGATCGCGACCATCAAGAAAGATCCTTCCGTTTTGGGATTGATGGCCATCGAGAACACCATCGCGGGCAGCCTGCTCCAGAATCATGAGCTTATCCGCGAGAGCGGACTCAACATCATCGGCGAGTACAAGCTCCGGATCTCACACTCGCTTGTCGCGCTTCCAGGCACGACCATCCACGACGTCACGGAGGTAAACTCTCACCCGATCGCCCTGATGCAATGCGGTGATTTCCTGGATACGATCCCACACGCCAAAATCGTCGAGAAAGAGGATACCGCCCTCAGCGCACGCTGGATTGCGGAAAACAAATTAAAAGGACACGCCGCCATCTGCGGAAAAATGGCCGCCCAGATCTATGGGCTTGAGGTCTTGGCAGAGGGCATCGAGACCAACAAACGGAATTTCACCCGCTTCCTCGCAATCGCGGACCGCTGGACGGCCGATGAGATCCTGAGAGGCGTTGACAGGGATAAATCGTCGCTCGTGTTCGCCCTGCCACACACGGCGGGAAGCCTCTCGAAAGTCTTGTCCGTTCTTTCTTTCTACGACATGAACCTCACGAAGATACAATCCCTTCCCATTATCGGGCGTGAGTGGGAATACCTCTTCTACATCGACTTGACATTCACGGATTTCCTCCGCTACAAGCAAGCACTCGAGGCGATCCGGCCACTGACAAAAGACTTAAAGATATTAGGAGAATACACAAATGGAAAGCAAAGCATGTAACATACAGCCCGCCAATCGGGTCAGCACCGTTCAGGAATACTATTTTTCCAAGAAGCTGAAAGAGGTCGCCGAGATGAACGCGGCCGGCAAGAACGTCATTAATCTGGGCATCGGCAGCCCGGACCTGCCACCTTCCGACGAGACAATCAACACCTTGTGCGAGCATGCCCGCCAAGCCAACGAGCATGGCTACCAACCATACGTCGGCATTCCGGAATTGCGCCAGGCGTTCGCGAACTGGTACAAGACCTGGTATCAGGTGGAACTGGATCCCAAGAGCGAGATCCAACCGCTGATCGGCTCCAAGGAGGGAATCCTTCACATCTCGCTCGCTTTCCTGAATCCGGGCGATGGCGTATTGGTGCCCAATCCAGGTTATCCGACCTACACGTCGGTCAGCAAGCTGGTCGAGGCCAAAATCATTCCGTATGAGCTGAAAGAGGGACTCGGCTGGCAGCCCGATTTCGAGGCCCTGGAGAAGATGGACCTGTCGGGCGTCAAGCTGATGTGGACCAATTATCCCAATATGCCGACCGGCGCCAATGCGAGCGTGGAGCTCTACCGGAAACTGGTCGATTTCGGACATCGTCACGGCATTATCATCTGCAACGACAATCCCTACAGCTTCATCCTCAACGAGCATCCGTTAAGTATCCTCTCCATTCCGGGCGCCAAGGATATCTGCATCGAGTTGAACTCAATGAGTAAGGCGCACAACATGCCCGGCTGGCGTATGGCCATGCTTGCCTCGAACGCGCAATTCGTGCAATGGGTCCTGAAGGTGAAGAGCAATATCGACTCCGGCCAGTTCAAGCCGATGCAATACGCCGCGGCGACGGCCTTGGGCGCGACCAAGGCATGGTACGACAAAATGAACGCCGTCTACCGGAGCCGCCGCGACCTGGCAGGACAGATCATGGAGGCCTTGGGCTGCACATACGACAAGAACCAGGTCGGCATGTTCCTTTGGGGACGCATCCCAGAGACGGCCGAGAGCTGCGAGGCGATCGCGGACAAGGTCCTTTACGAGGCCAACGTCTTCATCACGCCGGGATTCATCTTCGGCAGCAAAGGCGACCGTTTTATCCGCATCTCACTCTGCTGCAAGAACGAGACATTACAAGAAGCATTAAATAGAATAAAGAATAACATTAAATAGACAGAACATTATGGAAATGAAATTTGAATCCATTCTTTTACCAGGAATCGATCCTAAACGTCCGATCGTCATCGCCGGCCCCTGTAGCGCCGAGACGGAAGAGCAAGTGCTGGAAACAGCGAAAGGCTTAGCGGCCCGAGGTGTCAAAATCTTCCGTGCCGGCATTTGGAAACCCCGCACGAAACCAGGAGGCTTTGAGGGTATTGGCGCGATTGGCCTGCCTTGGCTGAAACGGGTAAAACAGGAAACAGGCATGTACGTCACGACCGAGGTCGCGAACCGTGATCATGTTTTCGAGGCCCTGAAGGCTGGAGTCGATATGTTGTGGATCGGCGCCCGCACGACGGTTAACCCATTCGCCGTGCAAGAGATCGCCGACGCCCTGAAAGGCGTTGATATCCCTGTTCTGGTCAAGAACCCGGTCAACCCTGACCTGGAGTTGTGGATCGGCGCTTTCCAACGCCTCTATGGCGCAGGCATCCACCGTTTGGCGGCTATCCACCGCGGTTTCAGCTCTTACGACAAGAAAATCTACCGCAACCTGCCTTTATGGCACATCCCGATCGAATTGCGCCGCCGCATGCCCGACCTGCCTATTTTCTGCGATCCCAGCCACATCGGAGGTAAGCGCGAGCTGGTCGCTCCCCTTTGCCAACAGGCAATGGACTTGAGTTTCGACGGCTTGATCGTCGAGTCGCACTGCAACCCGGACTGCGCATGGAGCGACGCCGCCCAGCAGATCACGCCCGACGTGCTCGACTACGTCTTGAATCTCCTGGTCATCCGTGACGCAAACCAGACCACCGAGAATCTCTCCGCCCTCCGTCGCCAGATCGACAACATCGACGAGCAGATCCTGGAGCTCCTGGCCAAACGAATGCGTATCTCTCGCGAGATCGGTATCTACAAGAAAGAGCACAACATGCCGATCCTGCAATCGCCACGCTACAGCGAGATCCTGGAGAACCGCTCGAACATGGGCGCCCAGATGGACCTGAGCACCGATTTCGTCAAGGAGATGCTCAAGGAGATCCACGAGGAATCGGTTCGCCAGCAGATGATTATCATGAACGAGGAAGAGAACAAATAAAACACGTAAGAAAATGAAAATCCTGATACTTGGAGCGGGCAAGATGGGTTCCTTCTTTACCGACCTGCTCAGTTTTGACCATGAGGTGGCCGTCCTGGAAAAGGACCCCAAACGGATGCGTTTCATATACAACGCGCTGCGCCTCCAACATCCGGAGGAGGTGGCCGACTTCGCGCCCGAGCTGGTGATTAACTGCGTCACTTTGAGTTATACAATAGAGGCGTTTAAGAGCATCATGCCCTATCTACAGCCCTATTGTATCATCTCGGACATCGCCTCCGTCAAAACTCACCTGAAGGAGTTTTACGAGACTTGCGGTTTTCCCTATGTCTCCACGCACCCGATGTTCGGCCCGACATTCGCCAATCTCGGCCAACTGGAGAAGGAGAACACCATCATCATCTCGGAAGGCGATCATTTGGGCAAGATCTTCTTCAAGGACATCTATTCCAGCTTGCGACTGCATATCTGCGAATACACATTCGAGGAACACGACAAGGTTGTCGCCTATTCGCTGGGTATTCCATTCGCATCGACCATGGTCTTCGCCGCCACAATGAAGCACCAGGACGCGCCTGGTACTACCTTCAAGCGCCACATGAAGATCGCCCGTGGCCTGTTGTCGGAAGATGACTATCTCTTGACGGAGATTCTCTTCAACCCTCGCACGCCGCATCAGATCGCACGCATCCAGGAGGAGTTGGACATCTTGCAGGAGATCATCAAGAACAAGGACTCCGCCCGCATGAAGGAGTACCTGACCAAGATCCGGAAGAATATCGAATGATTCTTTTCTCCCATAATTTTATGGTCAAGACGGCGCCAAGGCGAATCACGCTTTTGGTGCCGTCTCTTTTTTTCGTTACTTCGCGACCGAATGATGAGACGAATCCATAAATATATCGGATTGCCTATTGCCGCGTTTACCTTGTGGATGACGGCCAGCGGCATCGTATTGAACCATCGGGAATGGTTCAGCACGATCGAGGTCAGCCGCCATTGGCTGCCGGACGACTACCAATATCGGAACTGGAACCGGGGATTTATCAAGGGTGCTCTGCGGCCCGATCATTCACGGACATTGTTCTATGGCAACGAGGGCATTTGGGAAAGTCGCCCAGGAGAACCATTGGTCGAGCAGACAGAAGGGCTGCTGCCCGGAGCGGACCAACGCCGGATCCATCGCCTTGTCCAGGCGCCCGACAGCCTGATATATGCGGCTTCCTCTTTCCATCTATACCGGCTCGACCCACGACAGGAAAAACAGATCTGGGAAAGAGTCGTCCTGCCGGCCCACGAGGGGCTGATCACGGACTTGGAACACCAAGGCGATACGCTGGTTGTCCTGACCCGTTCCGGCTATCTCATGGCCGACATGAGCGAACGGCCCATCCGCTTCCAGTATGCGACATTGCCGGACAGTCCGGATCTCCCGGCCCATCGCTCCCTGTTCGAGACCTTTTGGGAGCTTCACAGCGGCGATCTTTTCGGACTGGCCGGGCGATTAACGGTCGATGGCCTTGGCCTGCTCCTCTCCTTTATCGGCATCAGCGGTTTCCTGATTTGGGGCTACAAGAAGCTGATCCGCTCGCGCAAGCGAAACGGCAAACGGCCGAGTCTTCCCCTGGCCCAGCAATTCGGGTGGCAATACCGCCAACACAACCTTTTCGGGAAACGGCTGCTCATCCCGCTGCTCATCCTAACTTTCACCGGCGCCTGCTTGCGCCCGCCCTTGCTGATCCTGTTATCGAAAGTCAGGACCTCACCCGTTCCATTCACGACAATGGATAGTGATAACCCATGGCACGAACGGCTCAGGAGCATACGATACGATCGCCAAGAACAAGCCTGGCTCCTTTATACCTCGGAAGGCTTCTTCACGGCCCCGACGCTCACGACGCCTGCCCGGAAGATTCCTCTGGTGCCACCTGCCAGCATCATGGGAATAAACGTGTTGGAGCCACTCGAAGACGGACAATGGCTGGTCGGCTCATTCAGCGGCCTGTTCCAATGGGACCGTGAACGTGGCGACGTGACCGACCTCTATACCGGCAAAGCGCCTCTTCCCCGCAAGATCCCCATTAGCGAACAGATGATCTCGGGTGCGGCACTCGACGACGAATGGATCCTATTCGACTACAACAAAGGGGCGACTAGCCTCCAAGGAACCACTCGCTTCCCGGATATGCCCGATCGGCTGGCGGATCGCCCGATGGCCTTATGGAACCTCGCCCTCGAGATGCACACGGGACGCTATTTCACCTGCCTGGGCGACTGGAGCCTGATCTATCCCTTCCTGCTGGGCGCTTGCCTCTTCGCCGTGTTGCTTTCCGGCTGGAAGATCCGCAAAAAATGAGATTTCCCCACGAAGTCTCCAGCACTTTCGATATCTCATCCCAATAAATAATGTACTTTTGTAAGAACAAGAGAACGGGCCACGCATGGCCCATAATCCTAATCAAGCATTGAGTATATGAAAATAGGTATTATAACGTGAGTTCGATGAATTTAGAATAAGGCAAGCTGTGTATCCAATGTGCGTTGTACATGGATGCAAGGCTTTTTAGGGAACACGCAATAAGCGGCAATTGCCCCAAGCATGTTTACTATGAAATTCTCAAAACTCCTGTGCCTTGAATGCTCCACTTGTGCGATGTTTTTCAATTCGTCATTCACGGTTTCAATTATAGCCCTCTTTCTGAGAAGAAGCTTGTCGGAGACACTCATCAACGCACCTTTCATGTTGCTTTTCAATTTTGTGATAAGTTGTATGCCATCGACAAAGAGCCTTTGGAAGAGATTCTTTCCGATATAGCCTTTGTCACCGACGAGCTTTCCGTAAATGAATTCAACAAAAGCCTTGTACTCAAGCGGTTTGCGGTCATCTACGTCACCTGGAGTTATCATGAAATTCAGAATCTCGCCCTTCTCGTTGCAAATCAAGTGCAGTTTGAAGCCAAAGAACCATCCCATGGAACATTTGCCTCTTTGCGCAATGCCCTTGAATACTTTGTGGATATGTATCCATAAGTGGTTGAAAGATTTTAACGACTTATTATTCAATGAATTACTTGCATATT
>CHCFR05602__coassemble_571_pt1 | contig 20028 bp, 14 predicted proteins | sample CHCFR05602__metabat2_low_PE_046 | metagenome-assembled genome bin CHCFR05602 | reverse complement strand
GAACCCCACAAATGACCTTCAACATTGCCTGGTCGAAATCGCCCAAATAATGATATTTCAAGTCCTTGTTATCCACCAAATCCCATTGACGGCGGGCATACTTATAAGACCAACCATTTCCTTCACGCGGGAAATCAATCCACTCCGGATGCCCGAACTCATTTCCCATAAAGTTCAAGTAACCGCCATTAATCGTGGAAGCTGTCACAAGGCGGATCATCTTATGTAAAGCAATACCACGCTCAACCATGAAATTATGGTCATCCTTCTGCATGTGCCAATACATATCAGCATCAATCAGACGGAAAATAATGGTCTTGTCACCTACCAAAGCCTGGTCATGGCTCTCCGCATAACTGATAGTTTTCTCATCCGCACGTCTATTGGTTGTCTCCCACCAAATCTCGGATGGATGCCAATCCTCATCCTTTTTCTCCTTAATAGTCTTAATCCAAAAGTCCGGAATATTCATGGCCATACGATAATCAAAGCCATAACCACCATCCTCTATCTTGGCAGCCAAACCAGGCATACCACTTACCTCCTCCGCGATCGTAATCGCATTCGGGTTAACCTCATGGATCAATTTATTCGCCAATGTCAAATAGGCAATCGCGTCGCCATCCTGATGACCATTGAAATAATCGCCATAATTACAGAATGCCTCACCTAAACCATGGCTGTAATAAAGCATGGAAGTCACACCATCGAAACGGAAACCATCGAATTTATACTCCTCCAACCAGAACTTGCAATTTGACAGCAGGAAATGAAGGACCTCGTTCTTACCATAATCAAAGCACAAAGAATCCCAAGCCGGATGCTCCCGTCGATCTCCCTGATGGAAATATTGGGAATAGGAACCATCAAAACGACCTAATCCCTCTATCTCGTTCTTCACCGCATGACTATGGACAATATCCATAATCACCGATATACCTAAACCATGAGCCTCATCAATCAAGCGTTTCAAATCCTCGGGTGTACCAAAACGGGAAGAGGCAGCGAAAAAGCTACTGACATGATAACCAAATGAGCCATAATAAGGATGCTCCTGAATCGCCATAACCTGTATAGCGTTATAACCATCCTTCGCCACACGGGGCAACACGTTCTGCCGGAACTCATCATAGGAACCAACTTTCTCCTCATTCGTTCCCATACCAATATGGCATTCATAAATCAAAAGGGGAGATTTTTTCGGCTTGAATTTCCGGTTCTTAAATTTATATGGGACCTCTGGATTCCATACCTGGGCACTAAAGATCTTTGTTTCCGGATCTTGAACAACCCGACGTATCCATGCCGGAATACGCTCGCCAGAACCACCATCCCACTCAACCAGCAACTTGAACAAGTCACCATGACACAAAAGCTTTTCGGCCAAAGATATTTCCCAAACACCATTCGCTTTCTTTTTCAGCTTATATTTTTCATTCTTTTGCCAATCGTTGAACGTACCGATCAGATAAATAGCTGTGGCGTTGGGGGCCCATTCCCTGAATATCCAACCTTTTGCCGTTTTATGTAATCCGAAATAAAGATATCCGGACGCCATTTCAGACAAGGTTTGCTTACCGTTATTCGTCAGGCTTTTCTCCTTATCAATAACATATTGATAACGACCTTCAATAGCCGACTCATAGGGGGCTAGCCAAGGATCATTCTTAATCAAATTTAGAGACTCCATGATTAATATATAATTGGTTATTCAGCAAAGATATAAATAAAAAACCAAATTCCTGTAACCAAACCCATACAATTCTTAAATTCAAGAAAGAGGCAATCAGATAACAAAGTATCGAAAGTAAAAAAGGGATATTAAAAGAGAATAAAAAGCCTTTGATTTTACGAACAAGATTTTTTATATTCGCGTTAAACGAGAGAGGAAATGAGCAAAAATATCAAAAGTGTCGCCTTTTATGTGACAATAATCCTTGTTTTCGGTTCGTTGATGTATCTTGTCGCCAAAGAGGGTGAGAGCCAGCAAATCACGAACGCGATATCCTCGTCTTATGATTCCCCAAAGAATCTAAGCGAAGGTTTCGTGCTTTTTCGTGGCCTGTTGCTTGAGAACATAAAATCTTCGCTTGGTATTCTTCTTCTGCAAATCATCGCCATATTGGTCACATGCCGCATCTTTGGTTGGCTTTTCAAAAAAATCGGCCAGCCAACGGTTATTGGAGAGATACTGGCAGGAATTGTCCTCGGCCCATCTGTCTTGGGTAATATTTCTCCAGAGGCATCCGCCTTCCTGTTCCCTATTGAGTCATTGGGAAACATCACGATATTGAGCCAGTTCGGATTGATACTGTTCATGTTCGCCATTGGAATGGAACTGAACCTCACTGAAATCCGGCAAAAGTTGAATGAGACGATCCTGATTAGTCACACCAGCACAATCGTCCCCTTCTTTTTTGGAATGCTCACGGCCTATTTTGTTTATGAAAAATATGCGGATAAAAGCATACCGTTCCTTTCTTTCGCTCTCTTTATTGGAATCGCGATGAGCATCACCGCTTTTCCTGTCTTAGCGAGAATTATTCAAGAGAAAGGTCTCACCAAAACTCACTTAGGAGTTATTACCTTAGCGAGCGCGGCGAATGGAGATATAACGGCATGGTGTCTTTTGGCTGTAGTCATAGCGATCGCACAGGCCGGAACCATGCTTAGCGCGGTTTACAACATTGTTTTCTCGATCCTGTATATTGTTATCATGTTCCTGGCCATCCGTCCTTTCCTTCGTATGGTCGGACAAATATACCACAATAAGGAGGTTATCGATAAGGGAATTGTCGCTTTCATCCTTTTACTGCTCGTCATCTCATCCTATTTTACCGAGATTCTTGGACTACACGCTTTATTTGGAGCCTTCATCGCGGGAGTTGTCATGCCTGAGAATATCAAGTTCCGGAAAATCATGACAGAGAAAGTTGAGGATGTCTCATTGGCCTTGTTCTTACCATTGTTCTTCGCGTCAACCGGATTACGTACGGAGATCGGATTAATCGATAGCTCTGAGCAATGGATCTTATGTACCATTTTCATATTGGTCGCTATCGTTGGTAAATTTGGTGGCGCCATGTTCTCCGCTCGTTTTGTCGGGGAAAGCTGGAAAGACAGTCTTTACATCGGCGCTTTGATGAACACACGGGGATTGATGGAATTGGTAGTCTTGACCATAGGTTATGAGATGGGAATACTTACGCCCTCCGTTTTCGTCATGCTGGTCATCATGACCCTCGTAACAACGTTCATGACGACACCTCTTGTCTCCTTCATCAAGTTCTGCTACAAGACGCACGACAAGATTATCGAGCAAAAACGCAAGAAAAACGAGATGGGCCTCTTCAAGGTATTGCTGTCGTTCGGGCGTGCGGGCAATGGCCAGATCATGCTCGACGTGGCTTATCAAATGTTTGCCCAAGGGAAAAACAAGTTGGATCTGACAGCCTTGCACTTAACTGTCGGCTCGGATGTCAATCCCTTGCATACGGACAATTTCGAGGAGGTCAGTTTTGGCCCGATCCTTTATGGCGCCAAAAAACTGGGACTGCAAATCCATACCCGCTATGAGATATCAGACAATGCCGGATTAGATATCTGTAACATTGTCAATAACGAAGGATTTGATTTCTTGCTTGTCGGAGCGGGCATCTCCCTGAGTAATACGCCGGATGATATCGCGGCGAACCGATACCGCACCTCTTTCTACAACCGTTTCCTGAAGCGGTTCAAAGCGCCCGAGTCTTGGTTCTACCCCGGTTCCTTATTAAAGGATAAGACCAAGTTATTCATCGAACAGACACAATGTCCTGTCGGCGTGTTTGTCAACCGCAATTTCGTGAAAGCGACCAATGCCATCGTCATTATCAACTCAGCGGACGACCTGTTCCTGATCGATTACGCTAAAACCTTGCTCCGGACAACTTGTGGCAAGGCTACTTTCCTTAATTTATACAATGGGAACAATGAGGAAAGTGAGCAGATCAAAACTGCCCTGTCTGAAGCTAACGAGACGACCAATGGCCTGCTCGTGAGTCCGGAAAAGAAATTGACCGCCCATTTGTTCAACGACTTCAACTTCATGTTGATCAGCTACAAGAGCTGGAATACGCTCTCCGAACAAAAGGTCTCTGCCCTGCAGTCAATGCCGTCAACCCTTATCCTCAGCAACAATCACCGCCAGGTGGAGAAAGAGGCAACCAAGGGCTGATTCTTTTCATATTTTTCATCAACGCATGGATATGTAGGGAATATCACGTAAATTCGCGCCGTTAAAGTAACTGGTATGAATTGGTTGTTGGAGACAATAACGGAACCGTCCATGATCCAGGCGGTCCTCATCCTCTCGGTCGTATCCGCTGTAGGTGTCTATTTAGGAAAAATCAAATTCTTCGGCGTCTCCTTGGGCGTCACATTCGTTTTTTTCGCCGGAATCCTGGCCGGCCATTTAGGGATCGAGGTTAACAAGGACATGCTGAACTTCGCCCAGAACTTCGGGTTGATTTTATTCGTATATGCTTTGGGACTTCAAGTTGGTCCTGGCTTCTTCTCCTCACTGAAAAAAGGAGGCGTTGAGCTGAACATGATGGGACTGGCTGTTATTGTCATAGGTATCCTTTGCACACTCATTTTCCATTGGACAAGCGGAATCTCCATCCCGACGATGGTAGGATTACTCTCTGGCGCCGTAACCAATACACCCGCTCTTGGTGCCGCCCAACAGGCGCTGATCCAGATGCGTCCCGGCGAGACAAAGGCGGTTACCGACATGGCCTTGGCCTGCGCTGTCACCTATCCATTGGGAGTCGTGGGTGTTATCCTGGCGATCATCGTCTTACGGGCAATGTTCGCCAAAAAGACGGAGAACAACCATAAGGAACAAGATTCCACCACGTTCGTGGCTGAGTTCCAGGTTCTCAATCCCTCAATCTACAACAAGAGCATCCAAGAGGTTATGCGCCTCACCGAGAAACATTTCGTTATCTCACGAGTATGGCATGAGGGCAAAGTCTGCATCCCAACATCCGAGACCCTGCTTCGCGAAAAGGATCACCTGCTGGTCATCTCCATCAAGTCGGATGTCGAATATATCAAGACCCTGTTCGGCGAACAGGAGAACAAGGACTGGAATAAGAAGGATATCGACTGGAACGCGATCGACAGTCAATTGATATCAAGACGTATCGTCGTCACGCGCGACCGGATCAACGGTGTCAAGCTGGGCTCCCTTCGTCTCCGCAATCTTTACGGAATCAATATCACACGAGTAAACCGTGCGGGCATCGACCTGCTGGCCTCCAAAAATCTTCGCCTGCAGATTGGCGACCGGTTGACGATCGTTGGCGAGGCGAACTCGGTGAATAATGTCGGCAAGATATTGGGCAATGAGATGAAGCGACTTGACAACCCAAACCTGCTGGCCATCTTTGTCGGACTGACGCTTGGTGTCCTGATCGGGGCGATCCCAATCTTCCTGCCGGGCATGGACACGCCGATCAAGCTGGGCGTCGCTGGCGGTCCGATCATTGTCGGCATCCTGATGGGCGCGTTTGGCCCCCGGATTCACCTCACCACCTATACGACCCAAAGCGCGAATTTGATGATGCGCCAATTCGGTATCGTTATTTACCTGGCGGGATTGGGCATCGATTCCGGGGCGCATTTCTTCGAAACGGTCTTCCGGGCCGAGGGCTTGATGTGGATTGGCGTCGGCTTCCTGCTGACAATCATTCCCGTACTTATTGTTGGAATCACCGCGTCGCGATTCTTCAAGCTGGATTACGCGCACAACGTCGGTATGCTCTGTGGCAGTATGGCCAACCCGATGGCGCTAAACTACGCGAACACGACCGTCGAGGGCGACGAACCTTCCGTCTCATACGCGACCGTCTATCCTCTCTCCATGTTTATTCGTGTCATCTCGGCCCAACTGCTCATTTCTTTCTTCTGCTGAGCCGGACATTAGATCATCTTCGTGCGAAGATGATCTGTCTACCCGAATAACAGATCCGATTCATACGGTGGAGATCTGTCTACATGAAAAACAGATCTCCTTCATACATAGAAGATCCGTCCAAGCTAAAAACAGATCCAATTCGTACGGGGATGATCTGTTTACACGAAAAACAGATCTTCTCCGTACGGATATAACACGTCGCCTGAAATCATAGAACAACTTCCGACATTCCCGATGTTTCCAAGGCACCGCGACCTTTCCCACAATCCTTCCGCTAATAAAAAGGCAACCAACAGGCAAAAACAGAATAAATTCCTTATCTTCGCGACACATAAAGAAACGAAAAGACACACATTTATATTCAATTTCAAAATGAATGAAACTATTCTCAGCGGCCTGCTGAACCTATTCGCCATTTTCGCCTCGCTGGCAAAAATAGAGAGACGAAAAGCCCAGCAAGCGGTCAACACTTATCTTACCAGCCATTTCGGTATCCAATCCAACCAAACTTACATCGACCTGTTCAACGAGGCGCAAAGCATGTACGACGATCCCGATTTCATTATCGACAAGGAACAGGTGATCATCAATGTGTGCGCCCAACTGAAGGTAAAGCTCGTCGCGGAGGAACAAATCCTTCTCCTGTTGCGTTTCATGGAATTCGCCCATGGCAATAGCGAGGGACTGCAACAAAACATCAAGATCTTCCATGAGATCGCGGAGATCTTTGGCATCCAACCCGAGAGTTTTGACTGTCTTGTCGACTTCGTTGTCGGCAAGGAGCATCCGAATATCCTATTTATCGACGCGGACAAGGAAAACAAAGGCCAACACGCCAACCACATCTATCGGGAGTGGCTGTCAGGCGAGATCCGTGTCCTGAATCTTGAGAAATACGACAAACTGCTCTTCTCACACCACGGAGAGGGCGTTGTCTACATGAATAATATCCCTGTTTGCGCCGATACGTTTTACGCCTGGCAACGAAGCGGCGTCATCAAGGGTAAACGCTTCTCGCCCATCTATTTCAGTGACGTGATGGAGGTCTTCAACAAGGACGAGAAACGGCCGCGAGTCTATCTCACGGGACGCGACATCGACTTCCATTTCGACAATAGCGAGAATGGCCTGCATAACTTCTCGTTCAACCTCGAATCCGGTCAATTGGTCGCCATCATGGGCGGTAGCGGCGTAGGAAAATCAACCCTGCTCAGCATCCTGAACGGGAACATCACCCCGCAAAAGGGAGCCATACTGGTGAACGGCATTCCCCTGAGCGATCCGGATTGCAAACGGCAGATCGGTTTTGTCCCGCAAGACGACCTCCTGATCGAGGAGTTGACCGTCTTCCAGAATCTCTGGTACACGGCCCGCTTCTGCTTCGCCGACCAAAGCGACGAAGCCATCGAGCAGAAGGTAAACGCGATCCTCGAGGATCTCGACCTGCTCAAGATCAAGGACCTGCCCGTCGGGTCACCCATCCGGAAGACCATCAGTGGCGGACAGCGCAAGCGGCTTAACATCGCCCTCGAGCTGATCCGTGAGCCGGGCATCCTCTACCTCGACGAACCAACATCCGGTCTCTCATCAAGCGACTCGGAAAAGGTGATCATCCTCCTCAAGGAGCAAACGCATCGCGGCAAGCTGGTCATCGTTAACATCCACCAGCCCTCGTCCGAGATTTACAAACTGTTCGACCGGCTCTGGCTGCTCGATACCGGCGGTTATCCCATCTACGACGGCAACCCGATCGAGGCAATCACCTACTTCAAGCGGATCGCCAACTTCGCCGACCAGGACATCAGTGTCTGCGAAACCTGCGGCAACGTCAATCCGGAGTTGATCCTCAACATCATCGACGCCAAAAAGATCGACGACTCAGGCAACCAGACCAATATCCGTAAGCTTACCGCCAAAGAATGGCACGAGCTTTACCTCTCCTCCCGGCCGGAAATGAGTCCTGTCGAGCGCAAGGAGTTGCCGCCCAACACGCAAAAGAAACCATCCGCCTGGCAACAGTTCCGGATCTTCCTCGAGCGCAATATCAAGACAAAGATCACCAACCGGCAATATCTCGGCATCGCTCTTCTCGAGACCCCGATCCTGGCGTTGATCGTCGCTCTCCTGACACGTTACGCCCCCGACGGCGAGTACAGCCTGCTCGAGAACAAGAACCTGCTCTCGTACATTTTCATGGCCGTTATCGTGGCGACCTTCACCGGACTGAGCATCAGCGCCGAGGAGATCATCAAGGATCGTGCCCTGCTCAAACGCGAGCGTTTCCTGCAACTGAGCCGGTCCAGCTACCTGCTCTCGAAGATGTTCTACTTGCTGGTCATCTCCGGATTGCAAAGCCTCCTCTTCATCGCGGTCGGCAACAGCCTCATGGGAATTGGCGGCGAGATGTTCATGACCTGGTGGCTGATCCTGTGGGCAACCTCTTTCCTGGCGAACCTGACAGGCCTGTTGCTCTCCCAGACACTCAATTCCATCGTAGCGATCTATATCTCCATCCCCTTGCTGCTCATCCCGCAAATCCTTCTTTGCGGTGTCGTTGTCAAGTTTGATGACCTGAGCCAACAGGCCTCACGCGAGAATGTCGTCCCGTTAATTGGCGAGCTCATCCCCTCACGCTGGGCATTTGAGGCTCTCGCCACCGAGCAATTCAAGAACAACGCCTACAACCAGTACTTCTTCCCCATCGAACGGGAAAAATTCCTGGCGCAATATTACCAAAACATCCATGTCAAGGAGGTCGAGGGATTGGTCAATAGCCTCAACCTCGAGAACGAGGACAAGAAAAGCCTGACCCGCACGATCCTCAACGAGCTGGATGTCCTGGGAAAGGCGGCACGCATTGAGCCTTTCGATCCGGGCAAGGAGGATTACGAGAGCTATCTCCGGAAAGCGGAAAACGCCCTGAAACAGCGGGCAGACAATTTCACGGCTCTCCTGACGAAGCGCACCAACGAGCTTATCCAGGCACACAGCTCGGAATGGCTAACCGAATTAAAGAAAAACCATCACAACACCTTCCTTCAGGATCAGGTACTTAATAACGGAAGCTTACGCTTCTGTGTCGTTGGCAAAGACCGGATCTACCCCAAGATCGGGCAGATCTATCTCCGCCCCGACCGTAATACCGGACAGGCACCATTCTACAGTGGCGAGAAAAAGGTGGCAGGCTTGACCTTCACTACATTTTCATTTAATTTATTCGTATTAGGAATCTTTGCCATTTTAGTAATTATATTTATCTTCGCAGAAATTCCGGGAAAATACATTAATAAGAATCAATAATAACAAAATAGACAATTAATTTAAAACAAGAAGAAAATGAAAAGAAGTTTTGTAAGCTTACTGACTATCGCGGCAATTTCGATGAGCTTGATCTCATGCAATAACGCGAAAAAGGAGAACGCGACTCCAGAGCAACAAATGGAGCAGGAAGCGGTAATCGCGGGCGAGGTATCCAAAAACTTGCTGACCGCTGAATTGAAAGACGAGGTAACCCGTTTCTTGAAAGACATGCCAGATTCTGACTTGCCTTATAAATTATCTACCGGTGAGGTTGAGATCTCAGTCGCTAACACCGATTTCATGCTGCCGACCAGCAAGGCTAACGAATTGAATACACCCGCCCAGAAGGCACGTGCCTGCGGTATCTATTTCGCTGATCTTAACATGCTGAAGGCTATGAAAAAGCCGACAACAGAGGTTGAGAGCGCCATCCTGAAACTGACTACAGACCTGAACATCCCGTTCGCTGTCGAGATCATGAAAGAGTCAGCGCCCGCTAACGCTAGCCAAGAGGAGCTGAACAAGTTCTTGAAAGATCAGGAGGATAAATTGATCGACGCTATGGCACAGAACGACAAGATCGATGTCCAGATGGAGTTGCTCGGTGGTATGGCTGTTGAGTATGCTTACATCTATGGCAATCCGGGCTTGGTAGTCAAGGGCGACGCCGTATCAGCAGGATTGAGCGACAATATGACGAAGCGTCTTGACATCCTTCAGGAGATCACAGCCGACCTGGCAAAATATTATCCTGACATGCAAGTGCTCGGCGAGACAATCGCTCCGTTGAAAGATATGGTTGTTTCTGTCAACGAGGCACGTGCTTCTAAAGACAAGATCGGCGCTATGCGCGACACTTTGCTGAAATAAAAGAAGAATCGACTTTAACGATAAAAAGGGACGTACAGTATTTGTACGTCCCTTTTCTTTTCCATCCCTGTCTACTCACGCATGCGAATCTCTTTCCAGTACTATGCGGAAAGTACTGCAGTTTGATGCCGAAAGTACTCCAATACTTTCCCGGAAGTACTGGAGTACCGACCGTATAGTACTGGCATAATAACCGAACTTGTTCACCAATAAGTCCTCTCCTCGTAAGCATCGAACCGGTACTCCGCATCCACTCCAACCTCACGCAAGACAGACAGGATAGCGGCCTGCTCCTCCGGAGGAAGCGGACGTTGTCCCCTACGACGCTCAAAATAGGCATTACGCCCAAACAGGGCGATCAATTTTGTCATGAAACGATCATATTGCTTAGGAAACATCCGCTCCTGGAAATTTACGAATCCACGGGCAAAAACAACCGGAGTGGAATCACGGAAATAGGCGCAACGCTCATCCTGGCTACAACATTGGGGTTTAATCAAGCGTAAGAAAACGGTTTTCTCATCATCGATTAACAAGGAATAAGCAATTTGGCGTAAACAAACCGAAGCTCTCGGGCAATCGGAACATTGGCAAACGGCATAACCGGCCGGCACGGTTTCTTTTAAAAATTTTTTCATAATTGCATGTTAAGCCTTTCCAGACACCGATCCTGCCCATCCCTACGAACAACAAGACTCCAACTATTTGGCGTTCAATCGAACCGAAAGGGAACCGTATAGACTGAGGCGATGCGGCCCTATCGATATCGGAAAAAGATTGTTATTATTTTTTTAATATGATTAATACAAATATAGGAATTTATCAGGAGAATAAAAAGCGGAAAGGCCATTATAATGATCAAGTAACGCATAAAAAACACTGAGCCCCGAATAACCGGAATGGTTATTCGGGGCTCGGCATGAATAATAAACATTAGTTCCGGCTCAGGATCTCGCTCAACCGATCCGGTGTCACGTCGCACGCGATAACCGTGCCCTCACCGTCAATCAAGAAATTCCTCAACCCGCGATCCAATCGATATTTCTTGAATATCTCAGAATCCTCACCCAAATTCTCGTGAAACTGATAAGCCTCATCCAATCGGTCGATCTTGACCGTCTCGGAAAAAATAGACTCCTTCTTGTCCAAGGAGATGGAACACAATACGATCTTACTTGAATCCATCTTACTGATAGCGTTCGCCATTCTGACATTGTCAGCCCTCGACTCAGCGTCGTAGGCAGCCCAGAAATTCACCAGGACATAACGCCCGCTTGAATTAGGAAAACCGGCATCCGGCCTGTTCTCCAAAAACTCTATTCTCGGTGCCTTATCGCCCGGGTTAACGCCCTCAACAGATTTCGTCCGTTTGGATCCTGCCGCAAGCCCCAAAAACGCTAAAGCCAAGAGAACATAAGCTTTTACTCGCATAATGATTAATTTATGTTCAACATAATCGGGATCCCCTTCACCAAGAAGAGTGATACCGACCCCTGATTTTCAGGATAAATACGGCACATCCTTTTTCTCATAAAAGGGCGATATCCGTATTCGCGATGGCAAATATAGGACTAAAAGCTTTTTCCGGACAAATTATTTATCAATTTTCTGAACAAAAGCAAGCTTTTTTATATGTTTAAACGCATGATTTAATAAAATCTCACATGTTATATAACATATCCTTGACTTAAATCAAGGCTTATCCGGGAAGGTCAAGAACTTATTCATAAGGAAATTCACGAGTCCGTAAAGGAAAAGACCCAGGAACTGGGACAAATACTCATCCTGGTGAAAACACTCCACCATCAAAACCAAGAATATGAATTGGGTCAGATAAGCGCAACCGAAAGCGACCAGGAACAGGACAATCTCCTTGAACCGGATATTCCCCTTACTGGCAAAAACCCAATACTTACTCCAAAAGAAATTATTGACCAACGCGGCGATATATCCCACCAGGTTGGACAGTATGTAATTGACATGAAACAGATCCATCAAGATCCATACGGCCAATGCCACGATTAAGGCATTAGATGTACCAACAATGATAAAACGAAAAACACGTACGGACTCTTTCATCTGGACATTTGTCATTTAGTGGGCAAAAGTAAATGATAATTTCCATATTTCAGCAAAGATAAAAGAAAAATAACACATAATGCCCACCCGTCATAACAGGGTAACCTTGGGAGAAAAAAATCGCCACAAGCCTTAATTGACTTGTGGCGAACAATTAATTATATACAAATGACCTATCAAGCGACAGGAATCGTTCCACCAATCAGGATAACAACCAACAGCGCCAAGATCGCATACAACTCAGGGAATACGGCCATCACCATCGTCGCACCAAAGACATTATGACCAGCGCCTACTCCAGCGATACCATTCGCGCAGACCTGAGCCTGACGGATAGCGGAGAAGAAACCGGCGAAGCCCAATACCAAACCGGCGCCAAACACAGCCGTAGCTGCCAGCATGGAAATACCCTCAACCAAAAATTTCTGCATCATGAAGTAACCTACGAAGCCATAAAGACCCTGTGAAGAAGGCAAGGCGCTGAGCGCGATATACGTACCCAAAGCGTCGGGATTCTTCTTCATCGCCCCTACTACGGCATTACCTGCGATTGTTACTCCATAACTACTTCCGATGAAAGTCAAACCTGTCATCACTGCGATACCTACATAAGCTAATAAAATCGGTTCCATAATAATAAATGTGTGTTTTTAAATTATTTATTCTATTATTTTTCTGTTATAAATCCTGTTATATTTTTCGGAAAGGATCATACGCCTTACCGCCACCCTCAAACTCCGCGTTCTTGTAATACTCGACGAAGATCAGACGTAAAGGGTGCACCAAGGAGCTGATCGTACACAAGGCAATATTAATCGCATGTCCCAACAAGAGGATAAGCAATATACAAATTACCCGCAAGACCACGTTCATTCCCTCTGTCATCGTGATAGCCAACGTATTGAAAACACCGCCCAGGATTGATCCTGTCAAGCCGATCGCGAACAAACGGATATACGACAACGTATCACCCAAAAGTCCCGAGGCCATATTATAGGTGTTCCAAAGTCCCGTACCAAAATTGAGGAAGATGTTCTTCCCCGGCGAATTGTAGAGGAACGCCACCACCAAGCCCAAACCAGCGATTCCGAAACAAGCGTTCACGACAGCCGTCGGTAATTTAAGGTCGAGCATCGGCAAACCTAAAGCGACCGCCAAAGAGACAATCACGAAAACCCACGCGAAAGGAGCGATACAGTATTTCGTACCCTTCTGCAGTTTCGTCTTATAAGCGGCGACGCACTTACCAAAAATGATCTGTACCAAACCGATCACGATCGAGAAGGTCATCAGGTTATCGCTGGTCACGAAATAATCTTTTACTTTCGCCATAGCAGGCACCTCTGCCAACGCGACACCAAAGACAGATCCTGAACAAAGACCGACCAAGACCGCCGCCAATCCCAAATACTGGAAAAGGGACAAATAGGGACGAAAATCAGGATTGACCTTCGATTTCAACAAGGTACAAGCCAAGACTACCAACAAACCATAGCCACCATCACCAAAGCACAAGCCAAAGAACAGCATAAAGAACGGGGCGAACAGGGGCGTCGGGTCCAACTCTCCGTAATTTGGCAATGAGAACATCTTGGTAATCGGTTCATACAACCGGCTGAAACTGTTATTCCTCAATTTGATAGGCACCTTATCGTCTTCCTCGATCTCGAGCCGTTGGAAATAATATCCAGACTTCGAGAGAGCCTCCTCAAGCGCTTGAGCGTTTTCGGTCGGTACCCATCCCTCAAGGAACATCAACTTGTCATCCGCCAAATGGGAAGTTTGCGCTACAACATTATTGTAGTTAAACTCGTTGGTCAACCAACGGTCGAACGCTTCCAGCTCACCAAACTGAGATACCGCATATTGTCGGATCTCCTCATTCGCCGCTTTGATATCAGCCTCGACCGCCTTCAGGCTTTCCCTCAATTGAATCAAGTCCATTGAAGGCATCTTGGGACGATCGGCCTCAATATCAATAACTGTACCCACCTTCGTGATTGTCACGAAATAGGTAACAGATTGGTAATTGTTCACCAAAGTCGCATTATAAGTCTCACCCCATTTCGGCTCATACTTAGAGGTCGGGCAAGTAAAGAAGTTCAACTCATATCCAGCCTCACGCAAACGTGCGATATCCGCATACGAGAACTCTCCCCAAATCTCCATATAGGCGATCTCTTTTTCCAAAGATTGCCGCCGAGCGTTCAATTGCGTACGGTTCTCATAAGCCGCCTCAATACGATCAAGCAAGGCGATACCCTTCTCCTTGTCCATTCCAGGCACTTCCGACGGAACATCCAAAACGCCCGATGCCGAACGTACGCTAGCCAACTCATGCTTCAAAACGCTTACCCGCTTCCGTAAGGCAACCAATGAGCGCAACAACTCATTGTCGACAATCGAGGATGTCTCCTTCACATGGACGACTCCTTGCGCCCGGAGCGACGCCAAGAAAGCGTCGTACTCCTTATGATACACCATAAAGGCGTATTTACTCATTTTTACGATCATACCTCAACCTCCTTTTCCGCAGCATTCCGTTTCTCCTGATTTGCACGCATGATCTTCTGTGACGATTTGGACAAGCTTTCCTCATCCTCCATAAACCGTTTCACTTTCCGGATCGCATCCTTATATCCAGGAATCTGCACCTTCTCGAAGAGGTTCACCTTCTGAGTGGTCTTTTTCCTGGCATGCTCCAGCAACTCCAGCTTCATTCCCGAGAACTCGGCCTCGATTCCGGTCCGAGCCAGTTTCTTTAACAGCTCGATACCTTCCGCGAACCAAGCGGGAGCACTAAAGAGACTATAATGGCCAATCTCAAACTTGATCTCATCCAGCATGGGTACGACAACACCCGCGATCTTCTTCGCGGAAAGCGTAACATCGCGAACCTTGATCAGTTCCGGATTGAACTCATTCCAAAGCGCTACCATACTCTCGTAACTTTGGATCTCTTTTTCCAGCTGAAGTTCCAATGCCCTCACCTCATCCTTGGTCCGCTTGACCTCGACACGCAACGCGCTCTCCTTGCTCTTGATTGTCGGCAAAGAGCGCTCGCGTATCTTCAGCTGCTTCTCCAACTGCTGAAGTGACGTCTTATTATATTGAAACTTTATAGCCATATATTAACAATTTACATTATCCGGCAACCTTGACGGCTCCAGAATTTATCCCCTATTTATTTTGCCAATACTTATCGACCAACGCCTGCTTGATATTCACCTCCGCCGGGCTGAAATACTTAGCGAACAAGCCCCAAGCCACATCAAGCATCTCCGTCGTATCGAGGTTGACATCAATAGCCAACAGCTTCTCGGAATAATCTTTCGCAAACGAGAGTGTCCGGTTATCATAATCCGTCAAATCGAAACCATTCTCCATCTTCGTCTTGGCATTAGCGGCATCAGCGTAAAGACGGACAGCAGCGTTCATCACCTGCGGATGATCCTCACGTGTCTTCTTTCCTGTAACCAACTGTTTCAAACGAGACAAGCTTCGGAACGGGTCGACAATAACCTTACCCACATCACTATCTCGACGCAAATAAAGCTGACCCTCCGTGATATAACCGGTATTATCAGGTACGGCATGCGTAATATCACCTCCAGAAAGGGTTGTCACGGCAATAATCGTGATTGAACCACCTGCCGGGAACTGTACCGCCTTCTCGTAAATCTTCGCCAAATCCGAATAAAGCGAACCAGGCATAGAGTCTTTAGAAGGGATCTGATCCATACGGTTAGAGACAATCGCCAAAGCATCGGCATAGTTGGTCATATCCGTCAACAAAACCAGGACCTTCTCATTCTTCTCCACGGCGAAATACTCAGCCGCGCATAAAGCCATATCCGGAATCAAGATACGCTCAACAGAAGGATCCTCCGTGGTATTGATGAAACTTACGATACGATCGAGCGCACCGGCATTACTAAAGGTGTTCCTAAAGAAAAGATAATCATCATTCGTCATACCCATACCACCCAAGATAATCTTGTCAGACTGGGCACGCAAGGCTACCATCGCCATCACCTGATTAAACGGCTGGTCCGGATCAGCGAAGAACGGGATCTTCTGGCCAGTCACCAAAGTATTATTCAAGTCGATACCAGCGATACCGGTAGCAATCAACTCTGAAGGCTGTTTACGACGAACCGGATTAACCGACGGTCCTCCGATCTCCACCTCACGACCCTCTGGTACAGGACCTCCATCAATCGGCTCACCGTAAGCGTTTAAGAAACGGCCCGCCAACTGATCACTTACCTTCAAAGAAGGAGCCTTTCCCATAAATACCACCTCCGCGTTCGTACGGATGCCTTCCGTTCCGGAGAAGACCTGCAACGTAACCTCGTCGCCCACAATCTTCACCACCTGAGCCAACTTACCATCAACGGAAGCCAACTCGTCATACCCAACGCCCGTCGCCTTCAACGAGCAGGTCGCTTTCGTAATCTGGGTAATTTTCGTATATATCTTTTGAAATGCTTTTGTTGCCATAACCTGTTTATTTTTGGATTCTCTCATTCAAAAGCTCATCCAGCTCAGCATTAAACTTCTTGAACTGGTCACTTTCAAACTCAGAATAGTTCATCTGCTTGAAGAGGTTGATCATCTTCTTAAAATAATCCATGACCTCTAAGAAACTCTCGAACGTGAACTCAGAACGACAAATATTGACTACCTTATCGAGCATAAACTCCTGACGAGCCAATGGTGTCACGGAATCGATCGGATCGAACGCATCTTGCTGCAGGATCACGAAGTCGATCAATTCGGATTTCCAGAAAATCACATGATATGCGACAGGGACACCATCATCACCCAAGATATTAATTTGCTCAGCGATTTCCTTACCACGCAACATACGTGTTTTGATCTCATTGACCTTATCAATCCAAGAGGGAGAGATATGTTTCGAGATGTATTCCTGGAACTCAGGATATTCCAGATATTTAGAATAACTGTCAATCGGATTGACCGCCGGATAACGCTTACGGTCGGCACGCTCCTGTTCCAACGCATAGAAACAACGAGCCACCTTCTTCGTATTCTCGGTCACCGGTTCTTTCAAGTTACCACCGGCAGGTGATACCGTTCCGATAAAGGTAACAGATCCTGTAGCCCCATTATTCAGCTCCACAAATCCCGCACGGGCATAGAAGTTAGCCACGATAGCGGACAAGTCCATCGGGAAAGCGTCGGGACCAGGCAACTCCTCCAAACGGTTCGACATCTCACGCAACGCCTGAGCCCAACGGGAAGTAGAATCCGCCATCAATAGAACCTTCAAACCCATGCTCCGATAATACTCGGCAATTGTCATCGCCGTATAGACTGAAGCCTCACGAGCGGCAACCGGCATGTTTGAGGTATTGGCAATAATAATCGTACGTTCCATCAACTTACGACCAGTATGCGGGTCTATCAACTCCGGAAACTCCGTGAAGACCTCCACAACCTCGTTCGCACGCTCACCACAAGCGGCGATGATCACGATATCCGCCTCCGCCTGTTTTGAGATCGCATGCTGCAAGACGGTCTTACCCGTACCAAACGGTCCAGGGATAAATCCCGTACCACCCTCAACGATAGGATTTACCGTATCGATCGTACGAACACCTGTTTCCAGCAACTTAAATGGCCGCGGCTTCTCTTTATAGCAAGTAATGGCCCGCTTAACCGGCCATTTCTGAACCATTGTTACCTTCACGTCGTTACCTTGCCCGTCTGTCAAAACGGCCATCGTGTCATTTATCGTATAATCGCCCGCAGCGGCAACCGACTTAACCGTGTACTCCCCCTTGAAAGCGAAAGGTACCATAATCTTATGCGGCTGATAGTTCTCATCCACCTCACCCAGCCAATCACCGGCTACAACCTTATCGCCCGCTTTTGCCAAGGGCTTGAATGCCCACTTCTTGTCAGCGTCCAAAGCGAAAGTGTACTCACCACGTTTCAGGAAGACACCTTCCATCTTATCCAAATCGTTCTGCAAGCCATCGTAATTCCTTGACAGCATGCCCGGACCCAACGTTACCTCCAACATGTGTCCTTGGAACTCAGCCTCATCACCAACACGCATACCACGTGTACTCTCGAACACCTGCACAAAGGCGTTCTTACCTATAACCTTAATAACCTCCGACATCAGCTTCACGCCACCGACGGAGATATAACAGATTTCATTTTGGGAAACTGGCCCATCCACCTCGACAGTTACCAAGTTGGATACGATCCCCTTTACTGTACCTTTAGTAGCCATAATTATTTGTTATTATTTCTTTTAAATTCATCTAACGCATTCTCGCCTCCTTTTTTCATGACGCTCACAATCTCCCGGAACGTCTTCTCTCCTCTCGCCTTGTCAAGAACGACCCAACGCTCGATCATCTCCAGTTTCAGGAGATAAGCGAACACGCTCTCGATATCGAAAGTCTTGAAAAAAGTATTGTCGTCAAGCCATTGCCATTTCAGCAGGTCAATCTTCTTCTCACGAGCGACCAAGTCCATTTCCTCTGCGATACGCTGCAGCTCAGGCAGGTATTCAACGGAATCGCTCAATCCAAAATCGCGTGCGTTAGAATTGCGGATAGATTCCGCCACATGGTTATCACCCACAATATAATTGGCCTTATCAAAATTATATTTCCGGCAAGTGATCGCAGTCAAGATATTATTGATATTCAAATTAAGTTCATACCAATCCGAGATAAACCGATTGCCGCAATCCATGGCAAACGCATAATAAAGTGCGGATAGACGGTCTTCCCATGCGACAGACATACCCTCGTCTGTTTTCTGTTCCTTTCGCTCTTCCGCCAAGTAAAGTTCTAGAAAAGTCTTAAAATAGGCGGGAATTCGCTTGTTTTTCGGAAGAGTCTCCTCATTCTTCAGGGCCTTATGCAAAGCCTCAATCTCATCCATTCCGATCTCGCCACGTGCGTCAGGATCCTGTCCGGAACCCGTAATATAGGACAAAAGGTTCCTATTATCATATTTAAGGTAAAACAAACGGATCAGACGCCGATCCCGACAGGAAAGCTGTCCCTCAATCTCACGCCAGAAATCAGCGACAGAATAAGCCAGTTTCCCATCATCCAACGAGATATTAGGAAGGCCAGATATTAAATAATAATACTTAGCCATATCTGTTTATTTGAATAACATATCCACCAGTTGTGGACGCAAGAACGCCTTGAAAAACTCGATGAATTCTTCCTCACCAAAAGTCACCTTATAAGAACCATCCGCAGGCATGATCGCAAAAGAGGCCTTCTTACCATTAACTTTCTCGATCTTGCAACCCTTATCCAAAAGAGCCTTCGCATTCGCCTCGAAATATTTCTTCAACGCTTCTGCCTCGGAAGCCTGTATCGTCAACGACTCGCCTTTTGCCCAGTTCTTAACCAACTCAAGAATCACTTTCTGCATAAATGCGGGATCAACTACGGCAGCCTTAATATTTGATGCGACAACCTCACCTGTAATCAAGTCACAAACCTCACTCTTCAATGCCTCTACAGCCTGGGTCGCAAACAATTTCAATTCCGCCTCTGTGTTCTTCTTCAACTCTGCGGCCTCTTTTTCTGCCGCCGCCACGATACCTTTAGCCTCTGATTCCGCCTCCTTAAGGATATTTTCCTTACGCTCGTTCGCCTCAGATATGATACGTTCAGCCTCGGTATTTCCCTTCTCTACGCCTTCCCGGTATATTTTATCGGTAAGTTCTTGAATTTTAGTATCCATCGCTTATATAATTTGATATTGTGTTTTTCAAACATAGTGCCTACAAAGTTATTATTTTCTGGCAA